>OJST01000069.1_pt1 | contig 32272 bp, 21 predicted proteins | sample 1599491 | NCBI WGS metagenome assembly OJST01 (sample SAMN04436635, study PRJEB24849) | human gut metagenome | biome: human gut; feature: NICU; material: stool | host: Homo sapiens | place: USA: Saint Louis, MO | collected 2010-02-10
AGTGGCGTCGGCCGCAGCTGCGCGCGTGCCGGCCACAACCGCCAGCCGGCGCCGACCCGCTGCGGTTTCGACCAGCGCCGCAGGTGGCGGCGCAGGTGGTCGATGGCCGACAGCACACTCATGCCATCGGCCAGCTTCGATTCAACGTGGGCACGGTGGCCGAAGTCCTCGGCGATGGCCTGGGCCATCTCGTCCAGGCGGGGCTTCAAGGCCTCGCGCAGGCGGCGCAGGTCGGCTTCGCGCTGGTCGAGCGTGGGCCGCTGCGACTGCCAGGCGCTGCGCAGGGTGTGCAGGAGGGCGCGGAGGTCGGCTGGAGCGATGGTGGTCATGGGCCGATTGTAGGGTCGAGCCGTACTCGGCTCGCATGCCAACCTTCACACCGTGGCGCGGGGTCTCATTCGGGTACATCCCAACCGCCTTGCATGCGTTCACCCTCGCATGCAAACCCGTCCATCAATACGCCTTCTGCTGGTCGGTACGTTGTGCCGGGCAAGACTGCGGTTCTGGCAACTCAAGCGGAATCTTGATCGGGTACTCGGGGCTGCCGTAGGCGTAACAGGAGGTGGTGACCTGAATGTCATCACATGGCAGGAAGTGCACGGTGATGCCGCAGACTCTCTGATCGGTGTAATCCGGGACGGGGACGACTTTGCTGTGCGTCCTCTTTTGTGCCTCGATCTGCTGCAGCCAGGCGTCGTACTTCGCCTCATCAGCAAATCCAGGAAATCCTTTTGAGCCTCCTACCCCCGTTTCCCAATCGACCCGTACCATCGTTCCTGGTTGCCATTGATCTGGGGCCATGTAGCAGCACCCTCCACCGCCACCTTGATACGGACCAATAATGTCAATCGCCGAACGGCCATCGACACTGAACCGGTTGATCGCCCAATGGGTGTGGTTGACGCCATAGATCGCGCTGGCTTCCACAGCGTAGGCAGACAAGAGCAGAGGTGGGCCAGCAAGAAATGCCAGCGCCACGCGCTTCAAAACAAACATCATTGAAACTCCATAATGTATAGCCCTCATTTCTTGTCCGAGGGCACCAAGGCCCTACTCAGGCGCAAACTCCCGCCTCCAGTCACGCAGCATCTTGACCTCCCGCGCGATCACTGCTGATTCTGCTGCGGGCGAATCGGAGAACAGTTCACCCGAAACTGGAGTTCTTCTCAGGGGGGCTTTTGGATCACCTACGAAGAAGTGGGGTGTAAAGCAGTAAGGCTCATCGCCCGATTCCGTGGGCTGCTTCACCAACGTCGCGAACACGGCATTCGTCGGCACGCTCGGTCTGGCGGCTGAACACCACGGATGCGACGAGACGATGTCCTGAATCCGCGCACCAGCCCGACGTAACTCCGTGGGACTGAAAACCTTGCCGAGAGAGACTCGATGTACCCGATAGGTGTCGACTTCCGGTTGCGCCTCAACAAGCCATCCTGAGTTGTCATGCGATGTGCAACTGCAATCGCAGGTCACCAGCGTTGCGTTTGGTACGGCTTTGTTCCAGGACAGCCAGACCTTCTCTGTCTTGCAAAGTTGTTTGATCACGGGCGATCTTTCCTCGACTCGCAGGCTTCCCTGCGGTGTCGCACCGCCGGCGGCTACATGCGTTTCTGCGCCGGCCGCTGGCGCTGAGACAGTGATGATCGCTGCCAGAAGTACGCTGCGCATTCCCCGATCCGATTCGATGAATCACACATGCTATGGAGCGTACTGGCGAACAAAGGGAGTTCGGGCCATTTGCGTCAGAAGTTGGCAGTTCTTGCTAGAAGTCCCCGTCTTCCGTGTGGCTGGATACGTCATCCCGCACCGGTACGATCAAATACTGGGCTGATATGTAGATTCGTACTTGTTTCATTGCCGCACGACGTCAGCGCGCTGAAGGTAGTATCCCACCTCCAATAACATGCGTAGATGCGACGCGTATTTGCATTTCTGACCGGATGTCTTCTCATGGCCGGAGCTTCCGATGCCAGCGAGCAGTCCATTGATGTCGCGGCAGTCGGCCTGAACGCCGAGCGCGAACACATCCCATCGGTGGGCGACAGCCTGGCTGTCGTCGTCGGCGAGCTCGAGGGCGATGCCACACCTGGTGCCAGTATTGGCAAGGTGCTCGAGATACTTGCAGAGAGACTTGAACGTACGACCTGCCATGTACAGCCCCCGGACAATGACAGCTCACGTTCGTCCGGCGTGACCTGCGGCGGACCCGATGTAGACAGCCTCTTCCCGGACTACACCGCCTTGCGGCAGGCGAGCACACCGGCGGAGCGTGATCGGTACGGCCGTCGCTTCCTGGACGCCTATGCGACGTTGCTCAGGGATGCTCCGGATGTCGCCCTCACGCGACCAAGCGAGGATGAGGCGGCAGATGGGCTGTTACATGTACTCTTCCCGTTCAAGGCCTGGGACGAGAAGCTGAACATTCCACGCCATGACGTGCACTTCCCGTTTGTTCCTGTGTGCAACCTCGTTGTCGCTCGCGCTGCGCGCTGCCCGGGAGCCGACCAGCTGCGCAGGGAAATTGGTCGGGCAGGCGATGAGAGTGAACAGCGCTTGTTGTGCATCAAGGAGTTCTCGACGCGGCAGCTGGCGGATGAAGGTGAATGCCCGGAAGCCACCACCACCAGCCCCTGATGCCCATCACATGCTCCCGCCTGAAATTGACGGTCTCCTGGAGAATGAATTTGTTGAGCTTGATCTTCACTGTGCTCGCAGCAGCGGCTTCAACAGAGGATGCGAAGTCTGGCAGCGGGAGATGGGTGAACGCTCGCAGCAACATCACCTTGCGATACGACGGCGAGGAAAATGGTCGCTACCGGAACCTGTCGGTGATGAAACAGGGCGAGCTGGTGCGCCGCATAGCACTGAGCAAGCGCTCGTACTCTCTGTTCGAGTACGACCCCGATCCGGCCACGTCCCCTGACGGTCGGTATGTGCTTGTCACTGACGTGGAATCCGGGGAGGTTGGCTTGACGGATGGGCGCGGTTCTCTGCATGAACGGCAGTACTGCGGTTTCATCGACACACGAAGCGGTTGCCTGCTTGCGCGTCAGATCGGGCAATTCTGTGGAGGGCAATTCAATGACGCTGGCGCTTGGGTTTCTCCCGCCCTTCCTGACCTGCACCCCTCTGAGGTGCGTCCCACTGCGGAGGACTATGCCTCAGCCCGCCTGAGTCCCTCGGATGCACCCGATGGTTCCCTCGACAATCTGCTTCGCTGCGACCCACCAGGCCCAGGCAACAGGGACCACTACGGGAAGCTGATCGATGCGGGGATCTTTGACGTCACTCCCTCGCAGAGAAGGGCACTGTACGGCGGGTAGAGCTGACTGTTGATCGACTGCACAAGGCTGCAGCGTGTACTGCATACCGCAAGGGGTCAGAGCCTATTCGCGCGCGAATGGGATCCGACCCCGGTCACCACCCCATAAACAGAAAGGCCGCGGTCTGCACCGCGGCCTTTCCTTCACTGCATGGAACCCACCGGTTACTTGGTGATATCCACGTCCTTGGTCTCACGCAGGAACAGGCCGCCGATCACCACCGACATCAGCGCGATGATGATGGGGTACCACAGGCCGTAGTAGAGGTTGCCGGTACCGGCCACCAGCGCGAACGAGATCGCCGGCAGGAAGCCACCGAACCAGCCGTTGCCGATGTGGTACGGCAGCGACATCGAGGTGTAGCGGATGCGGGTCGGGAACAGTTCGACCAGGTAAGCGGCGATCGGGCCGTAGACCATGGTCACGTACAGCACCAGCAGCCACAGCATGAAGATGGTGCCGGCGATGTTGATGCGGGCGCCATCGGCCTTGGCCGGGTAGCCGGCGGTGGTCAGGGCGGTCTTCAGTTCCGCACCGAACGCATCGGCCTTGGCCTTGCCTTCTTCCTTGGTCAGGCCAGCGGCCTCATACGAGGTGACGCTGGCGCTGCCCACGTTCACCATCGCCAGCGAACCGGCGGCGGCGGGCTGCACGTCGTACGGCACACCTGCCTTGGTCAGCGCGGCGGTGGCCACGTCGCAGGAGCTGGTGAACTTGCGCAGGCCCACCGGATCGAACTGGAACGAGCAGGTGGCCGGATCAGCGACAACCAGGGCCGGCGAACTGCTGCGGGCTTCCTCGATGGCCGGGTTGGCGAAGTGGGTCAGGCCCTTGAAGATCGGGATGTAGGTGACGGCGGCCAGCAGGCAGCCGGCCAGGATGATCTTCTTGCGGCCGATACGGTCGGACAGCCAGCCGAAGAAGATGAAGAACGGCACGCCCAACGCCAGCGCGGCCGCGATCAGCAGGTAGGAGGTGGTGGCATCGACCTTCAGCATGCTGCTGAGGAAGAACAGCGCGTAGAACTGGCCGCCATACCAGACCACCGCCTGACCCGCCGCCGCACCGAGCAGGACCAGCAGCATCAGCTTCAGGTTGCCGCCCTTCAGGCTGTCACGGAACGGGGTCTTGGAACCCTTGCCCTCGGACTTCATCTGCTGGAACAGCGGCGACTCGCTCAGCTGCAGGCGGATCCACACTGAGACACCCAGCAGCAGGATCGAGACCAGGAACGGAATGCGCCAGCCCCAGGCTTCGAAGGCTTCATTGCCCAAGAAGTAACGGCAGGCCAGGATGATCAGCAGCGACATGAACAGGCCGAGCGTGGCCGTGCACTGGATGAAGCTGGTGTACAGACCGCGCTTGTCGTCCGGCGCGTGCTCGGCCACGTAGGTGGCGGCACCGCCGTACTCGCCGCCCATTGCCAGGCCCTGGGCCAGGCGCAGGATGATCAGGATCACCGGCGCGGCGAAACCGATCGAAGCGTAGTTGGGCAGCACGCCGACCAGGAAGGTCGAGATGCCCATGATCAGGATGGTGACCAGGAAGGTGTACTTGCGGCCGATGCGGTCGCCGAGGCTGCCGAAGAAGGCTGCGCCGAACGGACGCACGAAGAAGCCGGCGGCAAACGCCAGCAGGGCGAAGATCATGCCCGTGGTTTCATTGACGCCACTGAAGAACTGCTTGGCGATGATGGCCGCGAGCGAGCCGTACAGGAAGAAGTCATACCACTCGAAGACCGTGCCGAGGCTCGAGGCGAAGATGACCTTCTTGTGGCCCTTGGTCAGGGTGCCCGCTTTATGTGCGGTGCTGGGTGTACTGGACATGGGACGCTTCCCCTCCGAAGCAATCGTTGTTGGTGGGTGCCGACCGTTGGTCGGCACTCAATTCGGTAGATGCCGACCTTGGCCGGCACCCCATCTCGGTAGATGCCGACCTTGGCCGGCACCCCATCTCGGTAGGTGCCGGCCGCTGGCCGGCACGCTCTTAGAAGCTGTACTTCGTAGTGAACTGCAATCGGGTGATGTCACCCTTGTTGCCGTTCTCCACTTCGCGGCGGCCGTACATCAGCTCGGCGCCGATATCGACCTTGGGCAGCGGCGAATAGAAGATGTTGCCGCGGATGCTCTGCACGCTCTTGGTCACCAGCGGGCCGAGGATGCTGTCGTTGTCGTAGTCGCTGCGCGCGTAGATCAGGTTGGTGCGCAGCTTCGGCGAGAACGCATGCCGCCAGCCCACGTAGCCGGCCAGCACACCGGTCGGGTTGAGCTCGTCGCGGGCCACGTCGTAGGCGCTGTCGGCAGTGATGCCCAGGCCGATGTAGCGGGCGATGCCTTCGCCGCCGGTCAGCTGGTAGTGCAGTGAATCGCTGTCGCCCATCACCCACTTGCCGCCCAGGGTCAGGCCGCCAGCCACCTTGTCGGCCTTGGCGCCGGTGGCCTGGTTGTCGACCTTCAGCTGACGGACGATGCCGCCGACACCGAAGGTGCCCCAGTCGCCCTTCCAGCCATAGCGCAGGGTCAGGTCAGGCAGGCTGCCACGGTCGGAGTTGGCGCTGGTGTTGGTCCAGGCGCCGGTGACCGGGTTGCGGGTACCGGTGAGGGTGGTGGTTTCCGGGTTTTCCAGCGCGACGCTGAAGCCACCCTGGGTGTAGCGCACCTGGGCCTGGCGCACGAAGATCACGCCGTCGGTGGGGCCGACGAAGTCGACCGCTTCCGGCAGTGCGGCCGCGTCCATGAAGTTGGACCAGGTCTGGCCGGCCATCCAGTTGTTCCAGTACATGTAGGCGTGGCGCAGGGTCACACCGTAGGTATTGGTGGCGGTCTGGTTGCCCAGCGAGTTGCCGAAGAAGTCCATCTCGAAGAACGCACCGGCCTTGTTGCCCGATTCGCTCACGTTGTCGATGCCCAGGTTGAAGCGCGAGAACTTGGCGTGGGCGTTGAAGTCGGTACCCGAACGCTTGCCGCTGCCGCCGGCGCCTTCCACCGGGGTCTGGCCCGGCAGGTACAGCGAGCGGCCGGTGGCGTCGTCGGCCAGCTGGCCATCGCTGGTCTGGGTGGCGAGGAAATCGGCCTTGATGAAGCCGCCGATCTTGACCGTGGTGCCCGGCGCTGCGCCCGGGGTGATGGTGGTGACCTGGATCGGCTGCTTGCCGGCCGGTACCTGTGCGACCGGCTTCTGCCCGGCCTGCACCGTGCGGACTTCGGTCACCGCCTGCTGGGTCTGGCTGATCTGGGTCTGTTGTTGTTGCTGCGAAGACAGCAGCAGCTGGACCTGGCGTTCCAGTTCGGCAACGCGTGCTTCCAGCGCTTTCTCTTTGGCGGTCTCAGCGAACGCCATGCCCGGTGCGACCAGGGCGACCAACAGGCAGGCCGCCAAAGGTGTGCGCACGGCTTTCAACGTACGGTGGCTCATGTTGCCCTCTCTCCCAAGTGGCAAGGTGATGCCGCGCGTGGGGCACGGTCGAGCCGAGACTGCGGGGCGATTATGTATAGCGGCTATTCGCCATTGGTCGAACCCGGCCCTGCTGGGCGCTCACTTTCGACCATGGTCTAACCAGAGTGGTGACGCGGCCGGGGGTGGATGGGGCAAACTGAGGGGGATCGGTCGCTGCGATGCTGCGACCGCACATACAAAGTCAACGTGCAAGTGAGGGTGCCATGGCTGATATCTACCCCGTCGATCCGCAATTCGCCGCCAAGGCACGCATCGACAAGACGTCGTACGAACAGCAGTACCAGGCTTCGGTGACCGACCCGGATGGTTTCTGGGGCAAGGCCGCCGAGCGCCTGCAGTGGATGCGCAAGCCGACCAGGATCAAGAACGTCAGCTACGACCTTTCCGACTTCCACATCAAGTGGTTCGAAGATGGCGAGCTCAATGCCAGCGTGAACTGCCTGGATCGCCAGCTGGAAACACGCGGCGACAAGACCGCCCTGCTGTTCGAGCCCGATGGCCCGGATGCACCGGCCCAGCACGTGACCTACCGCGAGCTGTACGAGCGCACCTGCCGCCTCGGCAATGCACTGCGCAATCTCGGCGTCAAGAAGGGCGACCGCGTCACCATCTACCTGCCGATGATCGTCGACGCCGCGGTGGCCATGCTGGCCTGCGCGCGCATCGGTGCGATCCACTCGGTGGTGTTCGGTGGCTTCGCACCGAACTCGATCGCCGACCGCGTCAGCGACTGCCAGAGCAAGCTGATCATCACCGCCGACGAGGGCCTGCGTGGTGGTCGAAAGATTCCACTGAAGGCCAACGTCGATGCCGCGCTGAAGCTGCCGGGCACGAACACGGTTGAAACCGTGCTGGTGGTGCGCCACACCGGCGGCGCGGTGGACATGCAGGCCCCGCGCGACCGCTGGTTCCACGATGTGGTGGACAGCCAGCCGTCCACCTGCGAACCGGAACGCATGAACGCGGAAGACCCGCTGTTCATCCTCTACACCTCCGGTTCCACTGGCAAGCCGAAGGGCGTGCTGCACACCACCGGCGGTTACCTGCTGTACGCGGCCTACACCCATGAAGCGGTGTTCGACCTGCGCGAGGACGACATCTACTGGTGCACCGCCGACGTCGGCTGGGTCACCGGCCACAGCTACATCGTGTACGGGCCGCTGGCAAACGGCGCGACCTCGCTGATGTTCGAAGGCGTGCCGAATTACCCGGACACCTCGCGCTTCTGGAACGTCATCGACAAGCACAAGGTCAGCATCTTCTACACCGCCCCGACCGCCATCCGTGCGCTGATGCGCGAGGGCGACGAGCCGGTGAAGAAGACCTCGCGCGCCTCGCTGCGCCTGCTCGGCAGCGTCGGCGAGCCGATCAACCCGGAAGCCTGGCGCTGGTACTACGAGGTGGTTGGCGGCAGCCGCTGCCCGATCGTCGATACCTGGTGGCAGACCGAAACCGGCGGCATCCTGATCTCGCCGCTGGCCGGCGCGATGGATCTCAAGCCGGGATCGGCCACCCTGCCCTTCTTCGGCGTGCAGCCGGCGCTGGTCAATGCCGATGGCGAGATCCAGGACGGCCCGACCGAGGGCAACCTGATCATCCGTGATTCCTGGCCGGGCCAGATGCGCACGGTGTACGGCGACCACCAGCGTTTCATCGATACCTATTTCCGCACCTACCCGGGCAGCTACTTCACCGGTGACGGTTGCCGCCGCGACGAGGACGGCTATTACTGGATCACCGGCCGCGTCGACGACGTGATCAACGTGTCTGGCCACCGCATCGGCACCGCTGAAGTGGAAAGCGCGCTGGTTTCGCACCCGAAGGTGGCCGAGGCGGCCGTGGTCGGCTTCCCGCACGACGTGAAGGGCCAGGGCATCTACGCCTACGTCACCCTGGTGGCCGAAGAGGCACCGAGCGACGAGCTGCACAAGGAGCTGATCGCCTGGGTGCGCAAGGAGATCGGCCCGATCGCCACGCCCGACCACCTGCAGTGGGCGCCGGGCCTGCCGAAGACCCGTTCGGGCAAGATCATGCGCCGCATCCTGCGCAAGATCGCCGAGAACGCGCCGGACCAGCTCGGCGACACCTCGACCCTGGCTGATCCGTCGGTGGTGGCGTCACTGGTGGACGAGCGCAAGGTGCGCTGATGTACGACCGGGGTCGGATCCCTTTCCGCAATGAAAGGGCTCTGACCCCATCTGCTTTCCCCCACGGTTCCCCCCGACCATGACCACCCTCCTGATTGCCGATGACCACCCGCTGTTCCGCGAAGCCCTGCGCGGCGCCGTGCAGCGGGTCATCCCCGGCGTGCAGCTGTTCGAGGCAGACAGCGTGGAAGCGCTGTATGCGCTGGCCGACCAGCACAACGACGCCGACCTGGTCCTGATGGACCTCAACATGCCTGGCGCACAGGGTTTCAACGCGCTGGTGCACATGCGTTCGCTGCACCCGCACCTGCCGGTGGTGGTGGTGTCCGCGCGCGAAGAAGCCACGGTGATGCGCCGCGCGCTCGACCACGGCGCGCTGGGCTTCATTCCGAAGTCTGCGGATTCGGACACCATCGGCCACGCACTGGGCACCATCCTCGATGGCGAGACCTGGGCACCGCCGGAAGCGCACAACGTGCCGCCCACCGGCAGCGAAGAACGCGAAGTCGGCCAGCGCCTGCGTGAGCTGACCCCGCAGCAGTTCCGCGTGCTGCAGATGCTGGGCGCAGGTCGCTTGAACAAGCAGATCGCCTACGACCTCAACGTTTCCGAAGCGACGATCAAGGCCCACGTCACCGCCATCCTGCGCAAGCTGGGCGTGACCAACCGCACCCAGGCCGTGCTGATGGCCGGCAAGCTGGCCATCGACGACGACGCCATCGTGCTGCCGCCGGAAGAAGATTGAGGTAGTGCCGCCCGCTGGCCGGCAATCGCCTGGAACGGCGTCGCCGCCGTGCTCGCCGGGCAGGGCCCGGCGCCACCTGGGCAACATCGCCGACTCAAACGACGCTTTCGGCTCTGTGGCTGAACCGGCTGCCGTTGCAAACTGCTGCTGTCATTCCATACACCCTGACAATGAACAATCCGCTCGATACCACGGGGTCTCGGCCACAGCTCCAACCGGAAGAACGGGAATCCATCCGCAGGTTGATTGCCTTCGTCCGCGAAGGCTGTCCAGACGGCGCTTGTCCTCCCGGCTTTCCTGCTGACCGGACCGACGACTTCAGGCGCGCAGCCCTCGAGTACTTCTCCGATCCGCCAGATCCCATCAATCATTTCCGGATTGATGTCCCCAGCGATGAGTACATCCGCGCCGAGGCCCTGGTCTATGAGCACCCATCGGGTATTCACGTGGAGTTGGATCTATTCGCTGATGGCGAGCGGTGCGACTTGACCGCCACGTTCGATCTTGATCGTGAGAGTGCAGTGTTCAGTGGGCCCAGGTTGTACGACATGCACGTGATGTAGCCGGTTGTGGTGGGAGCCACGCCGGCCAGCGGCCGGCACTACCAGGCGCTGCTGTGCTCGCGGTATAGCCATCGCTATACAAACCAGCCCTGCCTGCGCGTTTCGCTGGAAATGCGCCACGCGCGAATCGCGATGCTAAGCTTCGCGTCCCCTTGGGGAGTAGCCGGATTCCTACGCAGGAATCGTCCACGTCAACATACTCGGCCAGTGCGCCGTGGCGTGGACAACCATGATGGTTGGCGAGACCAGCGGCCCGCGCGCGCAACGTCAGGTTGGGCGCGAGCGCAGGCCGTGCGTCCGTCCTAGCCCGACCTCAGCAGCCGCCCATGTCCCCCATTTCGATCCTCCTGATCGGCTTTGCCATGTCCACCGATGCCTTCGCCGCGGCGATCGGCAAGGGTGCGGCCATGCGCAAGCCGGTGTTCCGCGATGCACTGCGTGCCGGCATCATCTTCGGCGTCATCGAGGCGATCACGCCCATCATCGGCTGGCTGCTCGGCCGTGCCGCCCTGCAGTATGTCGAAGCCTTCGACCACTGGATCGCCTTCGGCCTGCTCGGCGCGCTGGGCATCCACATGATCTACAACGGCCTGCGCCCGGACAGCGGCGAGGCAGATGAAGATCCCTCGCAGCACCACGGCTTCTGGAAGTTGGCGCTGACCGGTTTTGCCACCAGCATCGACGCGATGGCGGTGGGCATCGGCCTGGCCTTCATGGACGTGCATATCGGCGTGATGGCCGCGGTCATCGGCCTGTGCACACTGACCATGGTCACCGCCGGCATCATGCTCGGCCGCGTGCTGGGCAGCATGGTTGGCAAGCGTGCCGAGATCATCGGCGGCGTGATTCTGGTGATCATCGGCGCGACGATTCTCTACGAGCACCTGCACGGCGTGGGGTAACGCGTCGAAAGCGAGCGATTGCGTGGTTGCCGGCCAGCGGCCGGCACTACCTGACGTCACATCCACGCATGGCGTGGATCTACTGCCAGGCCGATGAAGCTTTGGTAGATGCCAGGCTTGCCTGGCATGGTTTCACGTCGTGGTTGCCGGCCAGCGGCCGGCACTACTGCGCGTCGCGCAGCGCGCCCAGGAAGGCGCGCAGCGAGGCCGGCTTGATCGGCTTGGTCAGCACGCGGTAGCCGCGTTCGCGTGCCATCCGCTTCAGCTCGTCGCGGCCATCGGCGGTCAGCAACGCACCCGGTAGCGGGTAGCCGGCGGCTTCGCGCAACGCCACCAGCGCGTCCAGGCCGTCCATGCGGTCGTGCAGGTGGTAATCCACCAGCATCACCTGCGGGCGCTCGGCGATCTTTTCCAGCGCCTGGTCAACGGTGGCGGCGGTGATCACCTGCACCTGCCAACGACCGAGCAGTGCGCGCATGCCGTCGAGGATCTCTTCGTCGTTGTCCACGCACAGCACGCGCAGGCCGGCCAGCGAATCGCTGCGCAATGGTGTGGTCACGGCCTGTACCGGCGTGGCCAGCTCGGTGTAGCCCGGCAGCGGCGCCACCCGCGGCAGGATGATCGAGAACATCGAACCACGACCCACGCGACTGCGTGCATTGAGGCGATGGTCGAGCAGGCGCGAGATGCGCTGGCAGATCGACAGGCCCAGCCCCAACCCCTGCTCACCCCAATCGAACGGTTGCTGGTAACGGTGGAACTCTTCGAAGATCTGCCGCATGTGATGCTCGGGAATACCGGGGCCGGTATCCCAGACCTGCAGCTCCACCTCGTCGCCGCGCTGGCGTACGGCCAGCACGATGCGGCCCTGGCGGGTGTAGCGCAGCGCATTGGCCATGAAATTCTGCAGCACGCGGCGCAGCAGGCGGCGGTCACTGCGCACCCACGCCGGGCGCGCGAACAGGTCCAGGCGCAGGCCACGACCGGCGGCGACCGGGGTGTACTGTGCGGCCAGCTCGCGCATCAGCGCGCTCACGTCGAACTCGCCGATCACCGGATGCAGGCCACCGGCATCCAGACGCGATACATCCAGTAGGCCATCGAGCAGCTCTTCGGCCGCGCGCAGCGACGCATCCACGCGTTCGGCCAGATGCTTCTGCTCGTCGCTCACGTGATCACTATCGCGCAGCGCGGAAGCAAACAGGCGCGCCGCATTCAACGGCTGCAGCACGTCATGGCTGATCGCCGCCAGGAAGCGGGTCTTCGACTGCTGTGCGACCTCGGCCTCATGCGAACGCTCGGCCACGCGCTGTTCCAGCGTCTCGTTGGCTTCCAGCAGCGCTTTTTCCGCGTGCTTGTAGTCGGTGATGTCGTTGTAGCTGGTCACGTAACCGCCGCCGGGCAGCGCTTGGCCACGCATCTCGATCACCTTGCCGTCGCTGCGGGTGCGCTCGAACACGTGCGGTGAACCGGCGCGCATGTAGCCGATGCGGCGATTGATCTGCACTTCGATATCGCCCTCGCCCAGCTCGCCGCGCTCGGCGTTGTAGCGGATCAGGTCGGCCACCGGGCGGCCCACATAGAGCATGCCGTCGGGGTAGCCGAACATGTCCTGGTAGCGACGATTCCATGCGGTCAGCCGCATGTCCGGATCGACCACGCTGACCCCGGCGCTGATGTTCTCCAGTGTGGTCGACAGGATCTCGCGGTTGAAGCGCAGTTCCTGCCCGGCTTCGTCCAGCACCGCCACCACTTCGCCCAGGTCCATGCCCGAGCCGCGCAGCAGGCTGGTCAGCAGCAGGCGCGCCGAGGCCGCACCAATCGACGCGGCCAGCAGGCGCTCGGTGAACTGCACCCACGGCCGGTCGGCCGGCGCCGAGGATTGCAGCTCGCGGCCCAGCGACTGTGCCTGCTCGAAGAACGAACGCCGCGCATGGCGCTCGCCGACCACGCGCGAGGCAAGTGCCAGCAGGTCGCCCACGTGCACATGACCGGGCCAGCCACCGGCCACCGACGGGCGCTCGGCATACGGGTCGAGGAACGGCGCGGCGCGCAGCCGCTCGTCCACACCGGGCCGCCAGCGCGCGGACACCAGCATCATCGTCGCCGCATTGACCAGCAGCGACCAGAACGTGCCATGGGTCAGCGGGTCCCAGCCGGTCATGCCGAACAGCTGCTGCGGGCGCAGCCACTCGATGCCGAACGGGCCGTGCTGCACCCAGCCAGCATCGACCCAGCCGGCCATGGTCATCGCCGGCAGCAGCAGTGTGTACAGCCAGGTGGCGAAGCCCAGCAGCATGCCCACCTCGACACCACGCCGGCTCGCGCCGCGCCAGTACAGGCCGCCGATCAGCCCGGGCGCGAACTGCGCCACGGCCGCGAACGCCATCAGGCCGTACGAGGCCAGCGTGCTGTCGTTGCTGCTGGTGCGGTAGTAGCTGTAGGCCATCAGCGCCAGCAGCAGGATCGCCAGGCGGCGGATCCACAGCACGCGCGAGGCAACGTCGGCGGCTTCCTGATGGTCGCCACTGCGACGCAGCAGCACCGGCATCACCAGATCGTTGCTGACCATGGTGGCCAGCGCAATGGACGAGACGATGACCATGCCGGTGGCGGCGGAGAAGCCGCCCACATAGGCGATCAGCGCCAGCGCGTTGCGGCCTTCGGCCAGCGGCAGGGCCAGCACCATCGAGTCGTCGGCGACGCTGCCGCCGGTGCCGAACAGGGTCACGCCGGCGGTGGCGATCGGCAGCACCATGCCCGAGATCAGTACCAGGTAGCCACCGAACATCCAGCGCGCGCGGCGTACGTCGCGCACGTCACCGCACTCGACCACGGCCACGTGGAACTGGCGTGGCAGGCAGATGATGGCCAGGAAGCTGAGCAGGGTCTGCGAGATGAAGCCCACCGGCGGCAGGCCGGTGAACAGCGTATGCACCGACTCGACGACCGCGTCGGTGCGGTTGCTCAGCCACAGGTAGGCGAACACGCCCACGGCCAGCATCGCCAGCAGCTTGATCACCGATTCGAAGGCAATGGCCAGCATCATGCCGTGGTGGTGCTCGGTGGCATCGACCTGGCGGGTACCGAACAGGGTGGCGAACAGCGCCATCAGTAGCGCCACGTACAGCGCCGGATCGGTGAAGAAGCCGGTCGGGCCGCTGTTGCCGGTCAGCACCTGCAGGCTCATCGCCACCGCTTTGTACTGCAGGGCCAGGTACGGAATGATGCCGATCAGGGCGATGATCGCCACCAGTGCCGCTAACCGCCGCGAGCGGCCGAAGCGCGAGGAGATGAAATCGGCGATGGAGACCACGTTCTGGCTGCGGGCGATCAGCGCCAGGCGTTCGATGATGCGCCAGCCGAACAACAGCAGCAGCAACGGACCGATATAGATCGGCAGGTAGCCGATGCCGTTGCGCACGGCCGTACCCACCGCGCCGTAGAAGGTCCACGACGAGCAGTAAACGGCCAGCGCCAGGCTGTACACCACCGGCCGCAGCCACGGCCGATCGGGATACATCGGCCGGCGGTCACCCCACCACGCCACGCCGAACAGCAGCGCGGCATAGGCAACCGAGACCAGCAGCAGGATCCAGCTGGAGACCACGCGTGCGTTTCCGTCGGAACAGGGGCCAGTAGATCACGACCGTTGGTCGTGAGGGTAGGTCATGGCGGTGGGTCACGACCGTTGGTCGTGACGGGGACATCCGTGCCCACTGACAGTGAGCACCTACCGGGAATCAATGGGCACCCACCAGGAAGCGGTGGGCACCTGCCAGGTACCGGCGTTATTGGGCCGGCACGCCCATTTCCTTCAGCAGCTCGGGCGCCGGGTAGACCTTGGCCAGCAGCCAGCGCAGGTAGCGCATGTCCACGTGCACGGCGCGCTTGTAGCGCGGGTCGAACCACCAGCTGGCGCTGACCGATTCCCAGTTGCTGTCGAAGTTCAGGCCGATCAGTTCGCCCTTGGCGTTGAGCACCGGCGAGCCGGAGTTGCCGCCGGTGGTATCCAGGTTGGTCAGGAAGTTGACCGTCTGGGTCTTCAGCGCCGGATCGGCGGTGCTGCCGAAGTCACCCTTGGCAATCGCCGCCAGCAGCGGCTTGGGCGCATCGAACGGATAGGCGTTGGTGTTCTTCTCGACGATGCCGGCCACGGTGGTCACCGGCGAGTAGGTCACGCCATCGCGCGGGTGCAGCGCCTCCACCTTGCCGTAACTGATGCGCAGGGTGCGGTTGGCATCCGGGTACACGGCGCGGCCCTGCTTGGCACGCCAGGCGAACAGCGCCTGCATGTAGGCCGGGCGCAGGCGCAGCTGCTCGCCTTCGCGGGTCTTGCTCTCGTTCTCGATGCGCAGCTGCGCGGCCACCAGCGGGCCGGCCACGGCGATCAGCGGATCGGCGGCCAGCGCCTTGCCTTCGCGTGCGGCAGCGAAGCGCGACAGGCGCTGCGCCTCGTCACCCAGCTGGGTGCCCGCATACAGGGTATCCAGCGCCTTGGCCAGCTGCTGCGGGGTACGGCCAAAGGCCGCGTCGAACTCGGCCACGCGCTGCGCGTCCGGCAGCTGCTGGTAGCGGGTCAGCAGGGTGGTCAGCAGCGCCTTCTCGACCTCCGGTGCGTAGCGGCGCTGGACCTGCTTGAGCACGCCTTCGATCATCGCCTGGTCGCGCTGCTGGTAGCCGCTTTCGCGCTGCGCGTCCGGCTTGGCCGATTCGATGCGCAGGCGCTCCAGCAGCAACGCCGAACGCAGCAGCTGGCTCTGCGCGGCCATCTGGTCCAGCAGCAGGTCACGCTCGCCCACCGCCGCGCCCTGCGACAGGTTGGCCAGCAAGGCCTTGATGTCGCCCTGGTACCTGCGGTCGGTGGCAGCGAGCATCGCCGTCTCGTCGGCGGCACGCTGGGCCTTGGCGTCGCTGCGCAGCAGGCCTTCCAGCTCACCGGCAGCGCGCTTGCGGTTGTTCTTCAACGACTGCAGCTGCGAGGCGTAGCGGGTGCGCGCCTGTGCATCCTTCACGCTGGCGGCCTCGATGGTGTCGATCATCTGCTGGAACACCGATACGCGGCGCGGCAGCACGGTATCGATCTGGCCAGCGAATTCGGCCGCGGTACGATGGCGGTAGGTGATGCCCGGGTAACCGGCCAGCATCGCGTAGTCGCCTTCCTTCGGGCCTTCCACCGACATCTGCAGGTGTGCCGGGGCCTGGTAGGGCACGTTGTCCTTGCTGTAGGCGGCCGGCTTGCCGTCCTTGCCCACGTAGGCGCGCAGCAGGGTGAAGTCGCCGGTGTGGCGCGGCCACATGAAGTTGTCGATCTCGTCGCCGTAGTTGCCGATCGCACGCGGCGGCGCGTACACCAGGCGCACGTCGCTCAGTTCCAGCTGGGCGATCCGGTAGAAGTCGGTGCCGTAGTACATGTTGGCCACCGAGCAGCGCACGCTGCCGTCCTTCTCGCACTCGGCCACGATCTGCTTGCTGGCCGCATCGACAGCATCGAAGTAGGCACGGCCGGTCTTGCCACGCGCCTGCGCCAGCACCTGATCGGTCACCTTGTCGAAGCCGACGGTGACCAGCACGCGGAAGTCCGGGTTGGCCGGGCGCTCGTCGGCACGGCCGTTGGCGATGAAGCCACCAGTGATCAGGTCGTGCTCGGGCGAGCTGTTGTACTGGATCACGCCCATCGCCACGTGGTGGTTGGTCAGCAGCAGGCCGTCGGCGGACACGAACGAACCGGTACCACCACCGGCGCGCACCACGGCGCTCAGCGGCGGCGCGGTGACATTGGCCAGGTCGGCCGGATTGCCCTTGAAACCTGCGGCCTGCAGCGGCTTGGCCAGCTCCGGCAGCTGTGTCGGCATCCACATGCCTTCATCGGCGTGGGCACCGGCGGCGAGGGTCAGGCCCAGGGCCAGGGCGGTGGGAAGGGCTTTGCGTGATGACATGAGGCAATCCGGTACGACAGAACAGCCCGGGACCATAGCCGCTGGGGCCGGATGGGGCAACGGCCGATGGTTGGGGGTACTGCCTTTTCGCGTGGCACGCTGCCGGATACGCTATTGAATCCGGAATCACACAGGGCGTGCTCTTTGAATCCCCGACCCCAAACAATCCAGATCTTTCTCCCACATGGCGATCCAACTGGCATCCGGATTGCCGAGATCACCACGCGAACAGTGCGAGCCGTGGAGATTCCTAGAAAGTTGCTGTCCCGATTTCTGGAAATGCCGGAGTCAACGCAAGTGGGACTTTACTTCCTGTTTGGAAGTGAGGATGACGAAAGTTCGCCTTCAATGTACATCGGCCAAACTGGGGCACTCAAAGATCGCCTGTACACGCATCAAGGTACTCGTGATTCATGGAATCGGGCTGTTGCCGTACTTTCCCTAACCAATGCATTCACCAGCACCCATGTCGGCTATCTGGAATGGCATTCCATTCAGGAGGCACGGAGAGCCGCACGTTTCCGGCTAGAGAACGTCAATGGAGGATCTCGGCCCCATACGCCGCCCCCGCTGGAAGCCGATTGCCAAGAGATACACGAGACAGCTTCCGTCTTGCTGGCTACATTGGGCTACACACCGTTCAAACCACTCGCAGATAGAAGCCAAGCAACAGAACTTCTCTGCAAAGGACCTGATACGGAAGCGAAGGGACTTTACGGCAGCGAAGGAATGGTTGTCCTCAAAGGATCTGTGGGGCGTCGGGAGGTCGTCGCGTCCTTCGGCGCCGCTTCCAGAGCGGTTCGAGAGCAGCTGCTCGCCGAGAAAGTGATCATCGAAGACGGCCGAAACATCCGATTCACTCAGGATCATCAGTTCCGATCTCCCAGCGCCGCCTCTGGTTGTCTGCTTGGACGACCATCCAACGGATGGGACGACTGGAAATCCGCTGACGGGCGATCATTGGACGAACTTGAACGCCGCGCTTCTTTGCAGCTGGCCAAAGACAACTGACCAACACGAATCTCTCGCATGAATCGGGCGCGGCAGGGTCCGGCGCTACCGGAGAGAAGGCGGCGGGTTATTTCTCCCGCCGCCAGTTGATCGACCCCCGGTTTTCCACCGTGCTCGACTCCACTTCCACGTCGAAGCCACGACGCAGCAGGTACTTCAGCGTGATCACCGAACCGGCACCGACCAGCGACACGCCGTAGCCGACGTACAGCTTGGGCGAGATGTACTTGCCGACGCCAATCACCGAGCCGCCCAGCGCGCGCGACTGGCTCACGCCGGCATCGTCCAGGCCCAGCTTGGCGCCCAGCTGCGAGGCCAGCAGGCCGCTGCCAGCCGAGAGCGCCGCCGAGGCCGCGTTGACCTGCTGGGCCTGGTCGCTGCTGGCACCGGTCAGGCTGCGCCCCAGCACCAGGTAGGCCAGTGCCTCGGACTGCGACATCGCCGGCTCGGACCACACGTCCGCGCGCGGCTGCTGTGCACGCCCGGTCACGTCGATGCCGGCGGTGACATCACCGATCCGGCGCTCGGCACGGATGTTGATGCGCGGGTCGGACACCGCGTTGTAGTTCCAGGTGAGGTTGCCACGGGTGATGGTCAGGTCCTGCCCGTATGCCTTGTAGCGACCACTCACTTCCAGGCCACCATTGGCGGTCATTTCGCGGCCAGGCTTGGCCCAGACCTGCATCTTGCCGGTCAGCGCGCCCTTCAGGCCGAAGCCGGTCATCTTCACCTTGTCACCGAGGCTGACGGTCAGGTCCATGTCCAGCGGCGAGGTGCGCGACTCTTCCGGGTCGGCCGGGTCCAGCACCACCACGTCCTCGGACACCGAGGTGCCACGATCCAGGCGTTCGAGATCGATGTCGGCCTCGGGCACGTGCACGGTGCCGCGCAGCTCCATCGCCGCCTTGGCCAGGGTGAAGTCGAGGTTGGGGTTGGCGACGATGCGCAGCTCGCTGGTGTTGGACAGCAGCACGTTCTCGCCGTGGATCTTCAGCTGCAGCGGCTGTGCATCGCCGAACCACGACAGGCCACCATCGACATAAAGCGTGCCCTGGCCCGAGTTGGCCTGCGCGGTGATCTTTGCCGAACCGTCGGGCTGGGCCACGAAGCTGCCCTTGCCCTGGTCGAAGGTCAGGCCCAGCGCGGGGAATTCGCCCTTGAAGTTGCTCAGCTGGGCGTCACCGCCCAGCGATGGCTGGCCGCGCGTACCGCGCAGGCTGACGTGGCCCTCGATCAGGCCGGTCGGGCGCACGATGTCCGGCGAGAACAGCTCCAGCCAGTAAAGTCGCGACATGTTGAGGTAGAGCTCGCCGTTCAGCGGCGCACTGGCCTCCCAGCCGGTCTGCATCCTGGCATCGACGAAGCCGTTGCCCTGGAAGCCCATGCCCAGGTAGCCCTTGATGCTGGCCGGGGTCATGTCGAGCTTGAGCGAGAACTGGTCATAACGCACCAGCTCGCCGCGGGTGGTATCCCCCACGGTGTTGCGGTTCTCGCCCAGGCGCACGCCGCCTTCCTTCGAGCGCACCTCTACATGGCCTTCCCAGGCATTGCCGCGCGGGCGGATCTGCGCGTCCAGGCTGACATCGCCACGCAGGTAGATGCGGCGGCCGGACTGCGGCGGCAGCCACGGCTGCACCAGCGCCAGCGCCAGCGCATCACTGCGCACCACCAGGCCCTCACGCGGCCAGTTGGCCTGTGCGCACAGCTCGCCGCTGCTGGCCGCGGCCAGGCAGGCTTCGGACAGGGTGTAGGTGCTGCCGTTGATCGCGAACGCCGCCGGTGCACGCAACGACCAGGCATCGCCCTTCACCGGTGCGATACGCAGCGACGCCAGTTCGCCGCGCCACTGCGCGCCCTGTTGGCGGACGCTGCCCTGCAGCTCGATCGCACCCATCTCGTTGCGGGTCTGCGCGGCCAGGCGCAGGTTGGAGACACTGCCCTGCGCATCCACGTTCAAGCGTTCCAGCAGCATGCCGGCGTTGACCTGCTGGCCCTGCACCGCCAGCGTGCCGCTGTCGCCGCGCCATGGCAGGTGGCCCTTGATGCTCACGCTCTCGGCGCCGTAGCCGTCCCAGTTGAGGTTGTTGCCGACCAGGTCGGCGGTGATGTCCGGCGCATCGCGCGGGCCCTTCACCTGTACCTGTCCACGCAGGCCGCCATCGGCGCCGGGCAGCAGATCGCTCAGCTGCAGCGGTTCGAAACGCGCGTCGATGTCGAGGCGGTCGCCGACCTTGCCCGACGCGGTCACCCGACTGCTGCCCAGCGACAGCTTCAGGTCGCCCTGGCCCTGCGCGCCCTGCAGCGCGAACTTGCCCTGTGCGTCGAGATTGCGCTGGCGCAGGATGCCCTTCAGCGACGGCAGGTCGACGGTGGCTTCCAGCGTGCCGGCCGTGCCCGGCGGCGCGTTTGCCGGCGGCGGCAGCTGGCGGCCCTTGGAGGCCAGGTTGCCGGACAGGCGGCCGTTCCAGCCCGGCACGAAATAGCCGGGGTCGAAGTCCTTCAGCGTGGCCTTGGTATCCCAGTCCAGCTGCGGTGCCCACGCCACCTGGCCTTCCACCTGCAGCTGCCCACCCGGCGTCTGCGCCTGCAGCTGGTGGATCGACGCGGCCTGGTCATTGCCGCGTACGTCGAACTGCAGCTGTGCCTTCTGCTTTTCGCGTTCGACATCGGCACGGCCGATCGCGGCCCACGCCTTCAAGGTACCGGCCAGGCCGAAGCGCGCTTCCTTCAGGGTGACCGGCACCGGTGCGCTGCCGGCCGTGTTCGGATCGGGCGCCGGCACGTAGGTCAGGTCATGGGCGACCACCGAGAAATTGAGTTTCTGCTGGTCTTCCTGGCTGAAGTCGGCGGTGCCTTCCAGCCGTGCCTCACCGCCAAGCCCTTTCACCAGCAGGGGCGACACCTTCAGCACCTGGTCCTGCAGCGACACCACCGACGGTGCCAGCTCCAGCTCCTGATCACCCTGCTTCACCTTGCCACGCAGGTTGGCGTTGCCGCCCTTGCCAGCCGCGGTGAAGTCCAGTGCGAGCGGTGCGATCGCCGAGCTGGCCAGTGCCGGCGACAGCAGCGCCAGATCCAGTTCATCGCTGCGGATGCTGGCGCTCCAGCTCGGATCGGTGCGGCCATCGAACACCAGCATCGCGTGCAGCGGCTTCGGCGCGCGCCCGGCTACGGCCACTTCCATGTGCGCCAGGTCACCGCGTGCCACCAGCCCCACCGTCGCTGCGGTACGGCCACGCGGGGCCGGCAACACTGCGGTGACGGTCACGTCGGTGTCGTAGTCCTTGGCCGGGATGTAGCGGCCCTGGGCGGTGAAATTGCCCATGTCGCTGTCCACGACCAGTTTGTGCGCCTGGAACTCGCCGTTGGCGATCTCGATGCCACCCCGCACACGGCTGATGTCGATCACCGGCTCGTTGGCCTGGCTGATGCGGAAGCCGTCGATGGCAATGGCATCGGCCTGGATCGCCAGCGGCATTTCGATCTGCGGCAGCGAATCGGGCCACGACGGCAGCTTGAACGGCTCGTCACTCTTGGCCAGGTTCAGCGTCGCGTTGGTCAGCTCCAGCTTGTCCAGCAGCAGCTTGCGGCCCAGCAGCGGGCGCAGGTCCGGCTCCAGGTGCGCGCGCTCGGCGTGGAAATGGATGTCGTCGTAGCGGAAGTCGACGTTGTACAGGGTCAGCGGACCGGCCACCGGGCCGTCCACCTGGTCCCAGGTGAAGCTGGCGCCCACCGGCAGCCGCGCCACCACCTGTGCCAGCAGCACATCGCGGCCGGCCACGGTCTGCAGCAGCCAGTACACCGCCAGCAACGCCAGCAGCACCAGGCCGATCACGCCCACGCCGGACCACGCCCAGAAGCGGCGGCGGCGGTAGAAACGCACGCGCGGCGGCGGCGTGTTCGGGGTGGGTGCGGGCGTGCTCACAGGTCCGCTCCGATGTTGAGGTAAAGCTGGAACTGCGAATCCGGGTTGTTCAGGCCATGCGCGATATCCACGCGCACCGGGCCCACCGGCGATTTCCAGCGCACGCCGAAGCCGACGCCGGTGTGCAGATCAATGGTGTTGTCGAATGCGCTGCCGGTATCGACGAACACCGCCGCGCCCCACGGGCCGCCATTGAAGTAGTGCTCGTACTCGGCCGAGCCGATCACCAGGTTCTTGGCGCCCAGCGCGTATTTGTCGGGTTTGGGTGTGCGCGGGCCGACTTCGCGGTAGGCGTAACCGCGGATGCTGCGGTCACCGCCCGCGAAGTAGCGCAGGCTCGGCGGCATCGCCACCAGATCGCTGGTCCAGGTGGTACCCCCCTCGCCGCGCAGGATCAGGCGGTTGCTTTCACCCACCGGGATGTACCAGCGCAGCACGGCGTTGGCCTGCACGAAGCTGGTGTCCGAGCCGGCACCTTCAACGCCGGCGCGCATCGTCGCAGTACCGCTGATGCCCTTGCGCGGGAACATCTCGTCGTCGACGTTGACGTAGTCGGCAACCATCTGCGGGTACACCAGCGTCGAGGTGTTGTAGACGGCATCGGTGAATTCAGTGCCGGAGGCATAGCGCCAACGCTCGCGCAGTGCGTTGATCGAGGCGATCGCGGTCCAGTGCTCGTTGATCTCGCCGCTGCGGCTGGCGATCAGCTTGAAGTTGCGCAGGTCGATGTAATCGGTCTGCTCGTCATACGCACTGGCGGCGAAGGTGTACCAGCCGTCAAGCCAGTTGAAGGCGGGGATGCGGTAGCTGGTCACCAGGCTCTTGCGCTTCTGCGCATAGTCCAGCTGCGTGTTCATCTTGTGGCCGCGGTTGTTCAGGAACCGCCGCTCGATGCCGCCGCGCACACCCGGGCCACTCTCGCTGCCGTAGCTCAGACCCGCGGTATAGATGGTGCGCTTGGCGCGGGTCAGCTTCACATCCACCGGCACTTCGCCGTTGGCATCGGCCTGGTCGGGCCGTGGCTGGATGTCGATCACGCTGAAGTAGTCCAGCTTGGTCAGCGACTCGCGCAGCCGGTCCAGCTTGCCCTCGTGGAAGTAGCTGCCCTGTTCCCAGTACACCAGCGGGTCGAACAGCTTGTCGACGAAGTAATCCTGCTCGAAACGCACCGGCCCCATGTTGTAGCGGCGGCCGCTGTCCCAGGTCAGGTCGATGTCGGCCGCGTTGTCGGCGCGGGTGATCTGCACCTGGCGCTGGGTGTAGTCGGCATCGAAGTAGCCACGCTCGGCCAGGCGACGGGTGATGGTGATCTTGCTGGCTTCGTACTGCGTGTGCTCGAAGCGCTGGCCCTTGCGGGGCTTGAATGCGGCCAGGTCGTCCTGCAGGTACTGGTCATACATCGCCGGCCCGGTGATGTCGATGTGCTCACGGCGCACGGTCACCGGGGTGCCCTTGTCGACATGGATCAGCACCCGCACATGCTCGTCCTCGCGCGGCGCCTCGACCTTGATCACCGGGTTGTAGTACCCGAAGGGTTCCAGTGCCTGGCGGGTCTGCCGCTCGGCCTGTGACAGCAGGTACTCCAGGCGCGATTCGCCCTGTTCCTTGCCGATCGTGTCGTACAGCGACAGCGATTCCTGGATGTTCTCGATGATTGCGGCGTCGTCGCCCTTGTCCAATCCCTTGATGTCCACCTTGTCGATGGTGCCGCGCGCGTGGGCCACGGAGGTGGCGGCCAGCGACAGGACCATCAGCGGCAGGGCGTATTTCTTTGGCTGCATGCGGCACAGCATACCGACCGAAGGTGACGATGCGAAATGCATCACGTCATTCGGGATCGGTTGTTAAGTGGCGGTCAAAATACGCGCCTTTGTGGCGATCCTCGTGATCGCAGGCGAGGATGCCGGCATCGTGCGCGATGCCGGCAATGATCCCGATGGACATCCGCCAGCGGTAATCCGGTAGTGCCGACCGCTGGCCGGCAATCCACAGGTCGATGCGATGCGCGGTGGCAATGCCGGCCAGCGGCCGGCACTACCGATACGGGCATCAGCTCGACAGATGCTCGATCGCTGCCACCTTGCCCAGGCGCTCGCCCAGCATCGTCAGCAGCGCCAGGCGGTTGCCACGCAGCGCCGGATCTTCCGCATTGACCATCACGCCATCGAAGAACGCGTCGACCTGCGGGCGCAGGCGGGCCAGGCGCGCCAGCACCGCCACGTAATCCTTCTGATGCAGGCTGGCGCCGGTGTCATCGATGGCTGCGGTGACCGCTTCAGCCAGCGCGCGCTCGGCGTCTTCCTGCAGCAGCGCCGGGTCGATCTGGGCCGGAATGTCGCCTTCAGCCTTGCGGAGGATGTTGCGGATGCGCTTGTTGGCCGCAGCCAGCGCCTCGGCTTCCGGCAGCGCGGCGAAGGTGCCGATCGCGTCCAGGCGGCGGTCGAAGTCATACAGCGAGACAGGCTTCAGTTCGGCCACCGCATTGAAGTGCGTGGCTGGCACGTTCTTGTCGCCGTAGTAACCCTTCAGGCGGTCGAGGATGAAGTCGTACAGCTCGCCAACGTCGGCCTGCACGTTGCGTGCGGCCAGGCCGGCGTTGGCGCTGGCCAGCAGCGCGCGCAGGTCCAGCTCGAAGCCGCTTTCGATGATCGTGCGGGCCAGGCCCAGCGCGTTGCGGCGCAGCGCGAACGGGTCCTTGTTGCCGGTCGGCTTCAGGCCTGCGGCGAAGCCACCGGCCAGCGTGTCGACGCGCTCGGCGATGGCCAGCACCTTGCCCAGCGGCGACAGCGCGATGTCATCACCACCGAAGCGCGGCTGGTAGGCCTCGTCGATGGCCAGCGCCACCTCGGCCGATTCGCCACCGGCCACGGCGTAGTGGCGGCCGGCGATGCCCTGCAGCTCCGGGAACTCGTTGACCATGCGCGACTGCAGGTCGTTCTTGGCCAGTTCGGCAGCCCGCCTGGCCTGCGCGGCATCGGCGCCAACCTGGGGTGCGATCACTTCGGCCAATGCAGCCACGCGCGCCACCTTGTCGGCCACGCTGCCCAGCTTGGCCTGGTAGGTCACCGTCTTCAGCCCCTCCCCCATCGAAACCAGGCCCTGCTTCAGGTCCTCGTCGAAGAAGAACTTGGCATCGGCGAAACGCGGACGGATCACCCGCTCGTAGCCCTTGGCCACTTCGGCCACGTTCTTCGATTCGACGTTGGCGATGCCGATGAACTTCTCGGTCAGCGTGCCTGCGGCATCCAGCACCGGGAAGAACTTCTGGTTGATCTCCATCGTCTCGATCAGCGCTTCCTGCGGCACCGCCAGGAACGTGGGCTCGAAGCTGCACAGCACCGCCGACGGCCATTCGACCAGGTTCACCACCTGCTCCAGGTTGTCGTCGGTGATGCGGGCGCTGCCACCGGCCTTGGCCGCAGCGGCCTCGACCTCGGCGACGATGCGCGCGCGGCGCTCGCTCGGGTCGACCAGCACGAACGCGGCGCGCAGCGCTTCAACGTAGTCCTGCGGCTGCGCCAGCGACACCGCCTGGTCATGGTGGAAGCGATGGCCACGGCTGACGCGGCCGGCCTGCAGGCCGAACAGTTCGGCCTCGACCACGTTGGCACCGTGCAGCAGCACCAGCCAGTGCGCCGGGCGCGCGAAGCCCCAGGCGTGGTCGCCCCAGCGCATCGGCTTGGGAATCGGCATCGCAGCGATCGCCTCGCGCAGGATCTCCGGCAGCAGGCTGGCGGTGCTCGCGCCCGGGGTCACCGCGCGGTGCACGAAGCGCTCACCCTTGTTGTCGGTGGTCTTCTCCAGCGCGGTCCAGTCGATCCCGGCCTTGGCGGCGAAGCCCTGCAACGCCTTGGTCGGCTGGCCTTCGGCGTCCAGCGCGATGTTCAGGTACGGGCCCAGCACTTCGCTGTGCTGCTCCGGCTGTTCCAGGCCGACGCCCGGCAGCAGCACGGCCAGTCGGCGCGGGGTCGACAGCGGGCGCGCATCGCCCAGTTCCAGCGCGACGCCGCGCTTGCGCAGGCCTTCGACGACACCGTCGAAGAACGCCTGGGCCAGGCCCGGCAGCGCCTTGACCGGCAGTTCCTCGGTGCCCAGTTCGATCAGCAGGGGGGACAGTTGGCTCATCGGTTCGATCCTGTGGTGGGGGCGCAGCGCGCAACGCGTCCGGCGCCCCGGGTAGTTGATGAAAAGCGGGTCGGTGCGGGAGGGCCGTCAGGCCTTCTTCGCGCCCGGGAAGCCCAGCTTCTCGCGCTGTTCGTAGTACGCCTTGGCCACCGCCTGGGCCAGCGCGCGCACGCGCAGGATGTAGCGCTGGCGCTCGGTCACGCTGATCGCACGGCGCGCATCCAGCAGGTTGAAGGTGTGGCTGGCCTTCATCACCTGCTCGTAGGCCGGCAGCGGCAGGTTCACTTCCACCAGCTTCTGCGCCTCACGCTCGCAGGCGTCGAAACGGTGGAACATTTCTTCCACGTCGGCGTATTCGAAGTTGTAGGTGCTCTGCTCCACCTCGTTCTGGTGGTAGACGTCACCGTAGGTCACCGGCTGGCCGTCCGGGCCGTAGGTCCAGACCAGGTCGTAGACGTTGTCGCAGTTCTGCAGGTACATGCACAGGCGCTCGAGACCGTAGGTGATCTCGCCCAGCACCGGGCGGCATTCCAGGCCACCGGCCTGCTGGAAGTAGGTGAACTGGGTCACTTCCATGCCGTTGAGCCAGACTTCCCAGCCCAGGCCCCACGCGCCCAGCGTCGGCGATTCCCAGTTGTCCTCGACGAAGCGCAGGTCGTGCACCAGCGGGTCGATGCCCAGTGCCTTCAGCGAATCCAGGTACAGCTGCTGGATGTTGTCCGGCGCCGGCTTCATCGCCACCTGGTACTGGTAGTAGCGCTGCAGGCGGTTCGGATTCTCACCGTAACGGCCATCGGTCGGGCGCCGCGACGGCTGCACGTAGGCCGCATTCCAGCCTTCCGGACCGATCGCACGCAGGAAGGTGGCCGGGTGGAAGGTACCGGCGCCCACCTCCAGGTCGAGCGGCTGGATGAGCACGCAGCCCTGCTGGGCCCAGAACTGGTTCAGGGTCTGGATCAGGCCCTGGAAGGTGATCGGAACGGTCGGGGTCGCGGACATGCGTACGAGTCTTGGCCGGCAAGGGGGTGCGCTAGTATAACGGCCGACCTGCGGGGCATTCCGTACCCGGGAGGAGCAGGCAGATGGAACATCGGCTGCCGGCAGGCACGCCCGGCGAGGCGGACGGCGTCCCGCTGCCCTGGGGACGGCTGCATTTCGAGCAGATTGCCGCGGCCCTGACCGCCGATGGGCTCGTGGCCGAGCAGGACCGCGAGCGCATGCGGTTTTCCGCACAGGGCGCGCGCAACGCCAGTGAAGTGCATCCGCTGGTGCTGCTGTCCAACCTCAAGCTGGCCGCCACCGGCGCCGGCGAACTGACCCTGGAACGCCTGACCGAGTGGCTGGCGCAGCGCACCGGCAGCCGTTACCTGCGCATCGACCCGACCCAGGTGGACGTCGCTGCGGTGACCGCGCTGGTGTCGCATGCCTACGCCCGCCGCCACCGCTTCCTGCCGCTGGCGGTGGATGCCGAGCGCGTGCTGGTAGCCACCAGCGAGCCGCTGGTGCAGGAATGGCGTCGTGACCTGCAGCACCTGACCCGCCGCCGCATCGAGCTGGCGGTGGTCAACCCGCTGGACCTGCACCGTTACACCATGGAGTTCTACGGGGTGACCCGCTCGGTGCGCGGCGCCCGTGGCGATGTGCGCGGCGAGGCCAGCACCACCCTGCCCAGCTTCGAGCAGCTGGTGGAGCTGGGCCGCACCGGCGACGTCAATGCCGACGACCAGCACATCGTGCACATCGTCGACTGGCTGCTGCAGTACGCCTACGAACAGCGCGCCTCGGACATCCACCTGGAGCCGCGCCGCGAGATGGGGCGCATGCGCTTCCGCATCGACGGCGTGCTGCACAAGGTGTTCGAAGTACCGCCGGCGGTGATGACCGCCGTGGTCAGCCGCATCAAGGTGCTGGGCCGCATGGACCTGGCCGAGCGCCGGCGCCCGCAGGATGGCCGCATCAAGACCCGCTCGCCGGGTGGCCGCGAGGTCGAGATGCGCCTGTCGACCATGCCCACCGCCTTCGGCGAGAAGTGCGTGATGCGCATCTTCGACCCGGATGCCGCGTTCAAGAGCATCGACCAGCTCGGTTTCAGCCCGCAGGAGGCCGCCGGCTGGAATGCGCTGGTCGAGCGCCCGCACGGCATCGTGCTGGTCACCGGCCCGACCGGCTCGGGCAAGACCACCACCCTGTATTCCACGCTGAAGCGGCTGGCCACGCCGGACGTGAACGTGTGCACGGTGGAGGATCCGATCGAGATGATCGCGCCCGAGTTCAACCAGATGCAGGTGCAGGCCAACATCGACCTGGACTTCGCCAGCGGCGTGCGCACCCTGCTGCGGCAGGACCCGGACATCATCATGATCGGCGAGATCCGCGACCTGGAGACCGCACAGATGGCGGTGCAGGCCTCGCTGACCGGCCACCTGGTGCTGTCCACCCTGCATACCAACGACGCGCCCTCGGCGGTCACCCGCCTGCTCGACCTGGGCGTGCCGCATTACCTGCTGGCCAGCACCCTCAACGGCATCCTCGCCCAGCGCCTGGTGCGCACGCTGTGCCCGCACTGCAAGCAGCCGCACAGCCTCGGCGCGGCCGATTGGGCGGTGCTGGCTGATAGCCATGCTGCATATCCAGATGCCGCCACGCCCTGTCGGCCGGTCGGTTGCCTGGAATGCCGGCGCACCGGATTCCTCGGCCGCATCGGCCTGTATGAGTTGCTGCCATTGGGTTCGCGGCTGCGCGGGCAGATCCGCGCCGACATGGACCTGGCCGGTTTCACCCGTGCCGCGCGGGCTGAAGGGCTGCGAACCCTGCGCCAGGCCGGGCTTGAAAAGGTGGCGCAGGGGCTGACTACAATCGAGGAAGTCCTGTCAGTGCTGCCGCCCCCGGATGAACCCAGCCCCGTTCCTGATCCTTGAAACCGGCCGACCGGTGCCGTCATTGCGCCGCTACGGGCGCTTTCCGCACTGGATCCGCGTCGCCGCCGGGCTGGAAGAACACGAGACGGTGGTGGTCGATGTCGAGCACGGTGGCGCCCTGCCCGACCCTCATGCCTTCGCCGGCGTGCTGGTGACCGGCTCGGCCGCCTTCGTCACCGACCATGCCGACTGGAGCGAGCGCAGCGCCGCGTGGCTGCGCCAGACCGCCCACGACGACCTGCCGGTATTCGGCATCTGCTACGGCCACCAGCTGCTGGCACATGCGCTGGGTGGCGAGGTGGCCTACAACCCGGCCGGCCGCGAGTCCGGCACGATCGAACTGGAACTGCAGCCGCAGGCCGCGCAGGACCCGCTGTTCCAGGGCCTGCCGCAGCACTTTGCCGCCCATGCCACCCATCTGCAGACCGTGCTGCGCGCGCCCGATGGTGCCGAGGTGCTGGCCCGTTCACCGCTGGATGGCTGCCATGCCTTCCGCTGGGGCCGCCAGGCCTGGGGCGTGCAGTTCCATCCGGAGTTCGCCACCCACCACATGCGTGGCTACGTGCGTGCCCGCGCCGACTGCATCGGCCGCCACGGCGGCTGCGCCCGCAGCATCGAGCGCGCGGTCAGCGCCGCGCCGCTGGCCCGCCAGCTGTTGCGGCGCTTCGTCCGCCAGGCACGGCTGTCTTCAGCCCAGCCGGTGGCAAAACAGGGATAATCGGCGGCACGGGCAGCCGCCCGGCCCCCTCCTGTCCTTCCCGGATGTCCATGAAAGAGATTCGCAAGCTGCCGGCTTCGGCGGGCGCCCAGTGGTTGCTGGATACGTTCTCCCTGTACCGGCGTGCGCCGCTGCAGCTGGCCCGGATCGGCCTGACCTGGCTGCTAGTGAGCTGGGTGGTCACCTTGTTGTCGACGCTGATTCCCGGCGCCGCCGGCATGGCCGTGCAGCTTATGACGCTGGCCATTTCGCCGATCATGTTCGGCGGCATGCTGTATGCCGTGGGCGAGATCGATGAAGGCCGCCCGGGCCTGGCCTCGCACCTGCTGCAGCCGATCCGCGACCACCGCGTCAGCCACCTGCTGGTGCCGCTGGCGATCCAGGTGCTGGCGGTGCTGCTGCTGGGCGCGCTGCTGTTCCTGATGATCGGCCGCGAGGGCTTCACCGCCTTCAGCGAGGTCATGACCAAGATGGAAGAGATCAGCCGCAGTGGCCAGCAGATCAAGCCGGATGACGCGGCCGCGCTGGTCGCCAACCTGCCGGCCAAGCGCATCGCGCTGTGGATGCTGCTGGTGTTCCTGAGTGCGGTCGCGCTGTCGCTGGCGATGTTCACCCAGCCGGCACTGGTGGTGTTCGACAAGCAGAGCGGCATGCACGCGCTGCGCCTGAGCCTGCAGGGCTGCATCGAGAACATCGGCGCGATGATCGTGTTCGCCGCGCTCGGCCTGATCGCCGCGTTCTGCATGTACATCCTGTTCGTGATCGTGATCCAGATCGCGATGCTGATCGGCGGCCCGCTGGCCGCCGCCTTCATCGCCCAGCTGGTGCTGACCACGGTGCTGATGCCGCTGTATGTCGGCGCGGTCTACGCCGCGTGGAAGCAGATGTTCGTGCACCGCGGCAGCCGCGCGGCGCCGCCGATCCCGACCACGCCGACCTCCAGCGACGTGTTCCACGCCTGACCAGAACGCAGGTAGATCCACGCCATGCGTGGATAGAAAAGGGGACGGAGGGGATTAAGTCGTTAAAGGCAAAAACGACTTAATCCCCTCCGTCCCCTTTTTGTCTTTCAGGCGGCGGGCTTCTTCACTACCGACGACGGCACCAGCCAGCGTGCGGCGTGGATACCCAGCTCGTACAGCAGGCACATCGGAATCGCCAGCATCAGCTGCGATACCACGTCCGGCGGGGTCAGCACCGCCGCCAGCACGAAGATGCCGACGATCGCGTAGCCGCGGCCTTCCTTGAACTGCTGCGGCGTCACCCAGCCCAGCAGCACCAGGATCACCATCGCCACCGGCAGTTCGAAACTGCCACCAAAGGCGAAGAAGATCGCCAGCACGAAGTCCAGATAGGCATTCGCATCCGGTGTGATTGCGATCACGTCCGGGCTGAAGGTGGTGAGGAAGTGGAACACCGCCGGCAGCACCAGGAAATACGCAAAGGCGCAACCGGTGTAGAACAGCAGCACCGATGACACCAGCAGCGGCACCGCCAGGCGCTTCTCGCGTGCATACAGACCGGGCGCGACGAACGCCCACAGCTGGTACAGCAGCCACGGTACCGCCACGAACAACGCGACGAAGAAGGTCAGCTTCAGCGGTGCGAAGAAGGCACCGGCCGGGTTGGTGGCGATCATCGTCTGCCCGTTCGGCAGCTGCGAGACCAGCGGTTCGGCCAGCGCGTTGTAGAGCTTCTGGGTGAACGGCAGCAGCGCCAGCAGCACCACGCCCAGGCCCAGCAATGCGCGCACCAGCCGGCCGCGCAGTTCCACCAGGTGTTCTACCAGCGAGCTCTCGCCGAAATCCTGTTCACTCATGGGTGGCGCTCCGGGCTCTGCGCCGGCGGCGGCGTACCAGCTTCAGCGGGCGTGGCCGAAACCGTCTCGGCGGCACCACCGTCCTGCGCTGGTTCAACGGCATCGGGCGCGGCGCTCATGTGCGGCGGCAGATCCGCGGGCGCCGGTGCACGGACTTGCTGCACCAGGTCATCGCCCTGCTGCTGCGCCTGCTGGGCTTCGCGACGGATCGCTTCACCGCTGGCGCGCAGCTGGTTCTCGGTGTCCTGCATGCCCTGGCGCACATCCTGCATCTGCCGCTTGATGTCCTCGGCCTGCAGTTCGCGCTCCAGTTCCTGTTTCACCGAATCCCATTGATTGCGGGCGCGACGCACCCACAGGCCGGCGAAGCGGGCCGCCTTGGGCAGGCGCTCGGGACCGAGCACCACCAGGGCGACCACTGCAATCACCAGCAGTTCGCTGAAGCCGATATCGAACACCGCAACCGCTCCGGATCAGCGAGCGTTACGGTCGTGCTCGTCCTGCGCGGTGCGCGACGCGTCCTGGCTGCGCGACTCATCGCCCAGCTGCGCGTTCGGCTTGTCCTCGTCGCGCATACCCTTCTTGAATTCCTTGACCGCCGAACCGAGGTCCTTGGCGCCGCTGGTCAGAGATAGTTAGATCGGAAGAGCGTCGTGTAGGGAAAGAGTGTAGATCTCGGTG
>OJST01000070.1_pt1 | contig 31751 bp, 22 predicted proteins | sample 1599491 | NCBI WGS metagenome assembly OJST01 (sample SAMN04436635, study PRJEB24849) | human gut metagenome | biome: human gut; feature: NICU; material: stool | host: Homo sapiens | place: USA: Saint Louis, MO | collected 2010-02-10
CCCGCCTGGACCTGCCGGCCCTGATCGAATGCCGCCAGGGCGTGGCCGAGCAGGCCGCGCTGGCGCCGCTGCTGGCCGATCCGCTGAAGGCCGTGGCCCAGGGCCTGCAGCCGCTGCCGCAGGGCAACCAGTTCATGAGCGAGTTCCGGCTGGCCAGCCCGATCACCGTCTTCGGCCAACAGACCGATCGGGTGGCGGTGGCCGGCGCCAGCGTCATGGCCGTCCTCGACCAGGCCGACCCACGCCCGCTGGCCAAACGGCTGGAATTGGAGACCGGCTACGACCAGGACGGCAAGTTCATGGCCGGCCGCGAGCTGGTCAGCCGCGACGTGACCGACCCGAAGACCGGCGAGGCCCAGATCGAGTCGATCATCCTCAGCGTCTCCACCGTGGCCTCCCACCCGGGCAAGACCCTGGCCGGCTGCACCTACAGCCTGGACCTGCCCGAAGAGAAGCCGGCCGCGGCCGCCCCAGCCCCGGCCACCGGCAGTCACTGACAGGCCGTCACATCCTGCTAGACTTGGGTCAACGCCCGGCCTGCCGGGTGCCTTTTTTCCAGAGATGTCAGAAGACGACAGTAGTAGCTCCCCTGCGGAGCACAGTGAAAAGAAGCGCGGCTGGCTTGAACGCCTGACCTCCGCCTTCTCCGGCGAACCCCATACCCGCGACGAGCTGGTCGCTGTCCTGCACACCGCGCAGGAAGAGGGTCTGATCGCCGCCGATACCCTGAAGATGATGGAAGGCGCCATTTCGGTGGCCGAGCTGACCGTGGGCGACGTGATGATCTCGCGCTCGCAGATGGTCTCGCTGCCGGTTGAAGCGCCCTTCCTGGAACTGATGAAGCAGGTGGTCGAATCCGGCCATTCACGCTTCCCGGTACACGGCGAGAACAAGGACGACATCCTTGGCATCCTGCTGGCCAAGGACCTGCTGCGCGGCGTGGTCGCCGACAACGGCCCGGCCAACGTACGCGAGCTGCTGCGCCCGGCAGTGCTGATTCCGGAGGCGAAGAAGCTCAACGTGCTGCTGAAGGAGTTCCGCCTGTCGCGCAACCACATGGCCATCGTGGTGGACGAGTACGGCGGTGTCGCCGGCCTGGTCACCATCGAGGACGTGCTGGAACAGATCGTCGGCGAGATCGACGACGAGCATGACGAGGCCGAGGATCCGTCAGCGCAGATCGCGATCCAGTCCGACGGCCAGTACGTGGTCGACGCGCTGACCCCGATCGGCGACTTCAACGAGCGTTTCGGCGCGACGTTCTCCGACGAGGACTACGACACCATCGGCGGCCTGGTCACCGAGGCCGTGGGCCACCTGCCGGAAGTCGGTGACGAGCTGGCGCTGGACCGCTTCATGTTCCGCGTGGCCCGCGCCGATGCGCGCCGGGTACAGGCCTTCCACGTGACCGTGCTGCCGCCGGACGCGCAGGACGACGCTTGAAGCGCCGCGGCCTGATCCTCATGGTGTGGCTGGCACTCTACGTGCTGGCCTTGGCCCTGCCGCTGGCCGCCTTCGCGCAGCCGGCGCCGGCCATACCTGCCGTGCCCGCGGCCAGCGCTGAAGCCCCTGCTCCGCGCATCGGCGTGGTGACCATGCAGCCGGGCACGGTGTTCTTCGAACGCTTCGGCCATGACGCCATCGTGGTGGTCGATCCGCTCAGCGGTGAAGCGACCTCGTACAACTTCGGCTACTTCGATCCGTCCGAGGACGATTTCATCAGCCGCTTCGCGCGCGGCGACATGATGTACTACCTGGTGGCGCTGCCGCTGCAGCAGGACCTGTCGTACTACGACGAGACCGGCCGTGGCGCCAGCGTGCAATGGCTGGACCTGCGCCCGGACCAGGCGCGCTCGCTGGCCGCCGGCCTGGCCGAGCGGGCCAAGCCGGAAAACGCGCGTTACCACTACGATTACTACACCGCCAACTGCGCCACGATGGTGCGCGACACGCTGGACAAGGCGCTCGGCGGCGGCCTGCAGTCGCAGCTGTCGGGGCGCTCGCGTGGCAACACCTATCGCAGTGAATCGGTCCGTCTGGCCTCGCCGGCACCATGGATGTGGCTGGGCTTCGATGTAGGCCTCGGACCGTTCGCCGACCAGCCGCTGTCGCGCTGGCAGGAAGCGTTCGTGCCGATGCGCCTGGCCGATGCCCTGCGCCAGGCACGCAACAGCGATGGCCGGCCGCTGGTGCAGTCCGAACACGAACTGTTGCCGCACCGTATCGATCCGGAGCCGAAGGAGTTCGCACGCCGCTGGTGGCCGTGGCTGCTGTGTGGCCTGGTGATCGCCGCTGGCGTGCTGGCGCTGCGCAACCGCCCGCGCCTGCTGGCCGGGCTGGCCCTGCCGTTCTGGCTGCTGTGCGCCCTGTTCGGTGGCGTGCTGGTGTTCCTGTGGGGCTTCAGCATCCACTACGCCGCATGGGCCAACCGCAACCTGCTGCTGCTTTCGCCACTGGCCGTGCTGCTGCTGCCGGGCGCGATCGCACTGCTGCGCCGGCGCGTGCCGGGACTCATGTTCAGGATCGTGCTGTGGCTGCTGGCGGTACAGGCGGTGGCCGCGCTGGTGCTGCACTGGCTGAGCCTGCAGGCGCAGTACAACGTGCAGTGGATCGTGCTGCTGCTGCCGGTGCACGTGGCACTGGCGTGGGTGCTGGCGCGTCGTCCTCACTTGTCCGAAACACGGCCCTGACGCACGATGGCGGGCATGTCATTGCCCGCCTCCGCTTCCGCCCCCGCTTCGGCCAACCCTACCTGCGTCATCAACTGCGTCCACTACGATGACGAGGGCAAGCGCCACGACATCAGCCTGGATGCCATCAGCGATGTCATTGCCAGCGGCAACGGCTTCGTCTGGGTCGGCCTGTACGACCCCAACGAAGACGTGCTGCTGAAACTGCAGGAAGAATTCTGCCTGCACGACCTGGCCATCGAGGATGCGCGCAACGCGCACCAACGGCCCAAGGTCGAGACCTATGGCAACTCGTTGTTCGTGGTGGTGACCACCGCGCAGATGGTCGACGAACGCATCCAGTATGGCGAAACCCATGCCTTCCTCGGCCCGCGCTTCCTGGTGACGGTCCGCCACGGCGCCTCGCTGTCCTACGCGCCGGTGCGCGCACGCGTCGAGCGCGAGCCGCAGCTGCTGAAGATGGGCCCGTCGTACTGCCTGTACGCGGTGACCGACTTCGTGGTCGACAACTACCTGCCGATCGTGCACCGCTTCCGCGACACCCTGGACCTGCTGGAAAAGGACATCTTCGCCGACACCTACAAGCGCAGCACGGTGGTGCGGCTGTACGAGCTCAAGCGCGAACTGAACAAGATGCGGATGGCGGTGGCGCCGCTGCAGGATGTGCTGGCGCAGCTGCGCCGCTACCAGGGCGACCTGATTCCCGATGAAGTGAAGCTCTACGTGCGTGACGTGCATGACCATGCGGTGCGCATCAGCGATGTGATCGACACCCTGCGCGAGATGCTGGGCACCGCGCTGAGCGTGAACCTTTCGCTGGTGACACTGGCGCAGGGCGAGACGGTCAAGCGGCTGGGCGCCTGGGCTGCGCTGCTCGCCGCGCCGACGCTGATCACCAGCTGGTACGGCATGAACTTCAGTCACATGCCGGAGCTGAGCGAACCCTGGTCGTACCCGCTGATGATCGTTGGCGTGGGCGGTGTGTGCGTCGGGCTGTACCGGTTGTTCAAGCGCGCGAAGTGGTTGTAGCGCGTATCGACCAACGGTCGATACCCACCAAGCACATGGGCGTCGATACCCTGCAGTCCGGTAGGCCACGACCGTTGGTCGTTGCACGCGACCCGCTTCTGGTAGTGCCGGCCGCTGGCCGGCAACCCGGCAACCCGGCAATGCCGGCCAACGGCCGGCACTACCGTTCGGGATCAAGCCACGTAGACGGTCTTGATGTTCATGAACTCATGGATGCCATGGTCAGCCAGCTCCCGACCAAAGCCTGACTGCTTGCTGCCGCCGAACGGCAGCCGCGCGTCGCTCTTGACGATGGCGTTGACGAACGCCGCACCGCATTCCATGCGCTGCGCGAAGCGCTCGCCGCGTACCGGATCGCCGGTCCACACGCTGCCGCCCAGGCCGAAGCGGGTGTCGTTGGCCACGCGCAGTGCCTCGGCCTCATCCTTGACCCGGATCACCGCGGCCACCGGCCCGAACAGCTCCTCGTCATACGCCGGCATGCCCGGGCCGACCTGGTCGAGCACCGTGGCCGGATAGCCGGCATGGGTGCCGGCAATCGGCTCACCACCGATCAGCACCCGCGCGCCCTTGGCCACGCTGGCCTGCACCTGCTTGTGCAGTTCGTCACGCAGGTCGGCGCGAGCCATCGGCGCCAGCGTGGTGCCCCGCTCATCGGGATCGCCGTACTGGCGCTCGCCCGCCGCCTGCACAAAGCGACGGACGAATTCATCGGCCACCGCCTCGACCACGATGAAGCGCTTGGCCGCGATGCAGGTCTGCCCGCTGTTGTCGAAGCGCGACTTCACTGCCGCGGCCACGGTCTTGTCGAGGTCGGCATCGTCGAGCACCACGAAGGCATCGCTGCCACCCAGCTCCATCACCGACTTCTTCAGCTGGCTGCCGGCATTGGAGGCGATCGAGCGACCTGCCCGCTCGCTGCCGGTCAGCGTCACCGCCTTCACCCGTGCGTCGCGCAGCACGTCGGCGGCCTGGTCGTTGTCGATGTGCAGCACGTCGAACACGCCATCAGGCAGGCCGCCGTCACGGCACACCGCCAGGATCAGGTCGGCGCACTGCGGCACGTTGCTGGCGTGCTTGAGCAGGGCGACGTTGCCAGCCATGAACGCCGGGGCGAGGAAACGGAACACCTGCCAGATCGGGAAATTCCACGGCATCACCGCGAACACGCAGCCGATCGGCTCGTAGCGCACGTAGCTGCGCTGGGCTTCGGTATCGATCAGCTGCGGCTTGAGATAGTCGGCCGCGTGATCGGCATAGTACTCGCAGGCGGCAGCGCACTTGTCGACCTCGGCCAGCGCCTCGGCCTTGAGCTTGCCCATCTCGTGGGTCATCGCCTGCTGCAGGTCGTCGCGCCGCGTGCGCAGCTGCGCGGCGATCTGGCGAAGGATGGCGCCGCGGTCCTGCAGCGAGCGATCTGCCCAGCCCGGAAATGCATCGGCAGCGGCCTGCAGGCGCTGCTCGATGTCGGCTGCGCCCATCAGTTCATGGCGGTAGGTCACCTGTCCGGTGGCCGGGTCGACGATCTCGACGGTCATGGGGGATCTCCATCTGGAAGACCCCCATTGTGCGCCGCCGGCTGTGAGCCGGGTGTTGCCGGCGTTGTCGGCAGACCGTGTCCTCAGCCGTTGTCCTGCCGCGCCAGCTGCAGGTCGCGCTGGCGCCGCTTCTCGGCGCGGGCGTTGATGTACCAGCCGATCACCGCGGCGATCGACACCGCCGACACCAGCAGCGTGGCCAACGCGTTGATCTTCGGGCTGATGCCCATGCGCACCGAGGCGAACACCTTCATCGGCAGCGTGGTCGAGCCCGGCGTGGCGACAAAGCTGGCCACCACCACGTCATCCAGCGACAGGGTGAACGCCAGCAGCCAGCCCGCCACCAGCGCCGGCGCGATGATCGGCAGGGTGATGCGGGCGAACACGGTCAGCCGGCTGGCGCCCAGATCCATCGCCGCTTCTTCCAGCGACAGGTCCATTTCCTGCAGCCGCGAGGACACCACCACGGTGACGAAGCACAGGGTGAAGGTGACGTGGGCGATCCAGATGGTGGCCAGGCCGCGTGCCGGGAAGCCGGGAATCGCGCCCATCGAGGCCAGCAGCGCCATCAGCGAGAAGCCCAGGATCACATCCGGCATCACCAGCGGCGCGGTGACCAGCGCGCCGAACAGCGGCTTGCCGCGGAAGCGCTTGAAGCGGGTCATGACCATCGCTGCCAGCGTGCCCAGCACGGTGGCCGTGCAGGCAGTCCAGAACGCCACCACCAGGCTGGTCCACATCGCATCCATCAGCGCGCGGTCGGCGAACAGGTCGCTGTAGGCACGGGTGGAGAACCCGGCCCAGACCATCGCCAGCCGCGAGCTGTTGAACGAATAGAACATCAACAGCAGGATCGGCAGGTACAGGAAGGCGAAGCCGAGCAGCAGCACGCCCAGCCCCAGGCCCTTTGCGCTACGCGGGCTCATGCCTGCTTCCCTTCCAGCAGGCGCTGCTGGGAACGGTTGAACAGCAGGATCGGTACCAGCAGCAACAGGATCATCGCCACCGCCATCGCCGAGGCGCCCGGCCAGTTGCGGTTGTTGAAGAACTCGTTCCACAGCTGGCGGCCCACCATCAGCGTTTCCGAGCCACCCAGCATTTCCGGGATCACGAATTCACCGATCGCCGGAATCATCACCAGCATGCAGCCGGCGATGATGCCCGCTTTGGACAACGGCAGGGTGATGCGCAGGAACGCCTGCCACGGCTTGGCACCGAGGTCGTAGGCCGCCTCCAGCAGGCGGTGGTCATGCTTGACCAGATTGGCGTACAGCGGCAGCACCATGAACGGCAGATAGCAGTAGACGATGCCGATGTAGGCGGCGGTCGGGGTGTCGATCAGCTGCAGTTTCGGCAGGCCTATCGACGTCATCAGCGTCTGCAGGCCGGTGAACTGCAGGAACTGGTCGAGCAGGCCATTGCGGTCCAGGATCGCCTTCCACGCATACACGCGGATCAGGAACGAGGTCCACGACGGCAGCACCACCAGCATCATCGCCACGTTGCGCGCGGCGGGCGACAGGCGCGCGATGGCATAGGCCATCGGATAGCCGATCAGCAGGGTCAGGAAGGTCGAGATCGCCGCGATCCTGATCGAGCTCAGGAACGCCTGGGCATAGATCGAATCGCGGAACAGCGCCAGGTAGTTTTCCAGGTTCAGCTTCAGCGAGAAACCGCCGTCGGCGTACTGCAACAGCCAGGTGTACGGCGGCGAGCCGACCCGGCTGAGCGAGAAGCTGATCATCGCCACGATCAGGAACGGCACTGCGAAGAACAGCAGCAGCCACAGGTACGGAATGCCGATCACCGTGGCACGCAGCCCCGGCAGCCAGCGCTTCAGGCCGGCGGTGCTCATGAGGTGAGCACCACGCCGTCGTTGTCGCGCCAGTGCACCCACACCTCGTCGCCCCAGGTGAGGCCATCACTGGCCCAGCGCTGCGAATTGGCGAAGTTGGCCAGCACCTTGGCGCCGCTGGGCAGGCGCACGTGGTAGACCGAATGGCTGCCGAAGTAGGCGATGTCCTCGATCACGCCCTGGGCCTTGTTGGTGTGCCCTTCCGGTTCGTCCTTGCCGATCATCACCTTCTCCGGGCGCAGCGCGAACGCGACCGGCTGCCCTTCATAACCGGTGATGCCATGGGCGATGTAGATCGGCGCCGGGAACAGCGGCGAGCGTACGGTCACGTACTCCGGCAGGTCCTCGTCGATCACCCCGTCGAACAGGTTGACCGAACCGATGAACTCGGCGACGAAGCGGTTGGCCGGCTGCTCGTAGACCTCGTCCGGCTTGCCGACCTGCTGGATCCAGCCGGCATCCATCACCGCGATGCGGGTGGCCATGGTCATTGCTTCTTCCTGGTCGTGGGTGACCATCACGCAGGTCACGCCCGACGATTCGATGATGCTGACCAGTTCCAGCTGCATCTGCGAGCGCAGCTTCTTGTCCAGCGCGCCCATCGGCTCGTCCAGCAGCAGCAGCTTCGGCCCCTTGGCCAGCGACCGCGCCAGCGCCACGCGCTGCTGCTGGCCGCCGGACAGCTGGTGCGGCTTGCGCTTGCCCAGGTGGCCCATCTGCACCAGGTCGAGCATCTCGCCCACGCGCTTGCCGATCGCATCCTTGCCCAGGCCATCCTGCTTCAGGCCGAAAGCGATGTTCTGCTCGACCGTCATGTGCGGGAACAGCGCATAGGACTGGAACATCATGTTGACCGGCCGCTGGTACGGCGGCAGCGCATCCAGGCGCTGGCCGTCGAGGGTGATGCTGCCCTTGGTGGGCGTCTCGAAGCCGCCCAGGCACCGCAGCAGGGTCGATTTGCCACTGCCGGAGCCACCGAGCAGGGCAAAGATCTCGCCCTTGCGCACGTCCAGGTTGACGTCGTCGACGGCGACGAAACCGTCGAATTCCTTGCGCAGGTCACGAATGGAGAGATAGCCGGGCGCACCGGTCGTGTCGACGACGGTGGCTACCGGCTGGGCTTCAACGGGCATGGGGGCTCCGGGAGCGGGCGGTGGACAGCGGCCGCCATTCTAACGGCCGGGGGGCCCAGGGGATATGACGGCGGCAGGCGGAAGCGGCCGCTGGCCGGCTCCGGGGGCCCCAGGAGTGTCGGTTTCCCCCCGCCATGGTGGCCTGCCCTCGCAAAGGCCCAGGCTCCCCGGGACGACCCTGCGGCCGTCCCGGCCAGACACCACAGGCGACGCCTCGATCTGCAACGTTTTTCAGAACCGGATCTGTTGAAGGCCCGGGGCATTCCCCGCGCAATGGCCCTGATCAAGGCCTTGCATGGACCCACACTGGTGATTTCCCCGGACAGCCCCTCCCCTTTCCCGCCCCGCCTGCCCGGCTCCCTGCCTGCAAGGCTGCCGCTGGTCATCATCGGCGCCGGCCAGGCCGGGCTGTCGCTCAGCGCGCTCCTGCAGGAGAACGGCGTCGAGCATCGCGTGCTGGAGGCCGAAACCGTGGGCGCCAGCTGGCAGCGGCGCTGGGAGTCGTTCCAGACCAACACCGCCAACGCGACGATGGCCCTGCATGGTCATGCCTATTCCGGCGATGACCCGGATGGCTTCATGGGCGCCCCGGAGGTGATCCGGCACCTCCGCGACTATGCCCACGAGCGTTCCCTGCCGATCAACGAGGGATGCGGGGTGCATCGGGTTGGGCCTGGGCCCGGTGGCTACGCCATCCACAGCAGCCAGGGGCTGATCCATGCCCGCGCAGTGGTGGTCGCCACCGGTGAATACCGCCGCGCACGGATGCCCCGGGTCCCGTTCGCGCCCGCGCCAGGCCTGACCGTGCTGCACTCGGGCGACTACCGCAGTGCCCGTCAGCTACCCGATGGCGCCGTGCTGGTCATCGGGGGTGGGCAGTCCGGCGCGCAGATCGCCCAGGACCTGCGCGACAGCGGTCGCAGCGTGCACTGGTCACTGGCCCAGCGGCATTCGCATACCCGCCGGCTGCGCGGCAAGGACTCGATGACCTGGTGGGACATGGCCGGGCGCATCCACCAGCATGTGAGTGAAGCGGCGGGCGTACTTGCCGGGGAACCGGATGCACTGCGCAAGGCCCGCACCGCAGAGTTCCCACTTATTTCCGGCAAGGGAAACGGTGGCCTGGGCAGCTCGATCAGCCTGCTGGCGATGCACCGCGCGGGCATCAGGCTGCTGGGCCGGTTGCAGGGCTTCGATGGAAACGCCGCCCGCTTCGCCGATGTGCGCCCGCAGCTGCGTACCGCGATCGAGGCCACGCAGGCCGAGTACGCCTATCTTGATTCGCTGGCCAGCGCGTACTACGCCACGCGTCCCGAGCCACGCACCGACGATGCCCGCTACATTCCGGAGGAGGTCTATCTGCACTGGGAACCGGACGCATCCCCGCGCGAACTGGATCTGCAGGCGGAAGGCATCCGCTCGGTGGTGCTGGCCACCGGCTTCGTCGCCGAATGGCCCTGGCTCGACGTACCGGGCGCGCTGGATTCACGTGGCTACCCGCTCGGCGACTTCGGTGTTTCACCGCAACCGGGGCTGTTCTTCATCGGCATGCACAACCTGCAGCGGATGAGTTCATCGTTCCTGTGCAACGGCGGTCGCGATGCACGCGACCTGCTGCCTGCCATCCTGCGGCACCTGGGCCGAAGCGGGAGTACCGGCATCGACCCAGGGTAAGGCAGCCGCCGGGCATGACCCGGCGGCACCAGGCCGGCTCAACGGCCGGTCTTCACCTCGGTCCACAGCCGGGTGTAGAGCTTGTCGGTTTCCGGCGTGTTGATCGAGTACGTGAACATCTTCGCGGCCACGTCGGCCGGCGGGTAGATGGTCGGGTCGGTACGGATCGCCTCATCCACCAGCGGGGTCGCGGTCGGCACCGGGTTGGCGTAGTGGATGAAGTTGGTGTTGGCCGCGGCAACCTTCGGCTGCAGCAGGTAATTGATGAAGGCGTAAGCGGCCTCCGGATGCTTGGCGTCCTTCGGGATCGCCAGCATGTCGAACCACTGCGGGGCGCCTTCCTTCGGGATCGAATAGGCCACGTGCACGCCATTGCTGGCTTCCTCGGCGCGGTCGCGGGCCTGGATGATGTCACCCGACCAGCCGACCACCAGGCAGGTGCCGCCATTGGCCAGCGAACCCACGTACTGCGAGGAGTGGAAATTCTGCACGTACGGTCGGATCGACTTCAGCAGGTCGGCCGCCTTCTGCAGCTCGGCCGGGTCACCGCTGTGCGGGTCCAGGCCCAGGTAATGCAGCGCGATCGGGATCATGTCGGCCGGCGTGTCCAGGATGGTCACGCCGCAGTCCTTCATCTTGCTGATGTTCTCCGGCTTGAACACCAGGTCCCAGCTGTTGGCGATGTCGGTGCTGCCACCGAAACGCTGCTTCAGCATCTCCACGTTGTAGCCGATGCCGGTGGTGCCGATCATGTACGGCACGCCGTACTGGTTGCCCGGGTCCTGGGTGGCGATGCGCTTCATCACCGCCGGATCGAGATTGGCCAGGTTCGGGATCTTGCTCTTGTCCAGCGGCAGGAACACACCGGCCTGGATCTGGCGACCGAAGAAGTTCAGGGTCGGCACCACCACGTCGTAGCCGCTGTTGCCGGCCAGCAGCTTGGTCTCGACCATCTCATCGCTGTCGAACACATCGTAGGTCACCTTGATGCCGCTCTCCTTCTCGAAGGTCGGGATGGTGTCCTCGGCGATGTAATCGCTGTAGTTGTAGACGTTCAGGACCTGGCTGTCCTGCGCGCCGCCATTGCCACCGCCACAGGCGGCGAGCATGGCGGAGGCCAGGCCGAGCGTGAGGATACGCAGCTTCATCGGGTGCTCCAGAATGCGGGGAGGGGGGCCGGCGGGGCCGGCGACGGGTGCCAGCCTACCCCCCGGCGGCGGATTTTTCTATTCCGGATGCTCAGACGTTCAGCAGCAGGAACTCGCGCTCCCACGAGCTGATGACACGGAAAAAGGTCTCGTATTCCTTGCGCTTCACCGAGATGTAGGCCCGGCAGAAGCGCTCGCCCAGCAGGGCCTGCAGTTCGCTGCACTGCTCCAGCCCATCCAGCGCTTCGCCCAGCGAGCGCGGCAGGTTGTAGCCCAGCTCCTTGGCGCTGCCGGTCACCGGCGCATCCGGTGCCAACCGCTCGCGGATGCCCAGCAGGCCGCAGGCCAGAGTCGCCGCCATCGCCAGGTAGGGGTTGGCGTCGGAACCGGCGAAGCGGCTCTCCACGCGCATGTTTTCCGGCGTGTCCAGCGGCACGCGCAGGCCACAGGTGCGGTTGTCGAAGCCCCAGTGCACGTTGCTCGGCGAGACTTCGCCGAACACCAGCCGGCGGTAGGAATTCACGTTCGGCGCGAAGAACGCCATCGCCTGCGGCGCGTACTTCTGCAGGCCGCCCAGATAGTGGCCGAACACCGGGCTGAACTCGCCTTCGGTATCGGTATCGCCAGCGAACACATTGCTGCCGTCGCTCACCCGCACCAGGCTCTGGTGGATGTGCATGGCACTGCCCGGCTCGTTCTCCATCGGCTTGGCCAGGAAGGTGGCATACACGCCGTGGCGCATCGCCGCCTCGCGCATGGTGCGCTTGAACAGGAACACCTGGTCGGCCAGGTCCATCGCATCGGCATGGGTGAAGTTGACCTCCAGCTGCGCCGCACCGGATTCGTGGATCAGCGTGTCCACATCCAGCTTCATCGCATCGGCGTAGTCGTACATCAGGTCGAGGATCGGGTCGAATTCGTTGACCGCATCGATCGAGTACGACTGCCGCGCGGTTTCCGGGCGCCCGGAGCGGCCGGCCGGTGGCAGCAGCGGGAAGTCCGGGTCGGTGTTCTTCTGCACCAGGAAGAACTCAAGCTCCGGCGCCACCACCGGCCGCAGGCCCAGCTCGGCGTAGGCCGCCAGCACGCGGCGCAGCACGTTGCGTGGCGCCAGCTCGTGCGGCTCACCGTTCTTGGTGTAACAGTCGTGGATGACCTGCGCGGTGGCGTCGGCCGCCCACGGCACCATGCGCACCGTGTCCGGATCGGGACGCAGCATCATGTCCGAGTCCGACGGCGAGGTCAGCTCGTAGTAGTCATCAGGGAACTCGCCGGTGACGGTGGTGGCGAAAATACCTTCGGGCAGCCGCGTACCGTAATCATGCGAGAACTTGTCGGCGGGAATGATCTTGCCGCGCGCGTTGCCGGTGATGTCCGGGACCAGGCATTCGACCTCGGTGATGCGCCGCTCCTTCAGCCAGCGCAGCAGGCTGCTTTCCTGCGGTGCGGGGGGCGTAGCCGTCTTGCGCGGGCGCGTTCGGGAACTCATCGGGAATCCAGTCGGTTCTGTTGGTGCTGCCGGCAAGCTTGGCCGAACGCACGGAAAATAGCGTGATAGAACGGCGAGTCCATGACACGCCACTCCGGGTGCCACTGTACGCCGAGCACGAAACGATGGCGTGGGCTGCGCGCTGCCTCGACCAGTCCATCATCGGCCCTGGCCTCGACCTGCAGCCCGTGTGCCAGTCGGTCGATGCCCTGCCCGTGAACCGAATTGACCTGTGCGCGGTCACCGCCTTGCCACTGCGCCAGCCAGCCATCCGCCGCCAGGGCGACCGCATGGGCCGGCCCGTACTGCACATCAACCGGCGCCTTCGGGTCTTCACGATGATCCGAAAGACCGGGCGCCGCGTGCACCTGCGGATGCAACGTGCCACCCAGCGCAACGTTCAGCTCCTGCAGGCCGCGGCAGATCGCCAGCACCGGCAGGTCCAGCGCCAGCGCCTCGTGCAGCAGCGCGAACGCGTTGGCGTCACGGGCCGGGTCATGCGGATTGCCCGGCCAGCTGCGACCGCCGTCGTAATGCTGCGGTTCGATGTTGCTGACCGCACCGGTCAACAGCAGGCCATCGAGCCCCTGCAGCCAGTCGCCGGCCGGCAGCGGCGGCTGCACGCTCGGCAACAGTACCGGGGTCACCTCGGCGGCCTCGGCCAGCGCGCGCACGTACTTCTCGCCGGCTACCGCGAAACGGTGATGGCCGAGCACGGTGCTGTCGGTGGGCAGGCCCACCCAGGGCAGGCGGCGCATGGGAAAACTCCTTGGCGTGCCGACACGTTACCCGCCGTCCGGCGAAGGCGGCAAGTCGTCGCCGTCACACCATGGCTGTCACGCATCGGCGAAACTACTCGGGTGAATGCTGATCGTCCTCCCCCGCTCTCCTCCACCGCACTGCGCCCGCGAGGCCTGCGGTGAGTGCCGCGTTCCCGCCCAGCTGGTATGCCGCCAGCCTGCCCGAACCACCCGCGCTGCCCCAGCTGCGGGGCGAGGTTCAGGCCGATGTCGCCGTGCTTGGTGCGGGCTACACCGGCCTGACCGCGGCCCTGGAACTGGCCTCACGTGGCCAGCGCGTGGTGGTGCTGGAGGCGCAGCGGATCGGTTGGGGCGCGTCCGGCCGCAATGGTGGCCAGGCGCTGGTCGGCTACGGCTGCGAGGTGGACGAACTGGAGCGTCAGCTGGGTCGTGATGATGCACGCCACCTGTTCGACTGGTCGCGCGACGCGGTGCAGGCGATGCGCACGCGCATCGATCGCCACCGCATCGACTGCCATTGGGTTGAAGGCCACGCCAGCGTGGCCATCCGTGAACGCCACGAGCGTGACCTGCACGCCAACTGCGAGCACCTGCAACGCCACTACGACTACCCCATGCAGTGGTGGGGCCGTGACGCTCTGCGCGCGCAGCTGGACAGCCCGCGCTACCGCGCCGCGATGTTCGACCCGCTCAGCGCACACCTGCACCCGCTGGCGTATGCACGCGGTCTGGCCGATGCAGCGCGCGCGGCAGGTGTGGTCATCCACGAGGATTCGCCCGTCGTGCGCATCCAGCGCGGGCCACGGCCGAGCCTGCACACTGCCCAGGGCAGCGTGCGCGCCATGCATCTGGTGGTGGCCGGCAATGCCTGGCTGCAGGGCCTGCTGCCCGAGCTGGAACGGCGGATCATGCCGGTGGGCACCTATATCGGTGCCAGTGAGCCACTGGGCGCAGAACGTGCCCGCGCCCTGATCGGCAACAACATGGCCGTGGCCGACACCGCCTGGGCACTGGACTACTTCCGCCTCAGCCACGACCACCGCCTGCTGTTCGGCGGCCGCGCCAGCTACTCGGCACTACCCCCGCCCGGCCTGCGCGGGGTGATGCAGCGACGCATGCACGACGTCTTCCCGCAGCTGGCCGACGTGGTGCTGGACCAGGTCTGGGGTGGCTACGTGGACATCACCCGCAACCGCGCCCCGCACTGGGGCCGGCTGGACGGCAACCTGTACTTCGCGCAGGGATTCTCCGGCCATGGGGTGGCCGCCGCCGGACTGGCCGGCGAGGTGATCGCCGCCGCCATCGCCGGCCAGAGCGAGCGTCTGGACGTGTTCCAGCGCCTGCGGCATGCGCCCTTCCCCGGCGGCCGGCTGCTGCGCACGCCCCTGCTGGTGGCGGCGATGTCGTGGTACAAGCTGCGGGATGCGTTGTGGTAGCGGGGCCCTCCCCAGCCACATAATCGGCGCAGGAGCTGGGGAGCACGCGGATGCAGTGGTGGAAAGACGGCCTGCTGGTGAGGATACGGGTCAGCCCCGAAGGGCTGGCGCTGGCGCTGCTCTATGCCCTCGCCTGCTGGAGTGCGCGCAAGCTGTCACTGGACCAGTTCTTCCTGCCTGCCGGCGTGCGGGTGGCCGCGCTGTTGCTGTGCCCGCCCCGTCTTTGGCCCTACCTGCTGATGGGTGAATACGCCTACTTCGCGCATCTGCGCATCCCCCTGATCAGCAAATACAACCTGACCTGGGTAATCCTGGCCTCGGTGTTCCTGATGCCTGCCGTGATGCTGATCGTGCGCCTGCACCGGAAGCTGCTGGCACGCACCACGATCGTCGGCGTGATCTCCATTGCGGTATGCGCCGCGACGGTCATCAGTCTGCTCAACCTGGGAATCTCGTACCTGCTCTGGGAGCCGTTGCAGAACGCGTCATTCATCACCAACGTATTGCGCTATGCGCTGGGCGACTTCACCGGCATCCTGATCCTGGCACCCCTGGCATTGCTGTGGATCCGCCGCGCCGAGGAAAAATGGACAACCGGGTCTGTCGCGGCCACGGTCGCAGCACTCGGCGCCATGCTGGTCATTGGCCTGCAGGCGACGCCGGTACCGGCCTCGATCACGGCCCCCGGCTCGCTGCAGCTGCTGTTGATCCTGCCTATTCCCGCGATCGCCCTGACCTGCCTGCTGGGATGGCGCGGTGCGGCCATCGGTGTCGCCGCCGTTAACATGATTCTTGGCCTCAGCACCCCCGCCGACCATCCGACGGCATTCGACCCGGCTACCTTCGCTACCCAGCAGGCCATGGCCATCGCCAGCATCGCCCTGCTGTTGCTGGGCGCTCGCATCACCCACTTCCAGAACCAGCACCGGCTGCGCGAGGAAGATGGCAGAGCGGCCCTGCAGCTTGCGCGGAACTCACACCTGGCCAGCGAGATGGACCTGCGTGAGCGCGCGGCCCATCTGCGCCAGCTGGGCGATGGCATGGACCTGTCGCTGAACGAAATGGTGAACTGGCTGCATGCGCAGGGTCATCACGCCGTGGCCGACAGCCTGCGGCATACCTCGGAGGTGCATTCGCGCCTGTTCCGGGCCCAGGCCAGCATGATCTATCCCGCCGCCCTGGAACAGCTGGGCCTGTACGTGGCGTTGCAGGCTGGCGGGGTGCGCGAGGCATGGAATGCTACGCATCGCATCGGCCAGCCGAGGTTGAAGGGTGACCCCTGCGCACTCGGGGTCGGCCTGCAGCTTGCTGCCTATCGACTCGTGGTCGATGCGGTCTCGCTTCTATTGAAGTGCGAGCGTGGACAGATCTCGGTCAGTATCCGCTGCGGAAGCTCCTTCCGGAAGCGTGGTGCCTTCATCTGCGTGGCTCTTCTGGACCGCCACGCATCACTGGGAAGCCGTGCAAAGGCGCTGGCAAACGAGCAGCTGCTGGGCCGAGTGCTCGCACACGCTGGCTACATGGACCTGAGTGGCAACAGGCTCAGGATGGTGTTGACCGAAGCACGGGACGCTCCCCGCCAGGCAGGCGCTGCTGAAGCCTTGAGGGAAAGCACACGCTCCATGGACGCTGGCGCCCCCCGGGCCGCGATCTGACTATCCCGGTGAAAGGAGCTGCAGATCATTGCGCGAAAGTGATCTTTGGTCGGCGCCGAACCCACCCCGTCAGGATCTGGCGCCGGCGTGCAATTGCGCCCCCCTGCTTCCATCGATACTGTCATCCAATGGCGCGTCATGGCGCGTTCAAGCAACCCGCACGGCCGCTGCCATGTCACGAGCAAGGGAGGCTCGGGTTTGGACCGATTCAAGAAGGCAGTTGAACTGAGCTTCCGTATCCGGCCAGCCGGCATCGCACTCGCGGCCGTCTATGCACTGAGCTGCCTCGGCTCGCGTCAGCTCTCGCTGGATCAGTTCTTCCTGCCGGCGGGCATCCGCGCAGCGGCACTGCTGATCGTCCCGACCCGCCTGTGGCCCTACCTGCTGCTGGGCGAGTACGCGTACTTTGCAACGCTGCGCATCCCCATGATCGACACCTATGGCCTGGATTGGGTCATCCTGGCTTCGACGCTGCTGATGCCGATGGCGATGCTGGTGGTCTACCTGCATCGGATGAGAATGCCGTCCGAAGCAGCCACCGGTCTGTGGCTGCTGTCGCTGTCGTTCTGCACAGCGTTGTTCGTGCCGGGCCTCAACCTGGGCATTTCATATGTCCTATGGTCGAACCCACCACCCAGCAACCTGCTGGACGCGGTCGACCGGACGATCTTTGGCCACTTCGCCGCCATCATCACCCTGGTACCGTTGGCATTCCTCTGGTCGCAGCGGCAGGCCGACCCCGGTTGGACAGACCGTTTCGTCGCCCCTACCGCCTCGGCGATCCTGGTGATGCTGGTGCTGGGCCTGTGCATGCAATTGACACGCGCCGACGCCCACACGACGCGGACACACATGGTGCTGCTGGCCGCCCTGCCCGCCATCGCCCTGACCTTCATGCACGGGTGGCGCGGCGCAGCCATCGCGATTCCGTTGTTGAACCTCCCCCTGCACGGCGCAACGCCCAGCACTGGCCTGCCTTCCTCGTTCGACCTGGGCACGTTCGCCACCCAACAGAACATGGCGGTGATGAGTGTCGCACTGCTGGCACTCGGTTCCAGCATCAGCTATCACCATCAGCGCGCCCGGTCCCGCGGCCTGGCCGAGGCAACCACGCTGCGCCTGGCACGCGGCTCGCTTCAGACCAGCGAGCGTGAGCTGCGTGAACGGGCCGTCCACCTGAAGCACCTGGGCGAGGGCATGGACAATTCGCTCAGCGAGATGGTCAGCTGGCTGAAGTCCCAAGGCCACCATGCGGTCGCAAACAGCCTGCAGCACGCGTCGTCGGTACATTCACGGCTGTTTCGCGAACAGGCCAGCCTGGTCTATCCCACCGGACTGGAGCAGGTCGGGCTCTACATCGCGCTGCAAGCCGGCGGTGCATGCGAAATCTGGAACAACACGCATCGCGTCATTCCACCCAGGCTGGCGGGCAATCCCTGCCTGCTGACCGTGGATCTGCAACTGGCCATCTATCGCTCGCTGATCGAGGCGGTTTCACTTCTGCTGGAACTGGAAACCGGGCAGGTCTGCGTGCGCGCCCGAAGCGGTCGGGCAGGCAAGCATCGCGGCATTGTTGCCGTGGTGAGCCTGCTCGACCGTGGTCGCCCGCTTTCCACGCGTACCACCCAACAGGCCGTCGAGCGCCTGGCCGGACGGATGCTTGCCTACGGCGGAACGGTCCACTGCCGCGGCAATCGGCTGCGGCTGGTCCTGCATGAACCGATCACCCACGCGTCGCCAGCGGCGGCCTGACGCGGAATCTGGCCCGGCGCGCAACGTTCGCCGCTAAAGTTACACTCGAAACCGCCGTTATCCGTGCCGAGCCCCTCCCTCGTGAGCCACCGCATCATGCCCGTCCTGCCGCAGGCCGCCGTCGATGGCGACCTGGCCGATCCGCTGCCGCAGCGGATCCTGCTGGTCGAAAACTCCCGCGCCTTCACCGGCATGCTGCGCGAGGCCATCGAGCAGCGCCTGGAACTGCCGGTGGTGATCGCCTCCACCCTGGCCGAGGCCGACCGCCTGCTGAGCGAAGGTGGCGGCTGGTTCCTGGTACTGACCGGGCTGGTCCTGGCCGATGGCGACCGCGACGCGGTGGTCGAGTTCTTCCTCAAGCGCGACCTGCCCACCGTGGTGGTCAGCGGCGTCTACGACGAGGACCTGCGCAAGCGCGTGCTGCAGCAGCAGATCATCGACTACGTGCTGAAGAACACTCCCGGCAGCATCGATTACCTGGTGTGGCTGGTGCAGCGACTGGAGCGCAACCGGCGCATCGCCGCGCTGGTGGTGGACGACTCACCGTCCGCGCGCGGTTACGCCGCAGCCTTGCTGCGCATGTACGGCCATGAGGTGCACGAAGCGGCCGATGGCAACGAAGGCCTGGCCGCGATCGAGGCGTATCCGGCGATCCGCCTCGCCGTGGTCGACCAGGAAATGCCGGGCATGCAGGGCGTGGAGTTCACCCGCCGCCTGCGCACCCTGCGCTCGCGCGACAAGGTGGCGGTGATCGGCATCTCCGGCAATACCGATGCATCGTTGATTCCGCGCTTCCTGAAGAACGGCGCCAACGATTTCCTGCGCAAGCCGTTCTCGCGCGAGGAATTCTTCTGCCGGGTCTCGCAGAATGTGGACCAACTGGAGCTGATCGGCACCCTGCAGGACCTGGCCACCCGCGATTTCCTCACCGGCCTGCCCAACCGCCGCTGCTTCCTGGAGCAGAGCCAGCGCCAGCTGCCGCAGCTGCAGCTGCACGGCCAGTGCGTGGCGGTGGCGATGATCGACATCGACCACTTCAAGCACATCAATGACACCCATGGCCACGAAGCCGGCGACGATGCGCTTCGCGCGGTGGCCGGCGCGGTGGCCACGCATGCACGCAGCCACGACCTGATCGCGCGCTTCGGCGGCGAGGAATTCTGCCTGCTGGTGCCGGACATGGAGCAGGACGAGGCGCTGCTGTACTTCGAGGAGCTGCGCCAGCGCATCGCCGCGCTGGAGGTGGACATCGGCACCGCCACGCTGCGCATGACGGTCAGCATCGGGCTGTGCTGCCTGCGCCCGCAGCGCGATGCACTGCACCGGCTGATCTCCGAAGCCGACCGCCAGCTGTACCTGGCCAAGGCCGGTGGCCGCAACCGGGTCAGCTGCACCACGGTCGCCAGCCCGCTGCGCCCACGCGAGCCGGCGCTGCCCTGACCGGTACGCTTTGATCCAGATCAACGCCGCCCGCGCCGGGCGGCTCTACAGTCGGCCCCGACATACGCATGAAGGGGAGCCGGGGATGGCACTACTGGTCTGGCAGGACGATCTGAACATCGGCATCGATGTGATCGACCAACAACACCGCCGCATCATCGAAATGCTCAACCACCTGCACGTGGCCCAGGCCAGCATGCAGCGTGCCGCAGTGGGTGAAGTGATCGACGAGGTGGTGGACTACACCATGTCGCACTTCGCGTTCGAGGAAGAGCTGATGGAGGAAGCGGGCTACCCGTTCTGTGCCGCGCACAAACGCGTGCATGAGGTCTTCATCAAGCGTGTCTCGGAGTACCGCATGCGCTTCCAGGCCGGCGAAGACATCAGTGACGAGCTGCGCACCATGCTCTCGCGCTGGCTGTTCAACCACATCCGTGGCGACGACCAGGCCTATGCCGAACAGGTCAAGGCGCACCTGAACCAGTTCGCCCGCGAACACCAGGGCGGCGGCTGGCTGGGTCGCACGCTCAAGCGCTTCTTTGGTTGAGCCGCAGCGCGCGCCGGTGCAGTGCCACCAGCGCGCACAGGGTGGCCACCGCGGTCAGGCACAGGTAATAACCCACCGCAACCAGGCCGAAGCGCTCGGCCAGCCAGGTGGCCAGGTACGGCGCCGGTGCCGCACCAAGGATGCCGGCCAGGTTGAATGACAGCGAAGCACCGGTGTAGCGCACTTCCACCGGGTAGATCTCGGCCAGGAAGGTGCCGCAGGGGCCGTAGGTCAGCCCCATCAGGAACAGGCCCAGGCACAGGAAGGCGGTGACCAGCCACGGGCTGTGCGGCTGGAACAACGGTGCGAACAGTACGCCGAAGCCGACGATCAGTACGCTGGCGACAATCATCGTGCGCCGCGTGCCCCAACGGTCGCCATAGCGCGCCGACAGCGGGATGCCCAGCGCGAAGAACAGCATGCCGGCCATCTGCATCAGCAGGAACTGCTCGCGGCTGTAGCCCAGCACCGCGGTGCCATGACCAAGGCTGAACACCGTCATCAGGTAGAACAGCACGAAGGTGGCGAAGGCGCCCAGCGTGCCGAGCAGCATCGGTACCGGGTGGTCACGCAGTACCGTCCACATCGGCAACCGCACCGGCGCCTTGCGCTCCAGCGCCTTCTTGAAGTCCGGCGTCTCGTGGATGTTCAGGCGCACCCACAGGCCAAGGCCGACCAGCAGTGCGCTGGCCACGAACGGAATGCGCCAGCCCCACTGCAGGAAGTCGTTCTGGCTCAGGCAGCGGCCGAGCACGAGGAAGATGCCGGCCGACAGCAGGAAGCCGAGCGGTGCGCCCAGCTGCGGGAACATGCCGTACCAGGCGCGCTTGCCCGGCGGCGCATTCTCGGTGGCCAGCAGCACCGCCCCACCCCACTCGCCGCCCAACCCCAGGCCCTGGCCGAAACGGCACAGCGCCAGCAGCGCCGGCGCCCACAGCCCGATCTGTGCATGGGTCGGCAGCAGGCCGATCAGCACCGTGGACAGGCCCATGGTCAGCAGCGCGGCGACGAGGGTGGCCTTGCGACCGATGCGGTCGCCGAAATGGCCGAACACCGCCGAGCCGACCGGACGCGCGATGAACGCCACCGCGAAGGTCGCCAGTGACTGCAGCAGGGCCGCCTGCTCACTGCTGTCCGGAAAGAACAGGTGCGGGAACACCAGCACGGCGGCCGTGGCGTAGATATAGAAATCGAAGAATTCGATGGTGGTGCCGATCAGGCTGGCCAGCAGGACACGACGGGGGGAATTCACGGGCGGCGCGGCAGCAGTGATCGTCGACATCGGCAACACGGGTAACGGCGGATCGCCCGATTCTGCCACGGGCCGATGGCCGCACGGGACGATGGTTTCAGCCGACACCGATGCCAACGGAATTTTTCCGGCCGCCGGCTAGGCTGCGCCACCGGTCCCTGCATGGATGCCTTGCCCATGGCTGCAGTTGCGTTGTCATGCTCCGATTCGCCGAAGCTGCCGCGGATGGCGGCGTGGCTGGTGGTACTGCTGGTGCATGGCGGGCTCGCTCTGTGGCTGCTGGACAGCGGCCGGATCGAACTGCGCAGCGGTGAGGGCCCGCGGATCTCGCTGCATTGGCTGCCACCGGAACCGCCGGCGCCGGTACCTCAACAGCCCGCCTTGCCCTCCGCAAAGATGACGCGTCCGGCCGCATCGATGATGCCCCGCCCTGCTCCGGTTGCACAGGCAGAGAGCGCCCTGCCTGCCCCGGGGAACGTGGCTGCAGTGGCGCCACTGATCCTGAGCCTGCCTGCGGGCAGCATCGACGGTGGTGACGGCATCAGCGCAGCTGGCGTGGCGCCGCGCCTGATCGGTCGGCGCGAGGTCCATCCTGCGTTCGGGCCTCGCCGCAATTACTTCCGGATCCGTCGGCAGATGAGCCCCGAGCAGATCGTGCATGGCGTGGCGCAACTGCTGGGGCTTTGGCCGCCGGGATACATCGTCGACCCGTGCGAACTGGGTAAACAGGACATGGACTATTTCCAGAACGCGGTCGAAGAAGCCGACCGCGACATGCTGCGTGCGGCAGTGCTGCAGGTGAGTGCCCGCTGCCGGTAGCTCGACGGCTGTCTGCTTTCTGTAGAGTCGAGCAAGGCTCGACTGCTCTTCGCGAGAAGCAGTCGAGCAGGGCTCGACGCTACAAAGAACGAACAGCGGTCAAGCAGCCACGTCGTTACAGCTGGATCCAGGTGGCCTTGATCTCGCTGTACTTGTCGAACGCATGCAGTGACTTGTCGCGCCCATTGCCGGACTGCTTGTAGCCACCGAACGGTGCGGTCATGTCGCCACCATCCCAGCCGTTCACCCACACGCTGCCGGCGCGCAGCTGGCGTGCGACACGATGGGCGCGGCCGAGGTCGCGTGTCCACAGGCCCGCCGCCAACCCATAGCGGCTGTCATTGGCCACGCGCACTGCCTCCGCTTCATCCTCGAAACCAAGTACCGCCAGCACCGGGCCGAACACCTCCTCGCGTGCCAACGCGTGGTCCGGACGCACCTGGTCGAACACCGTGGGCTGCACATAGCAGCCGCCGGCCTCCACCTCGGCCCGATGGCCGCCGAGCAGCAGGCGGGCGCCCTCGCCTTCGGCCCGTGCGATATCGGCCAGCACCTTGTCCACGTGCTCGGCATCGACCAGCGCGCCCATCGGTGCATCGGCCTCCAGTGGATGCTGCGGCTGCATATGCTGGCCGTAGGCAATCACCTGGTGCACGAAGTCCTCACGGATCGAGCGCTGCACCAGCAGCCGCGAGCCGGCGGTGCAGACTTCGCCCTGGTTGAAGAAGATGCCCTGCGCCACGGCCTTGGCCGCTGCGTCCAGGTCCGGTGCGTCGGCGAACACCAGGTGCGGGCTTTTGCCACCGCATTCCAGCCAGACCCGCTTGAGGTTGGACCGTCCCGCATGCCCCAGCAGCTTCGCGCCGGTGGCGGTGGAACCGGTGAAGGCCAGCACGTCCACATCCATGTGCAGCGCCAACGGTTCACCGACGCGCGTACCGTGGCCTGGCAATACGTTCAGCACGCCGTCCGGCAGGCCCGCCTCAGCGGCCAGCGCGGTCAATCGCAACGCACTCAAGGGCGACCGCTCGGAAGGCTTGAGCACCACCGAATTGCCCATGGCCAGCGCAGGCGCGATCTTCCAGCAGGCCATCAGCAACGGAAAGTTCCATGGCACGATCGCTGCGACCACGCCGGCTGGCTCGCGCGTGACCAGGCCCAGCTCGTGTGGGCCAGTCGGTGCGACTTCGCCGTACAGCTTGTCCACCGCTTCGGCGGTCCAGCGCAGGCAGCGCACCACGCCGGGCAGGTCGATACGGCGTGCGTCGCGCACCGGCTTGCCCATGTCCAGGGTTTCCAGCAGGGCCAACTCATCAGCGTGCTTTTCCACCAATGCCGCCAAGGCCAGCAACACCCGCTTGCGATGGGCCGGGCTGGCCTCTGACCAGTGGCCCGCATCGAAGGCACGCCGCGCCGACCGCACTGCGCGCTCCACGTCCTCTGCATCGCAGTCGGCGACCACCCCCAGCACGCGCCCATCAATCGGGCTGATGCAGTCGAAGCGCGCGCCGCTGGCAGCGTCGGTGTAACGACCATCAATGAAGGCCTGTGCGGGTATCGAAAGCTGCTGGGCCAGCACCTGCCAGTGGCTGCGGTCGGGAAAGTCGGCCATGTCGGGCTCCTCGGAACAGTTTCCCCGGTTATACCGGCGCGGCCGCGACTCCGCCGTGACGTGGCTGCGCTACATTTCCCCCATCGGACCCGATGGAGCTGGCATGAAGCGTTCCGCGAGCGACCTGCACGATCTGGCTACCCAACGCCCGGAGTCATTGGAGGCGTACTGGATGCCGTTCACCGCCAACCGCCAGTTCAAGGCCGCGCCGCGTTTGCTGGTGCGTGCCGAGGGCATGCACTACGAGGATGTCGACGGCCGCCAGATCCTCGATGGCACCGCCGGCCTCTGGTGCTGCAACGCGGGCCATGCCCGCCCACGCATCGTCGAGGCCATCGTCGAGCAGGCACGCACGCTCGACTACTCGCCGGCCTTCCAGATGGGCTCACCGCCGGCCTTCGCGCTGGCGCAGCGACTGGCCGCATTGGCGCCGACGCCACTGAACCATGTGTTCTTCACCAGCTCCGGCTCGGAGGCGGTGGATACCGCGATGAAGATCGTGCTGGCCTACCACCGCCAGCGTGGCGAGGGCCAGCGCACGCGTTTCATCAGCCGCGAGAAGGCCTACCACGGCGTGGGCTTCGGCGGCATGGCGCTGGGCGGCTTGCCCAACAACCGCAGGGCGTTCGGCCTGCAGCTGGGCGGCGTGGACTACCTGCGCCACACCCTGGACCTGCAGCGCAATGCGTTCAGCAAAGGCCTGCCGCGCCAGGGCGCCGAGCTGGCCGATGACCTGGAACGACTGATCGCACTGCATGATGCCTCAACCATCGCGGCGGTCTTCGTCGAACCCATTGCCGGTTCCGCCGGGGTGATTCTGCCGGCGCCGGGCTACCTGCAGCGCCTGCGCGAGCTGTGCGACCACCACGGCATCCTGCTGGTGTTCGATGAGGTCATCACCGGTTTCGGCAGGGTCGGCATGCCATTCGCCGCACAGCGCTTCGGGGTCACCCCCGACCTGCTGACCTTCGCCAAGGCGGTCAGCAACGGCGCAGTGCCGCTGGGCGGCGTGCTGGCCAGCGACGCGGTGCATGCAACCCTGATGCAGGCACCGCCACAGGCCATCGAGCTGTTCCATGGCTATACCTGTTCGGGGCATCCGCTGGCCTGCGCGGCCGCACTGGCCACGCTGGAGGTCTACGCCGAGGAGCGCCTTTTCGAGCGCGCCATCGAGCTGGGCGAGTACTGGCAGGAACGGCTGCATGCGCTGCAGGGCCTCCCCAACGTGATCGACATCCGCAACTTCGGCCTGGTCGGCGCGGTCGAGCTGGCGCCTCGCCGCGATGCGCCGGGCAGCCGGGGCTACGAGGTCTATCGGCGCTGCTTCCACGACGGCGGGCTGCTGGTGCGCTGTACCGGTGACATCATCGCGCTGTCGCCCCCGCTGATCGTGGACAAGGCGCAGATCGACCAGATCACCGGCACGCTGGGCGAGATGATCCGGGCCACTGCCTGAGCCCTGGCCGGCGGCGGCGAGCGGGTACAATGGGCGGTTCCGCTCCTGCTCGCTGCCGTGCCCATGGATATCGTCGTCAAAGAAGAACTCAAGGCCTATATCGACCCGCTGACTGCGGACGAACATGACGCGCTGGAGCGCAGCATCCTGGCCGAGGGCTGTCGTGACGCGCTGGTCCTGTGGGGCAACGTACTGGTCGACGGCCACAACCGCTTCGGCATCTGCCAGAAGCATGGCCTGCCCTTCAACACCGTACAGAACACCCGCTTCCAGAGCATGGAAGACGTGCACCTGTGGATGATCGAGCAGCACCTGGGCCGTCGCAGCGTGTCCGACTTCCAGCGCGGCGTGCTGGCGCTGCGCAAGCGCGACATCCTGGCCGCCCGCAAGCAGATCGAGCAGGCGCAGCTGCAGCGCGAGAGCGATGGCACTGCCGACGCCACCGATGAGGCCGGTGAAGACAGCCCGCCGTGGGAGCCGGCGCCGAAGATCAGCCGCGCCGAGCTGGCCCGCGAAGCCAAGCTGAGCACCAGCCAGGTTGGCATGATCGAGCGCATCCACGCCCAGGCCGCGGCCGAGGTGGTGGAAGCGGTCAAGGCCGGCGTGATCTCGATCAGCGCCGCCGCCGCCGTGGCTGACCTGCCGGAAGAAGAGCAGCGCGCCGCCGCCGCCGGTGGCAAGGACGAGCTGAAGCAGGCCGCCAAGCGCGTGCGCGAGTCCAAGCGCAAGCCGCGTGCGCCGAAGCCGGAAGCAGCCGAGATGGATTTCGAGGAGGCAGATGAGGACGAGATCGCCAGCCGCGATGCCGAGGTGCTGTCGGCGCTGGAGCAGCTGGGCGAGGACGCACCAGCGCTGCGCCGTCGGGTGGTCGCGCTGACCCGCGAGAACGACACCCTGCGCGCGCAACTGGCCGCGCTGCGCAAGCAACTGGAAGCGCTCTGAACCAAGGGGTAGTGCCGGCCGCTGGCCGGCAACGCCATGAACGTATCGGGTGCGTTGAGGTTGCCGGCCAGCGGCCGGCACTACCAGATGCTCATGCCGTGCCGGTTAGACTTCCGGCATGACGTCTGCCAACGACCCGCGCCGCGCTCAGCTGCGGCGCCTGAAAGCCCTCGCGCTGGGCCTGCTGCTGTTGATGCTGGCCGGTTTCGCGGTCAGCCACTGGCAGGGCGAGCGCGGCATCTGGGCCTGGGTTTCGGCGTTCTGCGAGGCCGCAGCCGTGGGCGCACTGGCCGATTGGTTCGCCGTGGTCGCGCTGTTCCGGCGGCCGATGGGCCTGCCGATCCCGCACACCGCGATCATCCCGCGCAGCAAGGAACGCATCGGCGACAGCCTTGCGCTGTTCGTGCGCGACCAGTTCCTGGAGCCGGGCGTGCTGCTGGCCAAGCTGCAGGTGTTCGATCCGGCCAGCCGCCTCGGCAGCTGGCTGGCCGACCCGGCACGCTCGCGCATGCTGGCCGACATGGCCCGCGGCTGGGCGCTGCAGGCACTGGATTTCTTCGACGAAACCGCCGTGCGCCGGCAGCTGCACGGCTTCGTTGTGCAGCAGTTGCGGCAGTGGAATGCCGCTGCCACTGCCGGTGAGCTGCTGGCCCTGCTGACCGCCGATGGTCGCCATCAACGCGTGCTGGACGAAGGCCTGCAGCGGCTGGGCCGCTGGCTCGAGCAGCCCGAGGTGAAAGAACGCGCCTCGCAGCTGATCGTGCGTTACATCCAGCGCGAATGGCCGACGCTCTCGAGCACGGTGAACTGGGTCAAGCCGATTGACGAGATCGGTGACAGCCTGGCCGAGCGCCTGGCGCGGGCGGTGCTGGAAGAACTGCAGCAGGTGCTGGCCGAGCCGCAGCATCCGCTGCGCCAGGATTACGAGAGCTGGCTGCAGAACTACGTGCAGCGCCTGCGCGAGGACCCGGCCCTGGCCGAACGCATCGAACAGCTCAAGCAGGAAATGATCGACCACCCGGCCTTGCAGGACTACGTGCAGGGGCTGTGGGCGCGCATCCATGCCAGCCTGCGCGCCGATCTGCAGCGTGAGGATTCGGCGCTGGTCGGCCACGTGCAGCGCAGCCTGGCCTCGCTGGGTAGCAGCCTGCAGGCCGACCCGGCCCTGCGCGATGCGCTGAACCAGCATCTGCTGGAGGGCGCCCAGCGCCTGACCGGCCGCCTGCGCGAGGGCGTGACCACGCATATCGCGCAGACCGTGAAGAGCTGGGACGAACGTCACCTGGTCGAGCAGCTGGAACTGAGCGTGGGTCGCGACCTGCAGTTCATCCGCTTCAACGGCACCCTGGTGGGTGGCCTGATCGGCCTGCTGCTGCACGCGGCGACCGTGGTGTTCAGGTTCTAGGCCCAGCTGCGCCATCAGGATCGTCACGCTTGATTCATAAAATGCGAATGCCTATCATTTACTGATCGGTTGTGCGCTTAGCCAAAGGGTACGGAGACGTGCCCATCGCCCGTGTACATCCCCGACCTCTGGGCCGCCCGTCCGCGCGGGCCGTGCCTCGTCGGTGGGACACGCTGGGCAACATGCGCAGGGCGCAAGGGGCCGCGGACGCGTTCCATCCCTTCTCCAACCTGCAGGACCTCCGTGGACCGCTCGCCCGCAACCGCCAGCCCCCGCACCTACTTCTCCAACCCGCGCTGGGGCGTGCTGTCACGCTCGTTGGCTGCAATCTTCGGCGGCTACGCGCTGGCCTCGGTGACCAGCGTGTTCTGCGCGGTGGCCCTGCCCGGTGCGCGCGGCCAGGCCGTGCTGACCGGCATGCTGCTGGCGATTCTGGTGGCCGCCTGCGCAGCGCTGTGGGCCTTCGCCACCCGCAGCGCGCTGCGTGCGTGGGTCGGCATTCTCGCTCCCACCCTGCTGATGGCGGCCATCGCGCGCATGCTGGGGGCCTGGGCATGAAGAACGGGTTCCGCCAGTCAATGGCTTGGCTGCACACCTGGACCGGGCTGCTGGTCGGCTGGTTGCTGCTGCTGATTTTCATGGCCGGCACGGCCAGCTACTACCGCGAGGAAATCAGCCGCTGGATGCGCCCGGAACTGCCGTCCAGCAACGTCAGCATCGACGTCGCCGCGCAACGCGCGGTGGACTACCTGCAGGCCAACGCCGCGCAGGCCGAGAACTGGTTCGTCACCTTGCCGCAGCCGCGCAACCCGGCCATGCAGATGTTCTGGCGGTTGCCGCCGGAACTGGCCGACCCCAGCCGTGGCCGCCGCGGTGGCTTCGGCGATGCCACGCTTGATCCCAACACCGGACAGGCATTGAAGGCGCGCGAGACCCGCGGCGGCGACTTCTTCTACCGCCTGCACTTCGACCTGCACTACATCCCGGTGCTGTGGGCGCGCTACCTGGTTGGCTTCTGCGCGATGTTCATGCTGGTGGCGATCATCACCGGCGTCATCACCCACAAGAAAATCTTCAAGGACTTCTTCACCTTCCGCAAGGACAAGGGCCTGCGCTCCTGGCTCGATTTCCACAACGTCAGCGCAGTGATGGCCCTGCCCTACCACGCGATGATCACCTACACCGGCATCGTCACCCTGATGGTCATGTACCTGCCCTGGGGCGTGAAAGTCGCCTACCCACAGGACGAGGACCAGTTCTTCTTCGAGGCCTTCGGTGGCATGCCGGAGGTGACCGCACCGGCCGAAGGCCGCGCGACCCCGCTGCCGATCGCACAGCTGCTGGACAGCGCACGCGCGCATTGGCACGGCGTGGAAGTGGCCGGCTTCACCGTGTCCAACCCGGGTGCGGCCAATGCGGTGATCGACATCCGCCAGCGCGACGGCAAGCGCCTGTCCACCGACACCCCGGCCGTGCGCTACGACATGGTCAGCGGTGCGCTGCTGGAAGAGACGCCACCGTCGGGCGGAGCTACCGCGACCCGTGGCGTGCTGTATGGCCTGCACCTGGCCCGCTTCGCCGACTGGGGCCTGCGTGCACTGTTCTTCCTGTCCGGCCTGGTCGGCTGCCTGATGGTCGCCAGCGGTGTGGTGCTGTGGGCGGTGAAGGAACGCCCGAAGCATGCCAAGAGCGGCCGCACCGGCTTCGGCCTGCGCCTGGTCGATGCGCTGAACATCGGCACCGTGGCCGGCCTGCCGATTGCCTTTGCCGCCTACTTCTGGGGCAACCGCCTGCTGCCACTGGACATCGCCGAGCGCGCGAGTGCGGAAGCCAACGTGTTCTTCTATGCCTGGGGCGCGGCCCTGCTGGCCGCCTTCATCTGGCCCAAGCGGATGATGTGGGCGTGGCAGCTGTACCTGGGCGCAGCCGCGTTCGCACTGGTGCCGGTGGTCAATGCCCTGACCACGCACGCGCATCTGGGCATCACCCTGCGCAGTGGTGACTGGGTGTTGGCTGGCGTCGATCTGTCGATGATCGCCTTCGGTGCGATGCTGGCGTTGTGCGGCTGGCGCATGCAGCGCTGGACGCCACCGCTGAGTGCGGCCGAGAAGAAGAAGCGTGCGGCCGCTGCGGCTGCGCCGAAGGCATCGGTGAACACTGCAGAAGCGGCCGAAGCGGAGGCCAGCGCATGATGCTGCTGGCGCTGACCCTGTCGTTCTCTGCGTTTACTGCGCTGTCGCTGGCGATGGAAAAGCACCAGCACGATCTGCACGGCAAGGCTGCAGCCCCCCCGGCACGGCGCACGCAGTGGCGGGTACTGGGCTGGGCACTGCTGGCGGTAGCGTTCGCACTGTGCGTGGCCGACCACGGCTGGGCGATCGGCCCGGTGCTGTGGCTGGGCACGATGACTGTAGGCGGCGTGGCGCTGTCGTTCGGGTTGTATCCGTACCGACCGAAATGGATCGCACCGCTGGCGGTCGCGCTGCCCGTGGCCGGGCTACTGGTGGCGTTGCTGTAACCGGGCCACCGGGGTCGGATCCCTTTCGCGAAGCGCAAGGGCTCTGACCCCTGGTACGTAGATCCAGATGGGGTCAGAGCCCCTGCGCTTCGCGCAGGGGATCCGACCCCGGGCGTCGTGTTACCCCAACCGCTTCAGCTCCCACGCGCGATGGATGCGCGCGTTGCGTTCGAAGTCCGGGCCGATGGTGCGCGCGGTGATCTCGCGGCACTGGGCAAATTCGGCAATGGCGTTTTCTTCCAGCTTGAAGCGGCGGAAGTTGTTCGAGAAGTACAGCACGCCCCCCGGGGCCAGCCGCGCCACCGCCGCACGCAGCAGCTTCAGCTGTTCGCGCTGCACGTCGAAGTCATCGGCGCGTGCGGAGTTGGAGAAGGTCGGCGGGTCACAGAAGATCACGTCGTACTGGCCACGGTCACCTTCCAGCCAGGCCATCGCATCGGCCTGCACCAGAAGGTGCTGGTTGCCGCCCTGCCCGTTCAACGCCAGGTTGTCGTAGCACCACTGCAGGTAAGTGGCCGACAGGTCGACGCTGGTGGTGCTGGCGGCACCAGCCACGGCGGCCTGCACGCTGGCCACGCCGGTGTAGCAGAACAGGTTGAGGAAACGCTTGCCACGCACCTGCTCGGCCATCATCCGGCGCAGCGGGCGATGGTCGAGGAACAGGCCGGTATCGAGGTAGTCGAACAGGTTCACCTGCAGCAGTGCGTTGTTCTCGCGCACCACGATGAATTCATCTCGCTGCTCGAAGCGGCCGTACTTGCTGCCGCCCTTGCCGCGCTCGCGCGACTTCATCGAGACCTGTTCCGGCGACACGCCGAACACTTCGCGCGCGGCAGCCAGCAGCTCGTTGCGGCGGCGGCGCACGTCGTTCTCCGGAATCGCGGCCGGTGCGGCGTATTCCTGCACGTGCAGGAAGGTACGGCGCTTGCCGCCGTCTTCCTCGTACACGTCGATGGCGGCCGCGTACTCCGGCAGGTCAGCGTCATAGGCGCGGAAGCAGGTGATGTCTTCGCGGGCACGCCAGCTCTTGAACTTCTTCAGGTTCTTGCGCAGGCGGTTGGCCACCATCTGCGCGCCTTCGCTCAGCTCGCGTGGCTGTGCCGGATCACGGCCCGGCACGGCGATCGGGTCGCAGACGATCAGCGCACATTCCAGCGCACCATTGAACATCTGGTACTTCTTGCCCGCGCGCAGGCCGGTGGCGAAGGCCAGTTCGTCGTTGCCGCACAGCAGGCTGGCGCGCCACTGCGGCACCGCCTTCTGCAGGGCATTGCCCAATGCGCGGTACAGCGCCGGATCCGCAGCCAGGCGCTCGTCGTAGGGCGGGTTGCAGACCACCGCACCGATCTCCTGTTCGGGCGCGGCCAGGTCGGCCACATCGGCACGGGTGAAACGGATCGCGTGGGCGACGCCCGCGACCTCGGCATTCTCGCGTGCCGCCTGGATCGCGGTCGGGTCGATGTCGCTGCCGTGGATGACCGGCTTCAGCGCGGCCAGGCCGGCGGCCTCGCGATCGCGCGCTTCGCTCTGGATAGTCTTCCAGGCCGACTTGTCGAAGCCCAGCCAACGGCTCGGCGGCAGGCTGCCGTGGCGCATCAGG
>OJST01000073.1_pt1 | contig 31046 bp, 29 predicted proteins | sample 1599491 | NCBI WGS metagenome assembly OJST01 (sample SAMN04436635, study PRJEB24849) | human gut metagenome | biome: human gut; feature: NICU; material: stool | host: Homo sapiens | place: USA: Saint Louis, MO | collected 2010-02-10
TACGAGATCGGTCTCGGCATTCCTGCTGAACCGCTCTTCCGATCTAACTATCTAAACCCCTTTGTTCTTGCCGAATTTCTGTACGGACCACGCCCGTGTGCTGCCTACACTAGCCGCACCTGCCCCGTCGGGACATCCCATGCGCATGCTCCGCCTGCTGCTGCCCGGTGCTCTCCTGCTGCTCACCGCCTGCGGTGGTAATGCCGGGCTTCCTTTCAGCGCCGACCCGTTGCAGGGCTGCTTCGCCACCGGCGCGCGCAAACCGGCCGACTTCCGCATCGACAGGGAAGGCGGCCAGTACTTTGTCTCCTTCAGCCGCGGCGACCAGTGGCAGCGCGAGCCGAATGCCCTGCACAAGGCCACCCGCAGCGAGATCAGCCGCTACTTCCGCGATGACGCCGAGCAGATCGACAGCGCGTTGATCCGCATGGCGGGCGGCTTCGGCATCTTCCATTTCAACAAGGACGCGACGTTGAAGGGCAAGGCCAGTGATAGTGACTACATGGCGTTGATGCTGATCGGTGCTGGGCCGGTGTATGCGGTGAAGTGCCCGTAAGGCGCAATGATTCTGATGGCGGCTCAGGGCACTATGGGCGCATCCTGTCTTCTTTGAGGAGCGATGCCAATGCTGCTGTTTCTGCTGCTTGCGGTAAGCGCGCCGAAGACCCAGGGGGCCTATGACGAAGTCCGGCAGCTGCCCGATGGCCGGACCCTCATCATGCGCACCCTGGACTGGGATCTCGGTGATGGTCGCCGCGAGCGCGTTACCGTGCATTGGCTGCTGCAGGAAGACGGCAGCCTGCGCTACGACTTTGATCGGCAGCCACCGGAAACCCAGGACGTCCATCGTCGGTCGTGCGCGCTGCAGGACATGCAGCCCTCGCGTGGCGTCAACATGATTTCAGGACAAGGAACCACGCACGGCTTCAGCTGCACCAGCCAGCGGTAGCGCCGAGCCCGCGCTCGGCTCCTCCCGTCTACATCCACGCATGGCGTGGATCTACTGCAGCAGCCACACGTGGCCCCGGCAACAGCTGCGGTACCATGCCCTCCCCCGAACCGCCCCGGTACCCGCCGTGCCCCATTACACCGGCCCCCTGCTGACCCGCGACAGCGCCGATACCCTGCGCCGTGCCCATGACAAGGGCGCCGCCGACTGGCAGGGCTCGCTCGACCTCGGCCGCAGCGAGGACAGCGTGGTGCTGGATGCCGACGGCTTCCACTTCCGTGGCCAGCCCTACCCGTGGCCGGGCAAGCTGAAGGACCGCACGCTGTACTACTGGGACGGCGAGGACTTCGCCCCGATTTCGCGCTACAGCGGTTCGCTGATCAAGCTGGTGCCGACCGAATGGGGCGCACCGACCTTCGAGATCGACGGCATCAAGATGCTGCCGACCTCCAAGCTGTCACCGTTCGAGGACGCGCGCCGCAAGGTCGAGCTGGTCGCCCCGGCCGGCAAGGTCATCCTCGATACCTGCGGTGGCCTGGGCTACTTCGCCGCCTGCGCGCTGGAGGCCGGCGTCGGCCAGATCCGCTCGTTCGAGAAGAACGCCGATGTGATGTGGCTGCGCACGCTCAACCCGTGGTCGCCGGACCCGGAATCGGCTGCGGCCGGTGGCCGGCTGCAGTTCAGCCACGGCGATGTCTCGCAGCAGATCGAACAGGTGGCCAGCAACAGCGTCGACGCGATCCTGCACGACCCGCCGCGCTTCGGCATCGCCGGCGAACTGTACTCGCTGGTGTTCTACGACCACCTCGCCCGCGTCATCCGAAAGGGCGGGCGCCTGTTCCACTACACCGGCGCGCCGAACAAGCTGACCAGCGGCCGCGACGTGCCGCGTGAAGTGGCCAAGCGCCTGGAAAAGGCGGGGTTCAAGGCCGAACTGGCGCTTGACGGCGTGCTGGCCGTCAAGCGCTGAGCCTCATTCCGAGTCCACCTTCGCCAGCTTCATCACCCACTTCGGCACTTCCGGTTCACCGGCGTAGAAGTCCTTCGGTTTCTTCTCCGCCATTGCCCAGCGGTGCAGCCAGCTCGGGCCGTAGCGACCGCTGTAGCCTTCGGCGCCCCGCGCATAGCCCGGGTCACGCATCGCTTCGTCCAGCGAAATGAAGCGATAGCCGCGGCGCTTCGTCGCCGCCACCAGTTCGGCAAACGTGGCTGCATTGAGTTCATTCGCGTGCATCAGCCAGACCTGCGGCAGCGCGTAGCCCAGCAGCGCCTGCGACTGCTTCTCGTAGTAGTCCAGCTTGTTCAGCATGTACGGCACATAGCCCTTGCGCAGCTGCGCCAGCGTCGCCTCGCGCGCCGGGGAATCCGGCTGCTCGTTCATCACGTTGGCATAGGCGAACGCCCACACCCACTCGCCGTTGTCGACCGTCACCGGTGCCACGCGGTAGCCATGCTGCTTGAAGAACACGTCCATCTGCGCTCGTTCTTCCGGCGTGCGCCCGGCACGCAGATAGGGGTGACGCATCCACTGAGGCTTGAGCCCGCGCTCGGCCAGCAACGGCCGCAGCACCGCCTCGCCACGCAGGAAATCCTGCTGGAACGCAGGCACGCCCTTGGCGTTCAGGTCCATGTGCGAGTAGGTGTGGTTGCCCAGCACATAACCGGCGTCCAGCCAGTCGCGCAGCATCTGCATCCGCGCCGGCTGCACCTGCCCGTCGATCTCAAGCTTGTTCTCGTTGACGAAGCCAACTACCGGCACACCCGCCTGGTGCAGCTGCGCCATCAGCGCTTCGTGCCGCGCCTGAAGATCCGGCGGAACGATCTCGTCCACCCGCGCCCAGGGCAGGTCGTCGATGGTCACCGCGATCCGGCGATCCACTTCAGCGGCGTGTACCGCCAACGAGCAGAGCAGTAGCGGTACAGCACGCAGCAACCAACGCATCAGCACATCCTTGCAGGAGCGAAGCGCAGACTGTAGCGCGATTGCGGGCGCGTGGTCGGTCACACACCCCTCAGGGGCTGGGCGACTGCACCTGACGTTCGCGCACGATCGCCCGCCACAGCATGAATCCTGCAGCCATTGCCACCAGCATCAACGCGACCAGCACCAGGGCAAGGTCATCGGGATTGCGCAGCAGCGGCGCATGCTCATGGGTGAGGATCTCGAACACCACCTGCTGCGCCTGTGCCAGCGGCAGCCGGCCCTGCTCGCCCAGTTCAACCAAGCATGCGGCCGGAGACAGCTTGGCCACGCTGGTCCATGCCATGTCGTACAGATGCAATGCCCTGAGCGCCAGCGCCAGGATCGCGGCGTGCAGGGCCATCACCCCCCAGTTGGCGCGTCGCAGGCGTTCGGACAGACGCCCCAGACGGTAGACGCTGATCGACATCGCGCCCAGCAACGCCAGTACCACGCCTGCCATCGGAATCCACTGCAACGGTTGCCATGGTGCAAGCGCAGCGGACCGCGCCAGCAGCTGTTCTGCAACCTGCATGCGCGCGACAGGATCAGGCCCACCGCATGCGTCATCCACCGGCTCCAGCAGCAATCCCACGCGGTAGTGGAAGAAGCCGGCTGCAAGGGCTACCGCCAGCAGCGCCACGACCTGCAGTGCCAGCAGAATCGGGCCAGGACCACAGATACGACAGAAGCGGGCAGCAGCAGAGACCATCGGTTCATCCGTGACAACAAAGGACCATCCTAACCAAGCGCCCTGTGCTTGTCGGCTGGCGGATACGACAACCGCCGCGTGGTCCCGGTAGGATGTGGATGAGCATGGATGGTCGCATGTAGAGGTGTTGTGGATGGTCACGCTGTATCTGTGGGTGCGAACGCTGCTTCCGCTGCTGGCGTTCGTGATCGCGTGGATGCTGCTGTCGCGCCTGATCAAGGCCCGCGTGGCGCGCCTTCCACGGGTGCCCTTGAACCTGCCCGAGCACAGCAGCAGCCCGCGCAGGAAGGACCGGCGCATCTACGCGCGCAAGCTGCGGCGCAGACCGGGCCTGCGCACCGCAACGCGCCCGGCCACCGCGCCGCGCAGCTGGAACCTCGCGGCGGTGTTCGTTTCGTTCTCTGCGTTGATTGCCGCCGTGCTGGTCATGCCGGATGGCGCGCGCTTCCAGGTGCTGGTCGAGAGCCTTACGGGCTACCCGGCCACGATTGCTGAAGTACATGTTCCCGCTGCCGGGCAGCCCCTCGTGCTGCAGGCGTGGCAGCCCGCACTGGCGCAGCTGTCACGGCCGGTAACAATGCGCTACCCGATCGGGCGCACCGGCGGCCAGCATGACGCGTACGCCACGCTGCCGGTACAGGTGAGGCATCAGAGTGATCGGCTGCAGGTGGCTACGGCCGCGCCGGTGGATTCCGAGCTGTTGCGTGCAGAGCTTGCGCGCTTGGCGGGGCTGCCGACGGAGGCAATCACTGTCCGCCAGAGCGAGATCTCACCGTGGCTGGAACCCGGCTGGACGCCGCTGGACGGCATATAGATGCCGGACCAGGCCAGGCTGCTGTTGCAGTAGATCCACGCCATGCGTGGATGGGCACCGTGCGGGGTCGAACACGGCTCGACTCTACAGATCAGGATCCGCGCGGCAGCTTCGCGGCCCACATGTTGTCCACCAGATTCGGATAACGCCGCCCATTCTCTTCCGCCCGCTGCCGCGCCGCCTCTTTCTGCGCAGGCGACAGCGGCTGCGAGGTCTGGCCCGGGATTGGGCTTCTTCCACGGGGGTGTCTTGGTCTGGCGCATGGCCGCAGCTTACCGCTTCAGGAAGTTCAGCAGCGCCAGATTGAAGTGGTCCGCATGGCTGGTATTGCACCCATGTGGTGCGCCTTCCAGGATCACCACTTCGCTGCCCGGAATGGCCCGGTGCGTGCGCTGGCCCGAGCCTTCAAACGGCACGATGGCATCGCTGTCACCGTGTAGGATCAGGGTTGGCACTGTGATCTTCTTCAGATCGTCGCGGAAGTCGGTAGTGGCAAACGCCTGCATGCAACCCAGCGCCGCCGTCTGGTCGGATTGATGGCAAAGCGCGATTGCGGCCTGGCGCTCATCCTCGGTCACCATCAGCTTGCCATTGGCACTGAAGAAATCGCGGGTGAAGCCATCGAAGAACGCCTCGCGATCCTTCTCCAGACCGCTACGCATTTCGTCGGCCTTGTCCTGTGTGAGCGGACCTTCCGGATTGTCCTCGCCGCGCAGCAGATACGGCGGCACCGCTGCTGCAAACACCACGCTGTGCAGGCGCTCCTGCCCGTGATTGGCCACATACCGCGCAACCTCACCGCCGCCCATCGAGAAACCGACCAGGGTCACGTCGCGCAGGTCACGTTCCTCGATCACCCCGGCCAGATCCGCCGCCAGCGTGTCGTAGTCGTAGCCCTCGGCGGGCTTGTCGGAACGGCCGAAGCCGCGCCGGTCGTAGCTGATCACGCGGTGTTGGGCGTCGCGGAGGATCGACACCTGCGTCTTCCATGCATCGGCGGACAGCGGCCAACCGTGAATCAGAATGACCGGGCGGCCGTCGCCACCGGTGTCTTCAACGTGCAGGCGGATGCGGGAAGCAGGCATGGAACCTCCTGTGGAAGGGGAGGATTTCAGGCTACGGGCCGGCCCCTATCGCGACCGTGATGGAATCGCCGGTTGCCATGACATCCCCTGCACAGACGGCAGCCCTGGCGCTGGAGCCGAGCCGCCAATGCGGGCATTCACTCCGTGGAAGGGCCGTTTCGTCGGACGCCGGCTGCAGCGCCCCGAACGCCATGCGAGCCTGCGTGAACCCTCCCTGGAGACTCGCCATGCTGCTGCTCACCCTGCCCCTGCTGGCCGCCGGCCTCGCCGCCGCCCCCGCGCCCTCCGATGACCTGCGCGGGCAGATCCGCCAGGCCGACACCCAGCTGTTTGCCGCCGCCTTCGAGGCCTGCGATGCCGACAAGGCCGCCGCGATGACCACCCAGGACATGGAGTTCTTCCATGACAAGGATGGCAAGTCGGCCAGCAGCCGCGAAGACTTCCGCCGCAGCGTGGCCACCATGTGCAGCAATGCGCGCAAGGGCGGCTGGAGCCTGCGCCGCGAGCGGGTGGAGCCTTCGTTGCAGGTGTTCCCGCTACACGAGGAGCGGGCGCTGGAGATCGGCGACCACCGCTTCCATGAACGCGGCAAGGACGGCGTGGAGCGCTGGGTGGGCCAGGCCCGCTTCATCCAAGTCTGGCGTCGCGTGGACGGGCGCTGGTTGGCCGAGCGGGTGATCAGCTACGACCATCGGCCGGCAGACTGACCCCTCGGGCGCGCTTCACGGGTCGGATCTATACTTGGGGGGTTCACCCACGACCCACCGCTACCGTTCGATGGCCATGGCAGAGATCACCCCCAACCACCCCGACTACGGCCTCAACCAGCAGATCCGCCAGGGCGTGGCCGCACTGGATGCCCAGCACGGCCGTGCGTTCGACCAGACCAGCGAACGCCTCACCGCCAGCCTGACCGTGCTGGCCCGCGAGCAGGGCCTGCAGCAGGTCGACCACGTGCTGGTCAGCAACGCCACGGCCAATCATCCGGCCGGGCACAACGTCTTCGTCGTGCAGGGCGACCCGGCCAATCCGGCGCACCTGCGCGCGATGATGCCGACGGCTATGGCGGCGCAGACGCCGGTGGAGCAATCGATGCAGAAGCTGGGGCTGGGTGTGCAGCCGCAGGTCGAGGTGCAGGCGCAGGAAATGCAGAATCCTGCGCCGCGGCTGGGGTAAACGCTGCAGCTTGAAAAGGGGGCAGCGCATCGCGCCCTGCCCCGCGTCTACAGCCTGGGCACCGCAGTTACCGCTGAATCCGCGCCACACTCTCGTCAGCGCCCTTGTCATCCTTCTCGCCGTTCTTGATGCTCACGAACAACACGTTGTTCTTCGCATCCAGCGCCAGGCTGTTCGGGTGGGTCGGCACGGTGTAGGTCGCCACCTTCTGGTAGCTGTCACTGTTGTAGGCGGTCACTGTGCCCGCCTCGCGATTGGTCACGTACAGGCGCTTGCGCGGTGCATCCAGCAGGATGCCCAACGGGCCGGCATCGGTCGGGATGCTGGCCAGTTCCTTGCCGGTGCTGCGGTCGAGCACCAGCACGCGCTGGCCCGGGTGCTTGCTGACCAGGCCGCTGCTCTTGGCCTGGTAGCCACGCAGGAATTCCGAGCCCTGGTCGGTCACAAACAGGCGCTTGCCGGCCGGGTCCAGCGCGATGTTCATCGGCTGCTCGGCGGCGATCCTGTGCTGCGCCACCACCTTGTTCGAATCGGTACCCACCACCACCAGATCGGCCAGCAGGTTGCTGGTGTAGACGCGCTTGTTGGCCGCATCCAGTGCGAGGCCCGGTGCCTTCGCATTGCCCAGGCCGTCGATGGTGTTGATCACCTTCAGCGTGGTGGTATCGATCACGAACAGCACGCTGCTCACGTCCGGCTGGCTGCTGTGGCCGGTCACGTACAGGCGGTTGGCGGCGCTGTCGACCACCAGCTCGCGCAGGTCGTGGGTGTAAGCGGCCTTGCCGTCCTTGCCGGTCTTCTTTTCCATCAGCTGGATGGTGCCGACCGCCTTGTTCTGCGCGGTGTCGACCACGGTCACCGACAGGTCCACGGTGTTGCCCACGTACAGGCGGTTGTGGGTGTCATCCAGCACCACGCCGAAGGCTTTTCGCTCCAGCGGAATGCGGGTTTCCACGGCCAGCGTGGCCGGGTTCAGGCGCAGCACCTGGGCCGGGCCGGCGTCATCGCCGAAACCGCCGGAGGAGGCCACGAACACGGCGTTCTGCTTCGGGCTGTAGGCCAGCTCGTACAGGCCCTTGGCGACGGCTTGGCGCTGCACGGCGGTGGTGGTGCTGGCAGCAGGTGCGTTGTCGGCGAATGCGGAGGGCACGCCGAGGCTGAGCGAAACGGCAACGGCCAGGGCGGCCGAGCGGAAGAGAGGATTACGGAACATGCGAGCGTCCTTGAATGGGCACGGGAGGGTGTCCTGGCTCGCTGGGCCGTTCTACGACGGCCCGCACCGCATCTGTCTGCGCGGGGTGGGCTGGCTGGGTAGCGGGGGAATGGTAGCAGGTGGGGGGCGTGGCGTGCGCCGGCGCGCGCATGGCAAGCGCGCGGATTACTGCTCTTTCAAGCGCAGCGAATCGGCCACATCGGTCTTGGCCGCCACCTCGGTGGCGATGCTGGCCCGGCGGTGCCCCGGGTCGTTGCGATCGCCCTGCACGATGAAGATGCTCTCGGCCGCATGGCTGCTTTTGGTCGGCTGGCTGAGCAGCACGTGGTCCACGCGCGAGAGATTGTTCTGCTTGGCAAGCACCAGCAGGCTGGCGCTGATGCGCTGGCTGGCCGCATCGAACGGGCGCCCGTGCGCGGCGTCCAACTCGGCCACTTTCTGGATCAGCTGGGAGAACAGGCGATGGTCCGGGTGCGAGGGGTCCAGCAGCGTGCCGGCCACTTCAATCGGCGTCGGTGGCGGTTCATCGATGGCGCGGTCGCCCTGGCGATGATGCTCGGCCTCGCGCTCGGGCATCGCATGGTGGGTTTCGGCATTCAGATCGCTGCCCGGGAACGGCGCAGCAATGCACTGGATTTCCGGCAGGTTGAACAGCACCGCGAACTCGCCCAGGTTGCTGCCGCCGTCCAGCGGCGCCGGCAGCGGATGCAGGCCCGCGTAATGCAGCGCCGCCCAGACGAAATCGCTGCAGCGGTTGATGGTGGCCGGGCGATCCACGTCGAATTCGAACTCGGCCGGTTCCTCGGCGAAATCACGCAGGCAGCCGTAATGCTCCTCGGTGATTTCCAGGGTGCGGCTGTAGTACGGGTCCAGATGTTCGTCGGCATCATCGTGGCGCACCTGCGCGTACTGCACGCCGGTGCGGGTTTCGCCCGGCGCGTGGCCCGGTGGCGCGAAGCCGTAGCTGTGCGCCTCGTCGCCCGCGGCCACCTGAAGGTACATATGGCCGCGCGGCGAAATGCCCCCGCTCTTCAGTGGGGTGCCGGGGGCGGCTAGGTACAGCGTTGCCGTGTAGCGTGTTGCCTGCTCCATGCCTGTTCAGCCTTGATGGGTGCTGCGGTCCTGGCCGGATGATGGCATAGGTGGGATGGGCGGTAGGTGGAGGACAACCGGGTGCTGGTACCGGCTTGCTGAATGTGTGAACCAGCGTGCATTCCGGTGGCGCCAATGAGTCGTTGTATGGAGTGAGGCGGGAGTGGGCCGTATAGTTGGCGCATGTGAAGCAATGGATTTGCTCATGGACCTCATCGTGAGGCTGCCGACACTGTTGCCCTTGTGTGAACGATGGCGCGGGCTTTGCGTTCAGGCTCTGCCCGCTGTCGTGATTGGCTCAGAACTAGTCATCGGCCATGCAGACGCGCAAGGCGCAGGCCCTCGCCTCCAGCAGCGATCCGACATGCTGCGGGCTTTTGAATCCCGCGATGTATCTCTCGTTGGCAAGGTCATCGACCCGATGTCGCACAGCATCAAACGCGACTGGGCTTTTCTGGCTACGGATGCCCTCCCTATTCTTGCGGACGCCGACCGACCCACTCAATCGGTCACTAGCAGCGGCCGCCCCACTAAACGCAGGAACTAAGATGCCCTTCCAATTCCAGGCCAAGCCTTACTCCTCGCTCGATCCGATCAGCGAAACGGAGATCCCTCGCCCAAGAATTGGACCGACTGTTCTGGCAGACGGCCGGCACGGAACCGAGTATCAGTTCGCCATCTATCGCGGAGAGTCGCGCGTAGGCGGAGTTGGCTTCGATGGGTGGGATGAAACTACACAGGTCGAAGGACGCCCCGTTCACTGCTTCGTCTTTGACCTCAGACATGCTCAGGTCATCCACTCCATGCTGGCATACAAGCAGACGCTTGGTAGCGGCGATGACGACTTCACCTATCTCAAAGGGCTCGCGCAAGGGTTCGTACTTTCATTCGCAGGCCGAACTGACAGCGATGAACCCCTACGCTATCTCGCGGTGACCAGTCCGCAGGCACTGATGGAATCGCAGATTCCGGCACCCGCAGACGTCGTCACGTTGGCCGACGGCTCCATCGTGCTGGCCAGCGTTGAAGTCCCGGCATTCGGCGCCTGAGGTCTATGCCATGAGCAAATTCATCTTCGATGATTTTGTGAAGACCACACTCGGCGGCGCAACCCAGGCCGGGAGTGGAGAAGCCCTGACTGCACAGCAGATTTCCGATGTCATCACCTATCTGAAATCACCGGGATCGGGCCCTACCACCAGCGTCAGCTTCGAACAGTATGTAACCGGCAACATGCAGGCTCACCCTCCGCGACTTCCGGATGGGATGGATTACCTCGCGTTCTCGGGCAAGGACGCCGCAAAAATCTCCAACTACACCAATGCAGAGGTGTATTCGAAGGATATCAACGGGAAGTCAGGAATAATTGGCGATACCCCATGGGGAAAGTTCGTCGATCAGCTAGCCAAGAACCCAGCTCACATCCCCGATCTCCAGTCGATGGAAGCTGGCCTCAGAAACGTGATGGAGTCAAAGGGGATCGTTCCCTTCGACAAGAACTATGTGGGTGCGCTCCAAGACATAATGTGGAACGCCGGCAGCCCAAAGTTCTTCGAGAACGCCATTGCTACGGGCAAGCCACTGATCGCTTTCGTGGATGGGGCGCCTCCCGATCGCGGTTTCAGTAGGTTCGAACTAGCCACCGCCCTCGACCACCCCACTGTCCGCATCAACGGCTACCCCATAAGCGCCTTCGGCCCAGAGCCGCTGGCCTTCGCAAGCCAGTCAGCCGCCGAGTACCAGGCACTTGAGCGCAGCCTCGCGCAGCATGCCACCACCAACAGCGCGCATCCCGTCGACGTCGCGCAGGTGCGCCTGCATCTCAAGCCCATCGATGGCTATGACGCTGTCAGCAAGACGCTCTTCGAACGACCGCTGCACGATTACAGCGCGTTGAACCTGAGCGAGATGTCGACCACGCGCGCGAACTGGGTCGCCGCGCATGCCAACCTGGGCACAGGGCCACGTCTGTTCGCTGATCTGCCCGAACCACCATCGCACGCGCCCCTGCCGCCAGGAGCTCCACGCGGCCCTCCCCATGCGGCGACGGTTGCCGAAGCAGTGGCCGACGTTTCACCGCATGGCGTGCACGCCGGAATCAACCCCGCCATCAAGGTTGCCGGCGTTGCGGGCGTCGCACTGCTTGCGCACGACTTCGCCACCTCCGGGCACAAGTGGATCGAGCTCAACTCGCAGGGCAATGCCGCAGGTGCAGATTCCACCGCTGCACACTTCGTGGGCCGCAACGTCGGTAGCGCAGTGGGTGGCTTTCTTGGCGGCGCTGGTGTCGGCCTCGCTTCGGGTTCATGGACGGGGCCCGGCGCCATTGCAACGGGTATCGGTGGCGGCGTCCTGGGTGCGTATCTCGGCGAACGCTGGGCCGGGCAGAAAGACATTGAACGCGTCTACTCCCAGGTCGATCCGATGGGGCGCACCTGGACACGCGACCCGGCCGATCCCAATGGGCGATGGCTACGAGCCGGCGAACAGCAGCAGGTCCAGAGCAGCGACCTCGGCACCGGCGTGGAAGTCCGCCCGGTGCAGACGGCACAGGGTGACGACGTAACCTTCCGCACCAGCTATGTTGCCACTGGCACACTAGAGCGCCAGTTGAACTGGCAGGCGGCTCGGGCCTCCTATGAGCTGGGCCTGTCGAACCCACCACCACCGCTGGATCCCTACCGACTGAGCGCACATGGCTCGGCCGAGCCCGCGCGAGGTGCCTTCGAAACCGATCGCGCCTTTGTACGCGATGCCAGCTCGGGGCAATGGGAACTTGAAATCAAGGAAATGGTGGATGGTCGAGTGCCCAACAGCCGCCACCTGCCAGTCTCGGCGGAGCAGGCACAGGCGCTGGATGAACAGTCGCGCACGGTCATTGCACAGAACGCGTCAAACACCAAAGCCGCGATGGCTGCGCGCTATATGGTTGCTCACGAGCAAGGGCGTTGGAGCGACTTCGGCGACGCGAACAATCCATCCATTCCTCGCGCCGTTCAGGACGCGCAAGCCAGCGCCGACACGTTGAAGGCGAGTGATGGCAATGCCTATACACGGCAGGCGGACGGCCAATGGGTCAGCAAGGGTGTGATCTTTGACAGCGCCGCCAACCGGAACCTGAGCGACGAGCTGGAGATCACCTGGCAAAGCCAGAATGACGGTATCGCCGGGCTGCACGACATCGCCAGGCAGCTCAAGGACACCGCACAGGTTGCACACGAAGGTATTCGCGGCCAGGTGGATGCGCTCTACGCGCGCCATGGCATCGAGCGCACCGAGCAGCAGCTGGCAGCTACAGCCGTCGCGGTGGAGCAGACGCTGAACCTGCAGGGCAGAACCGGCGACGTGGTTCTGGAACTGATGCCAGACCCTCGTACCCATGCACCCAGCGCAGAAAGTGCCATCGCCACGTTCGGTGACGCCGGCGGAAACCGGATGGTGCTCACCGGCACTACCACCATTGAAGATATAGCGCGCGCTCAATCGCAGCTTCGGCCTGAGGCTTCACTGGCTGCCCAAGGCGCTGCGCCTGCAGATCAGGCGACGACGCCCGACGTACCCGAGCTACGCATTGCTGCGCTGACTGCAAAGGAGCAGGACGCGCACCGGCAAGCCCTGCAGGAGGCCAATCGCCAAGGCAGCGCGGCAGTGGATGCGCAGCAGGCAGCGTCTGCGGCCGTGCTGGAGGCGCGCGGGGTACAGGTTGACCCGGGTGAGACACTGAAGGTCGACAGTGACCTGCAACGAGAAGGCGCAACCAGCGCTGCCGTTGAGCCCGCTCGCCAGCCCGCTCCGACGCCCGCTCCTGTCGTCGCGGCGCCCTCGGTGTCGATTGTTGAGCCAGGGCGCACGCGCCCGTCGCGTGAGAGTGAGCAACGAATCGAGAATCGCTCTGAACGGCAAGCCGATTCGGCGCAGCGCGCGGAGGATGCCGCCCGGCAGGACGTTCGGAAGGATGAGCCGGCACCGACTGCACCAGCAGTGGGCCCTCAAAGTACCTCGCAGCATGAACCGACTGTAGAGCAGGCCCGTCATGACCAGAATGCCTCGGTCGTAAGTACTGCGGCCAGTGCAGGCTCGAGCCAGCCAGTTCAGATGCAAGGGCCCTGGACTGAGGATCCCGCGCACCAGGGCAGTGCTGAGCCGCAGAAGCTTGCGGACGCACTGCCGGCGCAGCCCGCCGCCGCTACAGCTCAAGACAAAGCAGAGACGCAACCTTCTGAGAGCGAGCAGACACCAAGGACCGCACAGGAAGTCCCGTTGGATCCCCCAGTTCCGCCACCACCGGCCCGGGACAATCCAGAGCTGGAACCTACAGACCCCAGAACGGCTGACGTTGGCGGAGACGCTACCCATCAGACAGCGCCTCCCTCTTCCGCCTCAGATGAGGAGCGCGACCTCCCTGAGCATGTAACGCCGCAGCCGGCCACTCTGACGGAAAGCAATCCAATGCAGCCCGGCCATCCCGATCACCCGCTCTATCAGCAGATCCGCGAGGGGGTGGAAGAGCTGGACGCCAAGCACGGCCGAAGCTTCGATGCGACCAGCGAGAGAATGACCGCCAGCCTGCTGGTTCTGGCCAAGGACAATGATCTGTCCCACGTTGATCATGTGCTCGTAAGCAACGCCACTGCAACGCATCCTGCCGGCCATACCCTCTTCGTGGTTCAGGGCCAGGCGAACGATCCTGCCCATCTGCGCGCTTCCATGCCCACCGCAGAGGCTGCGCAGACGCCTGTGGAGGATTCACTGCTGCAGTTCGATTCGGTCAGCAGGGAGGCACAGCAGCGCGCACTGGCCAATCAGCAGGAGCAGCAACTGCAGGACGAGCGCGCACAGCAGGATATCCAGGTGCGTGCGGCAAGCATGGGCTGAGCACGGGTTCAGATGAAGGCCGCGCTCAATGGCTGACGCTGAGGATTTCAGCAGCTGACCTTCATTCAGCCCCTCGCTCAAACCCCGATCACCACCGTGAATTGCTCAGACAATTACCAGCGCAAGAGCGATTTGGGCCGTTATCGGCCAAACCTCTCCGATTGCAGGCCCCCCTAATTTTGGGATGCCTACGATCGACCATCCCCACCTACTTACGCAGCAGCACATCTCGATGGTAGTTCAGGTAATAGACCTGCGCCGCGGAGAACGGAACGTTCGAGATCTTCTGCACAATATCCCACTTCAAGCGCACCGCCTCTGGCAACTGACTGCTCACAACTAGTCGGCCGTCATCTTCAAACGAGATATACCCGCGATCGAACAACCGATCGATATGAGGTGCCAGCATGAGGCCGTTGTTCCCATCAAGACGCTCGTCGTTGGTGCTCTTCGCCCAGGGCTTGATGTGGCTGGCGATCAGAAATTTGGGCTCACTCGTACCAGTAACGCGGCAGGATTTTTCAATGTCACTCACGCGCTTCCGGTAGATACCCTGTCCCGCTCTGGCATTGATCAGCTGGGCCCTTACGGTTTCACCAATATTGTTGTCTTCCTTAATTTGCTTGATCGACACCTCGTCCTGCCAATCACCCAGCTGGTCAATGTCAACATTGAGCAGCGCCAACAGCTCAGTGGCCATCGCCTCGGGCACAGGGAACAGATAGGCCTGGTTAGCCTTTCCATCCAGCTTCAGCGGAGAGTACTTCTCCGGAAGACGCGGCCCAATCTTCGCCATGTGATCGCTCACTTTTAGCGGCACTTCCATTAGGTGATAGTCCACCGGAACGGCCCAGCCGTCCTTGCGCCATTCGTTGTCCGTCTTCCTGAAGTCATCAGGACGATCCTTCGCGTAGTGCACCCCATTGACGACCGCAACCGCCCTGATTCGAGTGTTGGCAAACGCAAAGACCACATCGCCCGGCCGCACCTGGGTCATGTGCTCATAGAAGGGATTCGTCTTCCCCTCCACATTGGTCTTCGGCGACCACAAATAGCCTGCCTTAACCGCCCGATCAAACGTCTGCTTTTGGTTCACCCACCAGTACGCCATCCGTGCTTCCCCTGTCTCATCTAGTTGATGCGGCCAACTGGCCTCCGAGACGGGATAGTACCTTTCGATGTCGTAATCAGCACGCTTCTGGCAAGTACAGTATTCGGCAGAGGAAGCTCCGCCTTCCTTGCCTCAACGTGGCGACACGTCTTGCAACCGGCCCCGCACCGCGCGCTCGTCCACGCTCCTTTCGCTGGCCCTGATACTCACGAAGAGCACTTTATTCTTCGCGCCGGGGGCAGGCTCTACGGGCGGGCGCGACCGGCTAGATCGCCACCATCTGGTAGCTAGCACTGCTTTCCGTTCTAGCCGTGCCCGCATCGTGGTTGGGCACGAACAGGCGCTTGCCGCGCAGTCCAGTGGCTCGGCGCCGATTTTGTGCTGCGCTACCACCTGCTCGAATCGCCCCCCACCAGCAGGTTGGACAGAAGGCCGGTGATGTAGATGCGCTTGTGGCCAGCTCAAGCGCCGAGCCCCGTGTCTTGGCAGAACGTAGGATCTCGGGAGAATTGAAGCTCCATGCCAGAAGTTCAGACCTGCGACACATGTTGTCGCAACTTCACACAGAATGGACTTCGATGGAATCGTTTGAGGCAGGGACGCCTACTCCCCTCAACCACGAAGAGGAAGTGCGATGTTCAGAATCATTGGGGCAGTTGTTGTATACGGATTTGCGCTCTACGGCTTTGGCCACTGGTTGGCCAATCGCGATGACCCGTCGGTTTTCGATCAGGAACCGCGCTGATCAGCCCCTGGCGAAGCCTGTGCCTGCAGAAAGCGGCATGCCTGCACGTTGATCTCAACGAAGGCATCCCAAGACATTGTTGCCGCATAATGCCTATGGAATTGAAGATCGACTCGACAAATGTCGGGTCGATCTTCGTATATGCCACAGCGCCGATTCTCTTCGCAGTAGTGGCGGCAGACTCCATCGCCTCTGTCCAGGAAACGCGTCTGCTCAGCCACGTGGACCTGCTGACAACAGAGCCCACAGCCGGTGCACGGAAATGGCGTGTTCAAGCCTTGGCCAGCCCAGACAACCACGCGCGCGTACCGGATACATTGCCAACCTCATATGGCAATTCAATGCCACGTCGCTCGATCTCAATCGCCAGCACCAACGAGCGTTCGAACTCAGCGTTGCAGGCCGTCAGGTCCTGTGCAAATTCAACCATCGCGCACGGATCAACATTCAGTTCAATTGCTGCCAGTTCCATCAGGTAGGTATCAAGGCGACGGTTGATCTCGATGAAGTCCGCCAGAGTCTGGACATGTGCGCTGCGCGCCATGAAATCCCATATCTTTGCAGCCAAAGGACTGTGCAGAAGTGACCAGGTCAAGCCCAAGGTCACCACGCCACTCACCAGTGCCGCCAGGAACGAAACCAGCGGCCCGCCGATGATTGGGGTCGCAGAAAGCGCTGCCAGCTGGCTCAGAACCAGTGAAGCCGCGATCGCCCCTGCACCCACAGTAAGTGCTTCCAGTGCTGCCCGCTTCTGATCGATGTCATTCAACCTGCCCGGGTTGAGGCACATGATCTTGATCGACTTCACCAGCGACCCCCACATCTCGCGGATGATCTTGGCGGTGTTCTTGGCCGACCTTGCGAAGATATTGAACACCGTCGTGGTGATGCTGGCCGCAACGCCGCCGAGGAAGGAGTCTCCAAATTCAGCAAGCAAGTCGCGGAATCGGCGCTGCACCCTTCGCCAGATGCCACTGAGCAACGCACTTACCCTATAAAGAAATCGCTCGAACGTGAAGCGCCGCTTCAACCCCTTCAGGGCTGACGGGAGTTTGGCCCGCAACTCAAACCAAACCTCGCTCGCAATCAACCCCATCACCTGGCGCAGCCCCATTCGCAGCCCGACGTTCGCGGACGCGTACGCTGTATTCTTGAGGAACTTGCTACCGGTGTAGTAAGCAACGTTGACCTCCCGTTCATAGGCATCACGCGCCTCGGCATCACGCTGACGCATTCCGTCCTGGTCAATGTCCTTCAGCGTGTCATTGCGCTTTTCAACCTTGGCAATGCCGGCTTCCAGGGTTCTTGCATGATGCTGCTGTTCCGGGGTGTCACGCGGCATTGCATCCAGCTCCCGCTTCCACGCCGCGATCTTCCGCTCATTCTCCTTGATGGTCCTGGAGACGTCGGCCAGATACGCGTCGACCGGCTTGGCGCCCTTGGAAGAATTGATGGTTTGGTGCGTTGACTGCAGGTTGCTGGACCGGTTGGCAAGCTCCACCCCATCCAACTCCGCCAGCACGCGCCCCGGATCGTCATGCACCTCCTTGGCCGCGATGACATGATCCAAGGCACGCTTGTCCTGCGCCCCCATGGTCTTCCCACGATAAGGATCCGTGAGCGTGCCGGCCTGATGGCTCGTCTTGTCCGCCCTGCCCTGGTTCTTGTAGTTGTCGTGGGTGTGATAGGCCGTGCTGTCGTACTCCCCACGGTTCTCATACCGCTGCCTTTCGGCACTGGCTGCACCACCGTCACCATCCCCCACATAGTGCCCCTGGCGAGCATTGTGGATGGTGTCCACATCTCCACCCTGTTTATCCTGAAGCAACAGGAAGTCGAGGCCAAAGCTGGTCGCCAGGCTGTTCACGACGGTCCTCTCCAACTGGGGCATCCAGTCGAAATCGTGATCTGCATACGATGAGGTCATGGGATAGTCCAAATGAGGTGATCTGGTGGACGTGGCGGATGGCATGCACCCGCCACCGGGTGCTTACTGGGGGTTGAACCGCATTGCGCTGTTGCGACCTTCAGCCAAGGCCGCGTTGATGCCGTCCTTGTTGAGGATCATCGATCCATCCACGTCAGTCTCCATCTGCGGCACGCCGTCGGTGCTTACCACCACATCACCGTCCTTCATCTTGACCTTGAACAGCGGGGTGGAAATGATGTCGGTAAGGATCGCCGCCAACGCATAGCCATTGCCGATGGCCAGCATGATCTCGTCCTCGAATTTCGACAGCTCTTCGTCAACGTTCCGCCCCAAGCGCTTCAGACCACTTACGAGGCTGTCCATGCCCTCCAGCGTATCGAGGTAGCGCTCGAAACTGACGCGGATTTCCTCCAATGCCGCCTTCACCTTACGTGCTGACAACTCAGTGCCCGCAAGCGAGACGCCTGCTTTCTCCATCTTGGAAACAGCGTTGTCAACCTCGATGCTGGACTGCTTGGCATTCTTCAGCGCCTTGTCGCCATGGCTGTCATAGGCCCAACCCGCGATGGCAAAGATGGGAGCAGCTACCGCAGCGCCGAGGATGGCCGTGCCGCCCGCGATACCCATCCCACCAGCAGCCAGTGATCCTCCGCCAATCGCCGCCAGCGTCGCGTTCGTCGCCGCAACACCCGCCAGACTGGAGATGGCGGTGCCCGTTGAAGCCGCAGCAAACGTCATCACCCCGCCGTACACGGCGAAGCCAGCGGCGACACCACCAGCGCCCGCGCCGGCGATACTTCCCAGCACACCCACCGCAGAATATGCATAGGCCTCGACCTTCTGCAGCGTGTGGCGTGGCAGTTTGACCTCGAGCTTCAGATCGCGGCTCTGGTTGAGCTGCTGCAGCAATGCCGTCGACAGCAATGAGAAGCGCTCGAAGTCCTTTCCGATGCTCAGTTCCAACTGCCCGAGCGCGTCGAGCGACTCGAGTGCCTTGGCCTCCTGGCGATCGAACTGCTCACGGCGAACCTGGTAGCGCGAGCGCGCAGCGTCGGCAATGTCGTCCGACTCACTGTGCTTCTTGTAGCCGTCGTAGGCCTTCTTGGCGCCAACCGAGAGGGCTGCCGCAGCGCCGAGTCCGATGATGATGGGTAGTGGCATGTTCTTGTTTCCTGGCAGTGGTGGTGTTGGGTATGAACAGCGTTGGGGTGTGAATCAGACGTCGGTCAGCAGATAAGCTGCTGCTGCGCTCTGCACTCGGACTGCGATGCGCTGGCGGAGGGAATCTGGCTCAATTACACGGATGCGCTCGGCCTGGGCCAGAATCCAAGTGATCATCTCTTGGTCGTCAGGCACCTGGACCCGCAGCCTTTGCCAGTCACTTTCTTCGATGGCCTGCAGCTGCTGCCCGGTGGCAAGTGGCGTTTCGGCCAGGGCCCAGGCTAGATGCGGATGCACTTCGGCATGCAGCTCTGTGGTCCCAATGCTGTTGCGGGGACTGAACGCGGCCGACTGTAGATAGCTCGGCATATCGAAGCCACGATCGTCGGCCTCCTCCTCCTGTACAGAGATATCCAGGATGCGATGCAAGGCATAGTGGCGAAAATCATCAAAGTTGCCGACGCGAGCAATCAGATAAGTCGTCGCTCCGCGCGATGCAAGTCCCGCGGGATGAAGCATCAGTTCTACCGGCGTCCCCTTTGCGCGGCTGAGATACCGAACCTGAAGTACGCGGCCGGCGAGTAGACCGGTAGCGACGCGGTCCCAGATCTCCGGCACAACCGAAGCAGGTAGAAGCGGCTTCACGGGAGGGACTACCCGAACACGCCGAGACCACTGCGAAAGGCCGTTGTGGTCCATCGCCTGCAGCAAAGCGCGGGACTCATTGAAATGCGGATCCAGCAGATCGAGAACGGTAGGCGGCAGGATATGGCGAAGGTGCTCTTCCGCCATGATCATCGCCAACGCTGCCGCCGGACTGATGGAGGGGACCGTCGTCTGGGCGTCTACAGCAAATGACCATCGATAAGGACGCAAGCGACGCACAGCCTCGTCACTGTCTTCTGAGCTGCATACCAGCTGGAAGAGCGTGCTCAGCTTTCCCGAGAGATCGCGCTGCAACGAGCGCAGGTTAATATCGAACCCCTCCGCCCACAGCGCATCACGCAGTTCAACTGTGGAGATGCTGCGCGGATAGCGCGGGATCAGGCGCAACAGGACAAGATTCCTGGCGAGTGGGTCCTTGTTTGAGCGTTGACTCATGGTTCCTTGCTGGGCCCGACCTAAGTCGTCGCCCCCCCTCAAAGTGTGGGAACAGACTGCGGGGAGCACGCGACAATCCGTGTCGCCTCATACTGATCAGTACGACTGAGATTCAAATGATCGGTATTGAGTGCGTGGCGCGTGCTTGGGTACAGGCGTCGTTGCCCGTTACCGCACAGCCGTGGGCAAGGCCATCGGCTTGGTGCACCGAAGTTGAGGCTGGTTAAAAGCCATGGAAAGATTGGCGGCGTAAGGCACGCCTGGGCCGTGCGACAGTATCCCTGCCGCCACGAGAGAATTCCCTTTCATCTTCAGCCCCCCTGTGGGCCAATCCATTTTTGCAGAGTCTACGACATTGGAACGACAGGATGGCCCCGATTTCCATAGGAATTTATGCAACTCATGGAGACCAGAAACAAGCCTAAAGATCCTCTGTGCGGCGCCGCTAACTTCCTAATCGAAAATGCGCTGACAATCTGAAGCCGAGATCCGGGCATTTACGACAGCTCTCTGCGTCCGGGTGCCTTCGGCGGCTAGTTGACGAATTTCACAGCAATCGGCATCCGGCGCCGCATTCGCTGGTACTTCTGCTGTCGATCCAGCTCATCGGCAATGGCCTGGGCGACTTCGCTGATAAGGCACACGCAATGTCTGTGGCTGCGGACCACTGAGACGCCGGCATGGATGAGTACCTGCTGGGCTACTACGCAGACCTGCCGCCGCGCGAGGCGGCGCTGGCGTTCGGCAGCGACTACGACCTGGAGCGTGACGATGCGCTGTGGCCACGGTCTGGCGTGCCTGTGTGACCCACGCAGCCGTCCGGCACGCCGGCATTCAAGGCAAGCGACGCCAGGGAATGACTGTTATGCTGGCAGCGCACCGGAATGGAAACCACGCATGCCCCGTTTCAACACCGCCTTGGCACTGAACCTCGTTTTGATGCTGCTGAGCGCTACACCTGCCATGGCCATGGCGGCGGACCCGCAGGTTTCCACAGAAGTATTCTGTGGAGCACGGTGACAATCCCACCTTCGAACTGCGGCAGGCGCCTGCCGTTGTGTATTCAACGACCCCTGGCCGCCCGATACCGTGCTGCAGGATCCCATGGCTGTGTTGTTGGTTGCTCAGCTGGATGAGCTGGGTCACGTTTCCAACGTGATGGTGGTGCGGTCCAGCGGATTGCGGGAGATTGATCGTGCGGCCTTTACCGCGGTGGACCAGTGGCGCTTCGAACCGGTCGTGGTTGAGGGCGGCGCGAGGCATGCGCGGGTTCGGGTGCGTTTGAGCTTCGCGCCTCTGGCCGAGGCGCCGCCCGGCTGAAGCGCTGGTCCAATCTGTCGCGATTGGCCCTACGCCATGGCCCTGACTGCGCGCATTCCTGCGCTTGGGGCCAATAACGCCAAGTCCTCCAAGACCGTTGCAGCGCAATCGCTTGCCGGCTTAACACGGTGTGCGACAATGCCGAAAGCGTCAGGACTGGCGATCGTCAGTCCTGTGGTTTCTTGGCATTTGGTTGCTGCACGAGTATCTCTTGGCGTGCCACCGGAAAAGGGTGGCGCGGGGTTCGAAAGCCCGCTCAGTAGCCTTGTGTTTTGCGCTTGTCAGCCGGCGTCACCTTGCGTGGCGCCGGTTGGCAATCCGTTCGCGTTCAATGGCGGGCGGTGCGTGGGGGTCTTCGGACCCACCGGCTTGGTTACTGTCCGGCTTTCGAACCACGCATCGTCCGCCGCCTTTATCGGTGGCGCTGCTGTCTGTCCTGTACGGAGCACTGCCATGAGCGCAACGAAGCTACCCGGTGTGAACACCCGCCGCGATCCAGCCAACGCCGATCACGAGAATGACCCCTCGCCCTTTCCTCTTGGATTTGTCGCCACGCTGCATCGCATTGGCGCGGGCGCCGCTGCCGACGGGCAGCCTTGGCCCGAGCGCAATCTGAGCCTGGGGCGCAGCACCCAGATGGCTGATGCGGATTGTGCGCTGGGCGGTTTACGCGTGGTGGCGGAGCTGATGCTGGCGGCGGAGCGCACGCGGCAGAATGGGTCAGACGAAGAGTATGTGGGAGATCGGGTGATGGAGGGGCTGAAGATGGCTTGTGTGGCGTTGACTGTGATGATTACTGAGCGGCTGCAGGTGACTACTTAGTAACAAAGCTCCTACCGAGCCGTGAAATTTCGAAACCGGCAGTCGTATCTACCAAAAAAAAGAATGACAGTGTGCATTGGAACATAGCCAATGCACACCTCTACTTTTAGTGGTTAACAGGCGTCTTCTCAACGAGGTCCGTCAAACCTCAGAACCTTCTCCAACTTGAACTCTCCTCTCCCGGAAACACAGTGCAAAGGAGCCTTGTGCTTTGCGACAAATTTCTTTTGCTTCTTCTGGAAAGAGGTGTCTGATTTTGGATACCTAGAACACACTATCAAACCTGCGAATGGAATTGCAGATGGCTTCCCTTTTTTCTCCAAAGGACGACCACATTTTTTCATTAATTCTATCGCAGCCTCAACCTGGTCAACGGCATGTTCGATGTCCGTTCCCTTGAGCTCCACTATTACAACTCCAACCGACTCCTTTAGCACTGCGAAGTCAGCGCAAAGTTCCCCCTTAACAACACCATCATCAAGCTTAACCTTATGGAATCGCGCCCGGTCTTCATTGATGAAGACCGCCACCCTTCCATTCTCTTCAACCTTAACCCTTGAATTCGTCGATAGTTCTCGAGATTCAGCGCAAGTCATCGAGAATACTCCACACCAAGGATCCTTGAGAATTCCGAAGCAATCTGACCGGATACCTCATCAAGATAATCAGCCTCAATCATTCCGTCATCTTCGTCCTGAATTCTCGTTACAACGCCTGCCTGGATCGCGTAAGCGTTAACTTTATCACCATCAAGCCAGTAGTCCTCCTTAACTATCTCCTGAACCTCCGAATGCCGGCGAGACCCCTTGCGCCCAGCGACACCCCTAGCCTTTATTAGATTATTTATTTTGGCCAGAACATAAGGGCTGTGCGTCGTTACCATCAACTTTGACCGTCCTTTTGATAAGGCGATAAAGTGGGAGAACACCTCCACAAGGGTACTCTGCGCCGATGGAAACAAATGTGCCTCCGGCTCTTCTATAAAAATCTGCTGGCGCAACCCAAACCTCTCAGCGTAGCCAATCCTACTCTTGAGAGCGACCATCAGGGGCATCAGCTCTTGCTGACCGGACGACATCGCTGATAGCGGAACTCGCCGTCCGTCAGCTGTCTTTAGATATTCCTTATTCCTTTCAACTACCAGCGTTCCGCTCATAAGAGCATCCAATTTTGATGCGAGATGAGAGGCTGTACGAGAAAGAGGCGGCATAAACCTCCTCTCTCTAAGTCCAGAATAGAACCTACCAAACCTTAGAATGAGAGGATCAAGGATACGACCGTGCTCGAAAGCTACGATGCTCTTCCCAATACTAGTGAAGAAGGATCGACCAGCAGGGATAAATATCTGACTTTCACTGAAATTCTCACCCAAACGCCGGCGATTTAGCTTCCTTACATTCTCTCTAAGCTCATAAGAAACTGCCATGGCACGATGAGATTCCACCGCATCGTCAGACAGCCTCGATGCCTGCTTTGTCATAGCCAATGCTGCGTCGTATTGCTCTTCAAAGTACGGAGAGAACCAAACCCTCATGTTCTCGCCAAGTTTCTTTCTATACTCAATTCGACTGATTCTTACCTGAAAATCGCCCGCATAGAATTCGAGCTGGAACTTTCCTTGCCCCCACGCCTGGACCGGGAACCATTCTTTGAATTTTTCTTTCACATGAGTCTTGAAGTGGTCCAGTCCCTTGGATTCTTCCAGAACCTGCCACTGCTCATTGAAGAGTTCGTTAAAGAAGAATGCGAGCTTGGAAAGAACACTCTTTCCGCTCGCGGACGGTCCGATGACGACAGTTAGAGTCGAGAGCTCAATGTCTGCGCTTGTAATACTAAGGAAATCCCTTACAACCAACCTAGCTGCCATGCTTTGCTCCCCTTAAAAAAAACGGGCGGCCAATGGCCGCCCGTTCAGTCTACATTACAAAATAGATCAAACCCCAACAGGATTAGCCTTCTCCGGATCAATCTTGTACTGCTTGATCGCCCGGGCCACATCCTTCGCGGTCATCTTCCCTTCCTTCGCCAGCGCCGCAATCGCGGCATGCGCGATGTAGTACCGGTCAACCTCAAAGAACCGACGCAGGTTCGCACGCGTATCCGAACGACCAAACCCATCGGTACCCAGCACGGTGTAAGACATCGGCACGAACGCACGGATCTGGTCCGCATACGCACGCACGTAGTCGGTGGCGGCAATCGCCGGGCCCTGGCGGCCTTCCAGCAGCTCGGTCACGTAGGCCTTGCGCTGCTCACCTTCCGGATGCAGGCGGTTGGCACGTTCCACGTCGAAACCATCGCGACGCAGTTCGTTGAAGCTCGGGCAGCTCCAGATGTCGGCGGTCACGCCGAAGTCCTTGTCCAGCAGCTCGGCCGCGGCAATGGCTTCGCGCAGGATGGTGCCCGAACCCAGCAGCTGCACGCGCAGCTCGCCCTTCTTCGGCTTGCCGGCGTCGGTCAGCAGGTACATGCCCTTGACGATACCTTCGGCCGCACCTTCCGGCATTTCCGGGTGGGTGTAGTTCTCGTTCATCAGGGTGACGTAGTAATACTCGTCCACCTGGTCTTCCATCATGCGCTTGGTGCCGTGCTGCAGGATCACCGTCACTTCGAAGCCGAAGGTAGGGTCGTAGCTGCGCACGTTCGGAATGCCACCGGCCACCAGATGGCTGAAGCCATCTTCGTGCTGCAGGCCTTCACCGTTCAGCGTGGTGCGGCCAGCGGTGCCACCCAGCAGGAAGCCGCGGGTACGCATATCCGCTGCCTGCCAGGCGATGTCGCCCACGCGCTGGAAGCCGAACATCGAGTAGTAGATGTAGAACGGCAGCATCGGCACGTTGCTGACCGAGTAGCTGGTGCCGGCGGCCATCCACGAGCTGATCGCGCCCGGCTCGCTGATGCCCTGCTGCAGCACCTGGCCGCTCTGGTCTTCGCGATAGAACATCAGCTGGTCGGCGTCGACCGGCTTGTACTTCTGGCCGAACGGCGCGTAGATGCCGATCTGGCGGAACAGGCCTTCCATGCCGAAGGTACGGGCTTCGTCGGCCACGATCGGCACGATGTGCGGGCCCAGTTCCTTGTCGCGCAGGGTGATGTTCAGGCTCTGCACGAAGGCCATGGTGGTGGAGTAGCTGCGCTCGCCGCTGCTCTTCAGCAGGCGCTCGTAGGCGTCCAGCTTCGGTGCCACGAAGGTCTTGTCGGCCTTGCGGCGGCGCTGCGGCAGGTAACCGCCCAGCGCGGCACGGCGTTCCTGCAGGTACTGCACTTCCGGCGAATCCGGGCCCGGGTGGTAGAACGGCACCTGGCCGTCGGCCAGCTGCGCGTCGGTCACCGGAATGTTGAAGCGGTCGCGGAAGTGGCGCACCGCTTCGTCGTCCAGCTTCTTGGTCTGGTGGGTCGGGTTCAGCGCCTCACCGGCGCTGCCCATGCCGTAACCCTTCACGGTCTTGGCCAGGATGACGGTCGGCATGCCCTTGGTGTTCACGGCCTGGTGGTAGGCGGCGTACACCTTGTGCGGGTCGTGGCCACCACGGTTCAGGCGCCAGATGTCGTCGTCGGAAAGGCCGGCGACCATCGCAGCGGTTTCCGGGTACTTGCCGAAGAAATGCTCGCGGGTATACGCTCCGCCGAAGGCCTTGCAGTTCTGGTATTCGCCGTCGACGGTTTCCATCATCAGCTTCTTCAGGACGCCGTTGGTGTCCTTGGCCAGCAGGGCATCCCAGTAACCGCCCCACAGCAGCTTGATCACGTTCCAGCCGCCGCCACGGAACACGCCTTCCAGTTCCTGGATGATCTTGCCGTTGCCGCGCACCGGACCGTCCAGGCGCTGCAGGTTGCAGTTCACCACGAAGATCAGGTTGTCCAGGCCTTCACGGCCGGCCAGGGCGATGGCACCCAGGGTTTCCGGCTCGTCGCTCTCGCCGTCGCCGATGAAGCACCACACCTTGCGGTCGGACTTCTCGATCAGGCCACGGTTTTCCAGGTAGCGCATGAATTGCGCCTGGTAGATGGCGGCCAGCGGGCCCAGGCCCATCGACACGGTCGGGGTCTGCCAGTAGTCCGGCATCAGCCACGGGTGCGGGTACGAGGACAGGCCACCGCCGTCCACTTCCATGCGGAACTTGTCCAGCTGCTCTTCGCTGATGCGGCCTTCCAGGAAGGAACGCGCGTAGATGCCCGGGGCGCTGTGGCCCTGGATGAACAGCAGGTCGCCCGGGTGGTTTTCGCTCGGGGCGCGCCAGAAGTGGTTGAAGCCCACGTCGTACAGGGTGGCGCCGGAGGCGAACGAGGCGATGTGGCCGCCCAGGTCACCCGGCTTGCGGTTGGCGCGGACCACGGTGGCCATCGCGTTCCAGCGGATGATCGAACGGATGCGCCATTCCAGCTCGGCATTGCCCGGGCTCTTGGCCTCGAACTGCGGTTCGATGGTGTTGACGTATTCGGTGGTGGGAGAGAACGGCAGGTAGGCGCCCGAACGACGGGTCAGTTCCACCATGCCTTCCAGCAGCTGATGCGCGCGCTCGGAGCCCTCGACATCAATAACGGCCTTCAACGACTCGATCCACTCCTGGGTTTCCACAGGATTCGGGTCGTTGTTCAGCACCTCGTTCAACCAGTTCATTAGCGCTCCCATAACCGCACGCACGCGCGCGACTGTTGTATAGATTTCTAGACCGCAAAGTGTAGCGCACCAAGGGCTTTCGTCACTTGGCTACGCAGGCGTATGGATGCAACCGGCCAGTGTCCGCAAGGGGCTTGCCGGGGCCGCTGAAGGCCCTGCGGCGGGCCTTGGTGGCTGCGCGGGCTGTCGCTTGCGGGCCGCTGCGCCCATGTGCAGGACGCAGTGTTACCGCTGCCGATGACGGTTGTAGGGCAGCGCCATGCCCACCTGTATCGGCTGCGCGTGCCGGCGCTGAACCGGCGACAACGTGTCGCACCTGCCTCTGGATTGGCCCCCACCCTTCCCTCAGGGTAAGCCTCGAGTGTTGGCCTCGCCCGCTTCGGTCCGCCGTCTGGCCCTGCCTCGCTCCCTTCCACAGTGTTGCCCGGGGCGCCTCGCAAGGGGCGCCCCTTTTGCCGTGCGCGGGGCTGGCCGTGGCCCAAAACTGACCCGCTTGTGGCCGGATCGATGATTGTCGGCTTCGATATATCGATATATCGTTTGCACACTCGTTTACCGATATATCGAAATGAGCCGTACCGCTTCTCCCAGAGCCCGTTCCACTAATCAGGAAGTGCCGCGCCGCAACGGCCAGCCGCGGGTGCTCAGCCGCGGCGACCTGCGCCTGCTGGTGCTGGCCCTGATCGGCGAACAACCCCGCCATGGCTATGAGCTGATGCAGCTGATCAGCAACCAGTTCATGCAAGCCTACACGCCCAGCGCCGGCACCATGTACCCGCTGCTGGCCAGCTTCGAGCAGGCCGGCTGGATCGAGGCCGAGGAAGTGGACGGCAAGCGGATCTTCCGCATCACCGCCGCCGGCGAGTTCGAGCTGAAGGTGCAGCGCACCCAGGTGCGCCTGGCGCAGCGACGTGCCTTCGACCGTGCCCGCGAGATCACCAAGGCCTCGCTGCCGCCGCCGCTGGCCGGTGCCCTGCGCGAGTTCAAGCGGGCGCTGGTGCACCACCACGGCCGTTGGGCCGAGGGCGAAGCGGAAGAAGTAGCGGCGCTGCTGACGCGGGCGTCTGCGCTGCTCAACGGTACGGCCGGTAACGAGCAACCACCGATTTCAATGACCCAGCCAGACTGACTCCAGCCAGGTCTTCCCTACGCCTCGCGCCCCCGCGCGACACCTTTACAGGTAACCCCCATGACCGAACACAACAACACGCGCCTGCGCCTGGATGTGCGCTTCCGTGAATTGACCGTGCTGCGCACTGAAGAGGTCACCCCGCACATGCGCCGCATCGTGCTGGGTGGCGACGCGCTGGCCGGCTTCGATTCGCCCGGCGCCGACGACCACATCAAGCTGTTCTTCCCCAACGCTGCGGGCGAGATGGTGCTGCCGGTGCTGACCGCCGAAGGCCGCAGCTACCCGGACGGCAAGGAGCCCTCGCCCGCCCGCGACTACACCCCGCGCTGGTGGGACCACGAGACCGGCGAGCTGGCCATCGACTTCGTCCTGCACGACCAGGGCATTGCGGGGCCGTGGGCCGAGCAGGCCAAGGCAGGCGACACGCTGGTGATCGGCGGACCGCGCGGTTCGTTCGTGGTGGCCGACAGCTTTGATGCCTATGTGCTGATCGGCGATGAAACCGCGCTGCCGGCCATCGCCCGCTGGCTGGACGTGCTGCCGGACGGTGCCGAGGTGCAGGTCTTCATTGAAGTGAGCGATGAGGCCGAACGCCAGGACCTGCCGCAGTACGAGAACGTGCGTATCCACTGGCTGGAGCGCAATGGCTTCCCGGCCGCCAGCAGCACGCTGCTGGAAGACATGCTGACCGACTTCGAGGCACCGGACGGCGATGTCTTCTACTGGATCGCCACCGAATCGCGCCGCGCACGGATGATGCGCAAGTTCATCGAAGGCCACCTGGGCGTGCCGCGCGACTGGATCCGCTCGACCGGTTACTGGAAGGCGCACCCGGACGAAACCGACGGCGATTAATCCCAAGACGGTGGGTGCGGCCCCCGCTTGGTGGGTGCGGACCGTTGGTCCGCACGCCCTGCAACAGGTAGTGCCGGCCGCTGGCCGGCAACCTCATGAACCTTCGACAGGAACCTGAAATTGCCGGCCAGCGGCCGGCACTACCACCTGCTGCGCCCACCCGAACCGCTGCGCGGCCCAGATCTCCAGCGCCACCAGCAGTGCGATGACCAATAACGGCAACAGCAGCCCGAAATACACGCCGGGCATCATGCCGTTGATCTGCGCCTTCACCAGCCGCAGCACACCACGGGTGTGCAGCAGCTCATCCACATGCATGGTCAGCGCCTCGCGCACCACCTCGGGCTCCAGCCCGACCGTGCCGGCCTTGTCCACCAGCGTGTCTTCCACCATGCCGCGCAGCAGGCCTTCGCGCACCTTACCGATCACCCAGCCGGTGCCGCGCGCCAACGGGCCGTTGCCAAGACGATCAAGGCCTGGCAACGGATGTTCGCTGAGGTAGGCCGAAGCGATGGTATCGGCCGCGTCGCCCACCGTGCCCTGGCTGCGCAAAGCCTCGCGCATGCGCGGGTCGTCCAGCGAGTCGGTGAAGCCCTCGCTCCAGCCTTCCACCAGGGTCTGCAGGTGCGGCTGGAAATGATCGAGCTGCTTGAACAGCGCGCGGTGCGCACCGGCGGTGAAGCCCAGCTGCAGCCCGAAGAAGGCGGTGGCCAGCGGCAGCACCACCACATAGCTGGCCAGCAGCCAGTGATGCCAGCGCTTGCGCCGCTGCAACCAACCCCGGCGGTGCAGCCCGCGCCAGGCGAGAATGCCCAGCACCAGGCCAAGCAGCGTACCGAGCACGCTGCCGCCCACCAGATCGAGCACGCTCAGGCCCGACCAGAATTCGTTCAACCAGTACTGCGCGTCCTGCATGGGTCTTCCTTCCGTGGGTGCGGCTGCGCCTGAAACGCCAGCCAGGTAGAGTCGACTGTTAGTCGACTATCGCGCGCAGCGCGGGGGTTTCCGGCATCGCGCCAAGAGCAGTCGACTAACAGTCGACTCTACCAAACGGAAGACCGCCGCTCCGGAACACGCCAAGCAATGCGACAATCGCGCTCCTTTCCTGCAGCGACGAGGCCCACATGGCCAAACTGACCCTGGCCAGCGTGGATGCGCTGCGTACCCGCTTTGCCGATGACGCCGCCTGCGACGCGGCGCTGGCCGCCTTCGCCGACACCGCCGCACTGCGCACGCCGCTGCGTGAGCTGGTGGAGGCACAGCACCGCTACCTGCAGGCCGAATTCGAAGTGGCGCAGGTGGCCGATGTACTGCGCCGCGACCAGAAGTACGCGCCGGTGGGCCGCCCGTCGGTGCACATCGTGCAGCTGCGCAAGCAGCAGGCCGCGACCAAGCAGGCGGCGCTGATCGCACGCCAGGTGGTGGCGCAGGCCGCGCAGACCTTCGTGCGCGTGAGCGGGCTGGCAGTGAAGGCCAAGCAGAGCCCGAGCGAAGCGTGCGTGGCATGGTTGGGCGCGTTGCGCTGAGCGCGCCGCCCACGATGTGATGGAACCGACCAGCGTGTGATGGAACCGAGCAGTGGTAGAGTCGACTGTTAGTCGACTGCTCCCGGCGCGGTGCCTGAAAACCCCGCGCTGCGCGCGATAGTCGACTAACAGTCGACTCTACCAAGGCAGGTTTTCCGCGCAGTGCGGAGTTTCCGGGCGCCATCGACGCGGATCGAATTCGCAAAAAGAAGGCCCGCTTTTCAGCGGGCCTTCTGCCTTCTCACGACGAGTGAGCGGGGTGCATCAAGCCGCCGGCTTTTCGCCGGTGGCTTCGGTAGTGATGCGGATCTTCACTTCATCGCTGACGTTCGGGGCGTACGCGCCGACGCCGAAATCGCTGCGCTTCAGGGTGGTGGTGGCATCGAAGCCGGCGGCCGGAACCTTGGCCATCGGGTGCTCGCCGCCGCCGTTGACGGTGACGTCCAGGGTGACCGGCTTGGTGATGCCCTTGATGGTCAGGTCACCGGTGACGGTCAGCTTGTTGGTGCCAGCGGCTTCCACCTTGGTGCTCTTGAAGGTGGCATCGGCGAACTTGGCGGCGTCGAAGAAGTCGGCGCTCTTCAGGTGCTCGTCGAACTTGGCGGTGAAGCTGTTCAGGCCGCTCAGCGGCAACTTCACTTCCACGGTGGACTTGGTCACGTCTTCGGCGTTGTACACCAGGGTGCCTTCGACGTTGCCGAAGTGCGCGCTCGGATTCGAGAAGCCGAAGTGGCTCCACTGGGCCAGCACGTCGGTGTGGGTCGGGTCCAGCTTGTAGGTGCCCGAGGCGATCTTGATCGCTTCGGCGGCCGGCGCGGCAGCGGCGGCATCGGCGGCCGGGGTGGC
>OJST01000074.1_pt1 | contig 30903 bp, 42 predicted proteins | sample 1599491 | NCBI WGS metagenome assembly OJST01 (sample SAMN04436635, study PRJEB24849) | human gut metagenome | biome: human gut; feature: NICU; material: stool | host: Homo sapiens | place: USA: Saint Louis, MO | collected 2010-02-10
CGCCACATTCTCGAATGGCAGAGAGATCCTGAGGCTCGGTCAGCAGGAAGCTGCCGCGCCAGAATGGGTGTCGAACCCAAGAGCAGGCGAGCTTGTGGATGTACATGCCGAGACGAAGCTCGGATACGGGAATGCGTTTTACCAACTTATTTTCCTTTCTGAGTTGGGTGGTTAGGCGTGCGCCGAGGCTGGCACCCAGCGGTAGAGCGGAGGTAAGGTCACGCCAAGATTCTTGGATCAGCCGGAACCGCCGAAATTTCCGTCAGCCGATCAACATGGCTTTGTCTCGCGCTCGGTCGATGCGTTCCTGCATCGCCTGCATGACTTCTTCGTGGGTGTACGACTTGGCGTTGGGGTCGTCGGCCTCTCGGAGAGCTTCCTCGACCTCGCGGGTCATCCGCGCATATTCTTCCGGCCACAGCGCTTGCTCCATGCGCAGCGACGCCTGACCCAGCAGGTGCAGCAGGCTGAACAGCCGCATGTCGTTGGTGGCGACGATGCGCTCCCGAATCTGCTCCTGAATAGCTTCGCTAGCCCGATGCGCTTGTGGTGTGGCAGTCCCCTCGTAGTCAGCGGGGAATTCCGCTTCCTCGGCAATCCTTGCCCAGGCGCTGGCCAGCGCCTCGATGGTTGACGTGCTCATTTCCGCCGCTCCTGTGCTCTTTGGCGAATCAACCGGCCAAGGGGCCTCGACGCGAAAACCAGCAGCATCACGCCTATCGGATACCAGGTCGAGAAGACCACCAAGGCATCGAAGGCTGGCCGTCCGGTGTTGGTAGGCAGTACGGCGGTCACAGCCATCAACCCGCCGACCGTCCAGATGATGCGCCACACGTAGGGCATCACGCGGGGCACGTAGCCGTCATCGAAAGCGGTCTGGTAGTAGCGGCGCAGGCCGCGCTCGGCAAGCGCCTGGCGCTGCCGCTCCGACAGCGCATCCGTCCGGCCATACCAGCGCCGGAATGGTGGACAGCGCAGCAGCAAAGGGGTGAAGAGGATCATCACCGCCACGATCGCGACACCCCACGCCATGACGGCGCCGGCATCGGGCCGCTTGGCGTTCTCGATCACGGGCGCGAAGACGCCCGGAGCACCGATCATCCAGAACAGCGCAATGTGCTGTTGGAAGGAGAGCTTCATTTGCTCATCCACTTGCGCAGCAGACGCTTTTTCAGGGAGGCGCGCTCTTGCGGATTGCGTCCCTTGTGGTTGGCAATGCGATCCGCCGTGGCGGCCTGGCGCTTGATGGGCCAGTAGGAGCGGCCATCCTTACCCATCGACCAGACGTTGCTGACCTGGTTTTCCAGTAGAGGCAGATGGGCGCATAGAGCTTCCGGCGACGCGCTGGCCAGCGCGGTGCGCTCGTGGGTTCGCCAGCGCTGATGCCAGAGTTTCTTGTCCTCGCGCTCGCTACGGCAGGTCGTGTGCCCAACGATGGGCGTTTTGCGGCGGCTGCGGCTCATGATGTGGTTGTCTCCAAGAACATTCAGGACAGGCTTTCTGGGTAGAGCGCCGTCACCGGGACAGGGTTTCTTGCACTTGTTCCAGCGAGGTCATCAGATGATCAACCTGATCCTGAAGATCCACGGCGAGATCAAATAGCTCAGCCACTCGGCTGCGTGATCCCTCGTTGAACGCGGCCATTGCCAGTTGATGCAGCTTCAACAGGTCGGTGCGCAGTTGCGGAGGTGCGCCGTCTGCGCTGTCATTCAAATCGCCGCGCAGCACGTCCACGGCATCGACTGCACGCAGCAGTGCCGTGGTATCGAAATTCTCGGGAGTCAGTTCGTCCCATTCGTCGTCGGTGATGCGGGCTGCCATCAGGAGAGCTCCGATTAAGCGGTTGCGAGCATTAGATGCCCGATCGGCTCGGCTGCTGGCCGTACCTTGATTTCGATGTCGTAGCCGAGGCGATTCAGACAATCCATCAGCTTGCGTTCGGATAGATTGGTGAAGTCGCCGCGCATCATGCCCGACACCTTCGGTTGCGGGATGCCCATGCGTTTGGCCGCCGCTTGTTGAGTCAGCCCAAGGGCGCGCATGGCCCTCCTGATCTCGACCACCAGGCCGGTCTTGATCTTGAGCTTTTCAGCGTCAGGCAGTCCAAGGTCGGCAAAGACGTTGCCCGAGCTGCGCTGAACCTCGACGCCTTCAATGATTCGTTTTTGCATTTCGTAGCTCCTGTGCCAATACCTCGGCCACCTTCAGCCGAGCGCGGATGATGTCCATGTCGGCCTTTGGCGTGGCGATTCCGCTCTTGCTCTTCTTCTGGAAGCAGTGCAGGACGAACACCGCTTCCGCAAACTTGACCGTGTATACCGCTCGATAGGTGCCGCCGGCATCGTCTTCGACGACCTCCAGCACGCCGGCACCACCGAACCCCTTGAGCACCTTTGCTGCGTCATCCTGATCGCCTATCTGCGCCAACGAGAGCGCGTAACCGAAACGGCGACGCACGTCGGACGGCAACGCCATCAAATCCTTGTGGCTGCTCGCGATCCATTCGAGCGGTTTTTCTTTGTTTGTCATGACGGAATTTTATACCTGTTCAGGTAATGATGTAAACGCGGCAACCTCAAGGAGGTGTCGTAAAACATTTGTTTTGCGACAGGCTGTCAGCCGCCGCTGTGCTACCTGTGCAACACCCCCTCAAAAATGTACGGAAAACTCTATCGCTATTCACTATTATGCGGAAACCTGTTTTTGATGGTTATCCGCCTATGTTGGTTGGCTACATGCGCGTGTCGTCGGACTCCGACCGCCAGAGCACGGACTTGCAGCGCGACGCGCTGCTCGCCGCCGGCGTCGATCCGCGTCACCTGTTTGAGGATCGTGCCTCTGGCGCGAAGGATGACCGTGCCGGCTTGGCGCGGGCGCTTGAGTTCGTTCGAGCCGGCGATGTGCTGGTGGTGTGGAAACTCGACCGGCTCGGTCGCTCGCTGTCGCACCTGCTCGCCATTGTGACTTCGCTCAAGGACAAGCGGGTGGCGTTCCGCTCGCTGACAGAGAACCTGGACACTACGACGCCCTCGGGCGAATTCCTGTTCCAGGTGTTCGGTGCGCTCGCGCAGTACGAGCGCGCCTTGATTCAGGAGCGCGTCGTCGCGGGCTTGGCCGCCGCACGCAAACGCGGCCGGATCGGCGGCCGGCCGCAGGCGATCACTGGTGAGAAGCTGGACGCCATCGTCGCCGCGCTCGATGGCGGCATGTCTAAGGCGGCGGTGTGCCGCAACTTCAATGTCAAGCGCACTACGTTGATCGAAACATTGACGCGAGCAGGTTGGCGTGGTGCGGGAAGGACGGTCGATGAGCAACAAGAATAAGCTACTCACCGTCTTTTCTGACGCAGAGCAGGAAGCCTTGTACGGCCTACCGGACTTCGACGATGCTCAGCGGCTGGAATACCTGGCGTTGGCCGAATCTGAACTGGCGTTCGCCAGCAGCCGGCCTAGCCTGCAGGCCCAAGTCTATTGCGTCTTGCAGATCGGCTACTTCAAGGCCAAGCATGCTTTCTTCCGCTTCGATTGGCATGAGGTCGAGGACGATTGCGCCTTCGTGCTGAGTCGCTATTTCCACGGCGAAGCGTTCGAACGCAAGGCGATCACCAAGCATGAGCACTACAGCCAGAGGGGTCAGATCGCCGAACTGTTCGGCTACCGGTCGTGGGCGGCTAGCTTCCTGCCGCAACTGGCACAGCAGGCTGAACAGATCGTGCGGCGCGACGTAATGCCAGGATTCGTGGCCGCCGAACTGATCGTTTGGCTCAGCGAGCACAAAATCATCCGGCCCGGCCACACCACCTTACAAGAGCTGGTCAGTGAAGCCCTGTCCACCGAACGCAGGCGCTTGGGCGGCTTGCTGGCAGAAGTGTTGGACGAATCGGCCAAAGCTGCGCTGGGCCAGCTCCTGGTGCGTGACGACACCCTGTCTCAACTGGCAGCGCTCAAGCAGGACGCTAAAGATTTCGGCTGGCGTCAGATGGCAGGGGAGCGCGAGAAGCGCGCCACGCTGAAGTCCTTGCACGGGATCGCCAAGGCGCTGCTGCCCAAGCTCGGCATCTCGCAGCAGAACCTGCTGTACTACGCGAGCCTGGCGAACTTCTATACCGTCCATGACCTGCGCCACCTGAAGGCGGAGCAGACCCGGCTCTACCTGCTGTGCTATGCCTGGGTACGTTACCGGCAGCTCACCGACAACCTGGTCGACGCGATGGCCTTCCACATGAAAAAACTTGAGGACGAGAGCCGCACGGGTGCGAAACAGTCCTTTGTCGCCGAACAGCTGCGACGCCATCAGGAAACGCCGCAGGTTGGCCGCCTGCTGTCGCTGTACGTGGACGACAGCGTGGCCGATCCGACGCCGTTCGGCGAGGTGCGCCAACGCGCCTACAAAATCATGTCCAGGGAATTGCTGCAAAACACGGCGCAGCGCATGAGCGTCAAGCCACTGAACAAACTGGCGCTGCACTGGCAGGCGGTGGACGGCCTGGCCGAACGCATTCGACGCCATCTACGGCCGCTGTACGTCGCGCTCGACTTCGCCGGCACGGCCCCCGATAACCCATGGCTCGCGGCGCTGACTTGGGCCAAGAGCGTGTTCGCCAAGCAGCAGCGCCTATCACAACGGCCACTCGACGAATGTCCGGCGGCAACGCTGCCGAAACGCTTGCGTCCGTACCTGCTGATGTTCGATGCCGAAGGCACGCCGACAGGCCTGCATGCCGATCGTTACGAATTCTGGCTTTACCGTCAGGTCAGGAAACGCTTCCAGGCGGGCGAGCTCTACATTGACGATAGCTTGCAGCACCGGCATTTGTCCGACGAGTTGGTTTCGATGGACGAGAAAGCCGCCGTGCTCGCGCAGATGGACATCCCCTTCCTGCGGCAGCCGGTCAGTGCCCAGCTCGATGCACTGGCGACCGAGTTGCGTGCGCAATGGGTGGCGTTCAATCGCGAGCTGAAACAGGGCAAGCTGACGCACCTGGAATACGACAAGGACACGCAGAGACTGACCTGGCGCAAGCCCAAGGGGGAGAACCAGAAGGCGCGCGAGCAAGCTCTCTACGAGCAACTGCCATACTGCGATGTCGCCGACGTGTTTCGCTTCGTCAACGGCCAGTGCCAGTTCCTGTCGGCGCTGACACCATTGCAGCCACGCTATGCGAAGAAGGTAGCCGACGCCGACAGTCTGATGGCGGTGATCATTGCCCAAGCCATGAACCACGGCAACCAGGTTATGGCACGTACCAGCGACATCCCGTACCACGTCCTGGAGAGTACCTACCAGCAGTACCTGCGCCAGGCGACGCTACATGTGGCCAACGATTGCATCAGCAACGCCATCGCCGCACTGCCGATCTTCCCGCATTACTCGTTCGACCTCGATTCGTTGTACGGTGCCGTTGATGGGCAGAAATTCGGCGTCGAGCGACCAACTGTGAAGGCGCGCTACTCGCGCAAATATTTCGGCCGCGGCAAGGGCGTCGTCGCCTACACGCTGCTGTGCAATCACGTGCCGTTGAACGGCTACCTGATAGGCGCACACGAGTACGAGGCTCACCACGTGTTCGACATCTGGTACCGCAACACGTCGGACATCGTGCCGAGCGCGATCACCGGCGACATGCACAGCATCAACAAGGCCAACTTCGCCATCCTGCACTGGTTCGGACTTCGTTTCGAGCCGCGCTTCACCGACCTCGACGACCAGTTGCAGGAGCTGTATTGCGCCGATGATCTGGCATTGTACGAGAAATGCCTGATCCGGCCGGCTGGCCAGATCGACCGGCAACTCATCGTCGGTGAGAAGGCGAACATCGACCGAATCGTCGCCACACTGGGCCTGAAGGAAATGACGCAGGGCACGCTGATCCGCAAGCTGTGCACCTATACGGCGCCGAACCCGACGCGGCGCGCAATCTTCGAGTTCGACAAGCTCATCCGCAGTATCTACACACTGCGCTACCTGCGCGACCCGCAACTGGAGCGTAATGTTCACCGCTCGCAGAACCGCATTGAGTCCTATCACCAGCTACGCTCGACCATCGCCCAAGTCGGTGGGAAGAAGGAATTGACCGGCCGCACCGACATCGAAATCGAGATCAGCAACCAGTGCGCCAGGCTGATCGGCAACGCGATCATCTTCTACAACTCGGCGATCCTGTCCCTGCTGCTGACGAAGTACGAGGCAGCTGGCAATGCCAAGGCGCTGGCGTTGATCACGCAGATGTCGCCAGCGGCCTGGCGGCACATCCTGCTGAACGGGCATTACACCTTCCAGACTGACGGCAAGTTCATCGACCTGGATGCGCTCGTGGCGGGACTGGAGCTGGGCTGACGGAAATTTCTGGGATTCCGGCGTACAACCCCGTAAAATAGAAGAGTGAGCACTTGATTTGCTGGTGCTTTCAAACAACGGTGTTGTTTTTTTAACAGCCGAACTGGAAAGGGAGGCTGAGCTGCTCAGTGATCACTTTATCCGTTGGCTGATTTACGCCGGCATGTTCGCTACAGGCACTGAACGACAACGCAGATGGTATGGTCTGTGCGTTCTGACTCGTCAAGGATCGGCCAATGGATCGTTTGTCTAATTTGCTCTCGCGGTTCGGCGTGCGGGCCAATCTGTTCTATGACGGCGACCTATGCGGCTCTGCATCTTACGATGGCGCCGAGCGGCGAGGTTATATCCATCTGCTTCAGGCCGGCAGCGTGACGTTGCTTGGTCCCGATCGCAAGGATTTGCAGCTCACTCGCCCTAGCTTGATTTTTATGCCACGCCCCGCCAAGCATCAATTGTTTGCGGGTGAGTCCGATGGCGCAAAGTTGTTGTGTGCTTCCATGGAGTTTGAGGGCGGAATTGATAATCCTTTGTCGGCTTCATTACCGGACTGTTTGGTGCTCGCACTCGATGATCTGCCCATGCTGGCAGACACGTTGGAGTGGATGTTTGCCGAGGCGGCAAATGTGCATTGTGGAAGGGAAGCCGCGCTTGAGCGCTTATTTGAGCTCCTAATCATTCTGTTGCTCCGTTACCTGCTCGATCATCACCAGTTGCGCACCGGAATGATGGCTGGACTGGCCGACATGCGGCTTGCCCGATCGCTTTTACAGATGCACAACTCCCCGGAACATGCCTGGTCAATAGCAGAGCTGGCCAGTGAGTCAAATATGTCACGCGCTGCGTATGCCGTGCATTTCAAGAGTGTCATCGGACAGACGCCTGCTGATTATTTGTTGAGTTGGCGAGTTAGCCTGGCTCAGAAGCTGATGCGAGAAGGGCGCTCGATTACGCTGATTGCAGCTCAAGTCGGCTACGAAAGTCCTTCGGCGCTGTCTCGCGCATTTAGACGCAAGACGGGGTTGAGCCCTCGTGACTGGTTGAAAGATCTGGCGGGGGAAAATGATGGCAAAAAGGCCTAAGGCATTACTGCCTTAAGCCATTGAAAAAATTATGCATTAATTTTACGTTTTTCCAGTTCAACCAGCGAATGGCCTGCCACAAATATCGAAACAGCAAGCAACCCTAAGTCTTTAAGCAGAAACTGACCTGGCGCAACGGAAATCGCCGGAAACCCTAAACTAGGCTCAATGACGCCCGGAGTGGAAAACATAAAGCTAAGGGTTGTGAAGAACAGGCCTGCAGACAGAGCGCCTCCTACCACGGATAGTTTGGGCGACAGCATGCGGCCTGCGATCAGAGTGCCGATCGAAATCTCTAGTATGCCGAGCAGGCTGGAGAACATGTCGACCGAAAAAATGCTATACACCCATCCCAAAAGCGGGCTGTTGCTCACCAGTGGAACCAGGCCCTCGGCCTCGTAGTGGGTAAATTTCATGCCGCCGAACCAGAAGTAAATAATAGCGAGAGCCAAGTACGCGCCATAGATACCTAGCCCCATAGTTTTGGTTCCAAGCGTTAAGTGGGCCTGTACGCTGGACTTCGAGTTTTCAATGCCTATGGTTTTCATGTCTGAGCTTCCAGTAGTGAGTGAGAGTGTGTTGGCTGCCGAACGCCGTATGCGTTGGCGATGAGATGATTATGGCTGGCATCTCTAATCAAGAGGCATCAGAAAGTATTGATTTCAGTGCAGATCGTCTTGGGCGGTGCAATTCGCGATGAAGGGATCGCCGTGGAGAGCGATGAGTGCACTATTTCGATAAAGGAGTCGTTTTACATAGGTCGATGAAGCGCGTTGCGGCATCGCCTACTGTCATTTCTCAAATCTGACTATGGGGCTTGGGGCGAAGGGCGGCACTGACTAGGCTTAGAACAGCTACCAACTAGCCGCGCGGCCGCGATGCACAAAGAATGGTAACTGAGCCGTGAGTGCGGTGGGCGCCCGCATTTATTTCCAAACCCTACAGATACATCGATCTTCGACTTCAACCGGGCAGATAGCTGTTGCAGCAAGCCTATCAATCGACTTTGACGTGTTAAAGAGGATAGGTTTTCCAGGGTTGGGGAACAGCATGCCCTGCAGAACGACACACGTCACTTTTGTTAAATTAATAAGCTAGCTACCTATTGGGCATAACCTTGCAATTTGCTTCAATTTACGCACATGCACTTGCGACCTCAAAATGCAACGTAAGCCCCGAATATCTCCATTATTGTCGCCGCCAGCCTTAGTTAGGGGTTTGGGGAGCAACGGAACAGAAAGTGCACTTAAGCCCTGCCATTTCCTCTCAGCGCCATAATCCAGGACCTTCATCTCCATCTCTCCTTGATTCCGTACTTAACTACGGAGATAGAGTCGGCTCGTGGGTAGAAAACCCGAGAGGAGGCTGTTATGAAATACCTAAGACTACTGCTGATAGTTGGTGCGACTCTGCTGTCATCCACCGTATGGGCCGAGAGCGGGAGCGACCGTTCAATCGAGCGAATCGCCGCTATGCGCGACAAGGCTGAGGCGGCCTTGGTGGCGGAAACCGCCAAGAAGATTGAGCAACTGGGGGCCACGGCGGCTGGCCGGGTCGAGGCGCAGCCCGGCTGTCCGCCTGCAAAGTAGAACATGAGCTGCTGATGCAGTACTAACCTGTGGCCTATGCAAGTGCTCCTTTGGCCATTCAGCGGCGCTCAATGAGCGCCGCTGTTTTGCCAAGCGCAAGCCGACCCCGGAGGTGCCTCACGCATCGGGAAATCCTCGGTTAACGCGCGGAGTCAGCGCAGTTCCTTTTCCCCCTGCAGCGAAACGATCAGCGGACAGGAAACCGTCCCGTGGCTCGCACAACAATCGTGAACCAGCCGCGCCAACACCGACTCGATCCGCCGCAGATCCGCGAGTTTCCCCCGCACATCCTCGAGCTTCTGCTCGGCGAGCACGCGCGCTTCGTCGCAGTGAGCGCCGTCATCCAATCGCAACAGCCCGGCCACCTCATCGAGGCTGAAGCCCAGTCGTTGCGCGGATTTGACGAATTTCACCCGGGCCACGTCCGCCTCGCCGTAGCGGCGAATGCTGCCGTAGGGCTTGTCCGGTTCGGGCAACAGCCCCTTGCGTTGATAGAACCGGATGGTTTCCACGTTGACCCCGGCCGCCTTGGCGAAGGCGCCGATGGTCAGGCTTTCCACAGTGTTTTCCATACTGCTTGACTCCGTACTTGACTACGGAAGTAACCTTAAACCATCGCTCACATGCTCGAAAGGAGAAATGCATGTCTGAACCATCAAACGGGCGCGCCCCTCTTGTCGCCGGGGGGCTTGCGGCGATTCTCGCCTCGACTTGCTGTCTTGGGCCGCTGGTTCTGATCGCACTGGGATTCAGCGGGGCCTGGATCGGCAACCTGACCGTGCTGGAACCTTACCGCCCGCTCTTCATCGGTGCGGCGTTAGTCGCGCTGTTCTTCGCCTGGCGACGCATTTTCCGCCCGGCTCAAGTCTGCAAACCGGGTGAGGTCTGCGCCGTGCCCCAGGTACGCACCACCTACAAGCTGCTGTTCGGGCTGGTAACGGCCTTGGTGCTGGTCGCGCTCGGCTTCCCCTACATCCTTCCCTTGTTCTACTGATCAGGAGTCCGCCATGAAAAAACTGCTTGCATCCTTCGCCCTCGCCACCCTAGTCGCCGCACCTGCCTGGGCGGCCACGCAGACCGTCACTCTGGCGGTGCCGGGCATGACCTGCGCCGCTTGCCCGATCACGGTGAAGAAGGCGCTGACCAAGGTCGAGGGCGTGACCAAGGCCGAGGTGAGCTATGAGAACCGCGAGGCCATCGTCACCTTCGATGATGCCAAGACCAATGTCCAGGCGCTGACCAAGGCGACCGAGGACGCCGGCTACCCGTCCAGCGTCAAGCAGTAGGCGGGCATTCCGATGGCAAACCCTTTCAATTTGTTCACGCGGATCGGTGACAAAGCCGGGTCCGTTGGCGTGCTGATTTCTGCCATAGGCTGTGCCTCGTGTTTCCCCGCCCTTGCCGGTCTGGGGGCCGCGATCGGTCTGGGCTTTCTGAGCCAGTGGGAAGGCCTGTTCATCACCACGCTGCTGCCGTTATTTGCCGGGCTGGCCCTGCTCGTCAATGCCCTCGGCGGGTTCAGTCACCGGCAGTGGCGACGCGCTGCGCCTGGCCTGATCGGCCCGGCCCTGGTGCTGATAGCGGTGTATTTGATGCTGGCTCACGGCTGGCGGAGCGGCTGGCTGCTCTATATCGGCCTGGCCCTCATGTTTGGGGTGTCCATCTGGGATCTCGTGTCGCCCGCCCACCGCCGTTGCTCCCCGACGTCCTGTCCGACTCCGCCAAAATGAAGGAATAACACTATGACCAAACTACAAATCGTCGGCATGACCTGCGCCTCCTGTGTCGAGCATGTGAAAGAGGCCTTGGAGAAGATCCCCGGCGTGCATCGGGCGGATGTTTCCTACGCCAGCGGGAAGGCCGAACTGAAGGTCGACGAGGGCGTAAGCCGTGAACAGATGCAGGCCGCCGTCGAGGCCCTGGGGTATCGAGCGGCGTTCGAAGACGCCACGGCACCTACCCGCTCAGGCCTGCTCGACAAGGCGCGGGGCTGGTTGAGCGGCAGCATTGGCGCCGGGAAAGATGGCGACAGGCTCCACGTGGCGGTCATCGGCAGCGGTGGCGCCGCCATGGCGGCCGCGCTCAAGGCGGTGGAAGGCGGTGCGCGCGTCACCCTGATCGAGCGCGGCATCATCGGCGGCACCTGCGTCAACGTTGGCTGCGTGCCCTCCAAGATCATGATTCGCGCCGCGCATGTGGCCCATCTGCGGCGCGAGAGCCCGTTCGACGCCGGACTGTCCACCACGAGCCTGACCGTCCTGCGCGAGCGGTTGCTCGCCCAGCAACAGGGTCGTGTCGACGAACTGCGCCACGCCAAGTACGAAGGCATTCTGGAGAGCACGCCGGCGATCACCCTGGTACGCGGCACCGCCCGTTTCCAGGACGGCCGCACGCTCAGCGTGGAACTGGCCGAGGGCGGCGAGCGCATCGTCGCCTTCGACCGCTGCCTGATCGCCACCGGCGCGAGCCCGGCCGTTCTACCGATTCCCGGACTCAAGGACACCCCGTACTGGACCTCGGACGAGGCGCTGGCGAGCGACACCATTCCTAAGCGGCTCGCCGTGATCGGCTCCTCGGTGGTGGCGGTGGAACTGGCGCAGGCCTTTGCCCGGCTGGGCAGCAAGGTCACGGTCCTGGCACGCAGCACGTTGTTCTTCCGCGAAGATCCGGCCATCGGTGAAGCGCTGACGGCAGCCTTCCGTATGGAGGGCATCGAAGTGCTGGAACACACGCAAGCCAGCCAGGTGTCCCACGTCGACGGCGAGTTCATCCTGAGCACCAATCATGGCGAGCTGCATGCCGACCGACTACTCGTCGCCACCGGCCGCACGCCCAACACCCAAGGCATGAATCTGCAAGGCGCCGGCGTGAAGCTGGACGAACGCGGTGCCATCCAGATCGACTCGGGCATGCGCACCAGTGCCCCGGATATCTATGCGGCCGGCGACTGTACCGACCAGCCGCAGTTCGTCTACGTGGCGGCGGCCGCAGGCACCCGTGCGGCGCTCAACATGACCGGCGGCGAGGCGAAGCTCAATCTCGACGCCATGCCGGCCGTGGTGTTCACCGATCCGCAGGTGGCCACCGTGGGCTACAGCGAAGCGGAGGCGCACCACGCCGGCATCGAGACCGACAGCCGCACCTTGACCCTGGATAACGTGCCACGCGCACTGGCCAACTTCGACACGCGGGGTTTCATCAAGCTGGTCATCGAGGAAGGTAGCGGACGGCTCATCGGCGTGCAGGCGGTGGCCCCGGAGGCGGGCGAACTGATCCAGACCGCCGCCATCGCCATCCGGGCGCGGATGACGGTGCAGGAACTGGCCGACCAGTTGTTCCCCTACCTGACGATGGTCGAGGGGCTGAAGCTCGCGGCGCAAACCTTCGCCAAGGACGTCAAGCAGCTGTCCTGCTGCGCCGGGTAATGAGCGCGCGAGGTTGAAGCATGAACGACACGGCAAGCGATCTCGGCAGTCGCGACAGCCTGCGCAAGACCTGGCAGGTAATCAGCTTATGGGGGCTGCCTGCCGTCGTGGCGACCATAGCGCTTGTTCTGGCGGATCGACGCCCTGCGTTGTTCCTGGCAGCGAGCGCCGCGCTACTCGTGATGGGCGGCGCCTGCCTGGTCAACGCCGCGCGCTGTCGCCGCCTTCACTGCTACATCACCGGGCCGTATTTCCTGATGCTCGCGCTGGGTGCGCTGCTGGCTTATGGGTTTGCCCCAAACGGCGAGTATCACTCCCGGCTGTGGTTGCTCCTGGCACTAGGGGTTACGCCATTGCTCATCTGGCTACCTGAACGCCTAGCCGGAAGGAAATATCTGAGCGCCCTAGTTTGCGGGGAAGACCGGGAGTGTCGGTGATGAATGCCTACACCATATCCAGACTGGCCGAGGACGCGGGCGTCAGCGTGCATGTGGTGCGCGACTATGTGCTGCGTGGCTTGCTGCACCCCGCGCGGCGCACGGAGAGCGGTTACGGCATTTTCGATGAGCGGTCCCTGGCGCGTCTGCGCTTCGTGCGCGCCGCCTTCGAGTCTGGTATCGGGCTCGACGAATTGGCACGGCTCTGCCGGGCGCTCGATGCGGACGATGGCGCCGACTTGATCGGCTGCGTCGAGTGCCTGCTCCGGCTAGTCACGGCACGGCAGGCGGCCTTAGCCGCAGTGGCAACCCAGCTGGCCGGGCTGACTCATTGCGCCGGCGAAGGTTCTGCCTATGCGTAACGCCGATCACGTTGAGTCAAGCAAGGTCTTCCGCTGGCGTGCTTACACCTGGGGCGTGCTCGCCGCGCTCACCTGCCCTTGCCATCTGCCGGTGCTGGCATTGCTGCTTTCGGGGACAGCGGCCGGCGCGTTCGTCAGCGAGCAGTGGAGCCTCGCGACGCTCGTGCTGGCGGTTTTCTTCATCCTCTTCCTGCGAGCGGCATTGCAGGCCTTTCGGAAGCGACCGTGACCCGCTCGGAGCACGGCGCGACCACCACTGCCGAGTTGGGCAGGGAGGCTGCAGGTCGATCGGCGCTCAGTCACGGGGGGAAAGCGTTGCTAGGTTTTCTTGGACGATGGAGGAACCCCCATCATGAACACAAACAACACCTCCACCATCAGCTGCTGCGAATGCTGCAAGGACATTCCCCTTGACGCCGCACTGACGCCGGAAGGTTCCGAGTATGTCGTGCACTTCTGTGGCCTGGAGTGCTATCAGCGTTTCATGTCGCGAGCAGATAAGAGGGCGGCATCCGAGCCTGATCACCCCTGCACACAAAAGGTCAGTACCCGTCAGGACGGCTAATTCGCGCTGCACCGGAAAAGTGGCTCTTGCTGGTCGCAGAAAGCGTGAGCCCGAGGACTCCGTCAGTCGCAATCCGTCTGAGCTGGAAGTGGCATCGAGTGCGGTGCCCGGCCGATTTCGAACCCAGGCCGTTACACCTACTGGTCGTCGTCCGGATTGCGCAGCGGCCGCAGTTCGCCGCGGGTAACCTCTTCCGGCACCGCGAAGGAGTAACGGCCCAGCATGTTGATGTGCTCGTGGATCAGTGGCGAGAGCCGCGCGACATCCTCCTCCAGCACCGGGTAGCCGTGCTGCCTGAGCCGTTCTACGGCCGCCGTCATGTAGAGGGTGTTCCACAGCACGATGATGTTCACCACCAGGCCGAGGGCGCCGAGCTGGTCCTCCTGGCCTTCGCGGTAGCGCTGGCGCAGCTCGCCGCGTTTGCCGTGGAACACGGCGCGGGCCAGGCTGTGGCGGCCTTCGCCCCGGTTCAGCTGGGTCAGGGTGGCGCGGCGCTTGGACTCGTCGTCGATGTAGGTCAGGGTGTGCAAGGTCTTCTCGATGCGACCGAACTCAGCCAGCGCCTGGGCCAGGCGGGTGGGACGATCCCCTGTTTGCAGGGTGCGCATGATGCCGGTGGCCGGCACTCGGCCGAGCTTGAGCGAGCCGGCCAGGCGTAGCAGGTCGTCCCAGTGCTCGGCGATCAGATCGAGCTTGACCGACTGCCGGGCCAGGCCGTTGAGTTTGCCGTAATCCGCCTCCGGGCGCGTGCGCCAGAAACGGGTACCGCCGACGTCGGCCAGGCGCGGGCTGAAGTGGTAGCCGAGCAGGCGGAACAGCCCAAACACCACATCGCTGTAGGCCCCGGTGTCGGTCATGATCTGCGTCGGCTGCAACTCGGTCTGCTGTTCCAGCACCACGGCCAGCAGCACCAGGCTGTCGCGCAGGGTGCCGGGCACGGTGATGGCGTTGAGGCCGGAGAACTGATCGGAAATCAAGTTGTACCAGGTGACGCCCCGGCCGGTGCCGAAATACTTCGGGTTGGGGCCAGCATGCACGGTGCGCACCGGTACCACGAAGCGCATGCCATCGGCGGAGGCGACCTCGCCGCCGCCCCAGACCTGGGCCAGCTCCAGTTGGCTCTGCGCCCCCACCAGAATGGCGTTTGCCACTGACAGCGTGTCGTCACGGATATAGTTCTGGCTGACCCAGGACAGCCGGTCGCGGCGTAGCGCCTGATTGTCGGTGCGGATCAGCGGCTCCAGGCCGGTGTTGCAGGCCCCACCCAGCAGCACCGCGCAGAGGCTGGTGACCAGGTTGTCGGCCCGCGCATTGCGCTCGGACACATGGGTGAAGGCCTCGGCGAAGCCGGTGCGAGCGGCGATTTCCAAGAGGATTTCCGGCAGATCGACACGCGGCATCAGATCAGCCACGGCTGCTCGCAGTTGCAGCAGCGAGTTCGGCTCCTCCAGCTTGTCCAGTGTGCCGAGCGAGAGCTCGGTCTTGCCCTCGGCGTTCTCGCTCAGCTGGATCGCGGGGTTGTCGGGTAGGCGGGCCGCGACCGCCTGCCAGGTCGCATCCAACTCGGCGCTCAGCGCATCCAAGGTGGTGCCGGCGTCAATGGTCAGGCCCAGCGAGCGGCAGATGATCGGCCGCGCCGCCAGCCATTCGGCACCGTCGAGCAGGCCGAGACGCGGGTCGGCATAGCGCCAACTGGGCGAGACGAACACGTCGCGCCGGCGCAGGGCCGTGCGCAGCGCATCGAGCGTGCAGAACACATAGGCGCCCATGTCGAGGGAGCCATCCTCGCGGGTAATGTGCTTCTGCCAAGCCTTGGCCACGATCTCCTGCGGCGCGTCATCCTCCGGTTTCCGGCGGGGCAGGTTCAGCTGCAACCAATCCAGGCCGGCGACCACGCCTTTGCCGGCCGGGCTGAAGCCGAAGCGGATGTGCTTGAGCAGGTCGGGCAGGAAACGGCGCACACTGCGGTAGCGCGCCTCCAGGGCGAGAAAATACACATCGTCAACCGGGCGGATCAGCGCATTGACATCTTCCAGGGCTTTCTCCAGCGAGGCCCTCGGCAGGTCGTTGAACAGCCGGGCGCGCACGTTGTCATCGCTGATTGAGCTGTCCAGCACGACCTTGCACGCGGCGGCGAGCGTCGCCGCCGAGCGATCCAGGTCTTTCAGGCTGCGCATGCGGGCTTTCTTGTCGGCCTTCTCCGCGTTGCTGAACAGGTCGCGTAACAGCGCTTCCAGGACCTCCAGGGCGTCGTCGTGCGCGGTGGCCTCCAGGCACAGGGCGAACGCCACCAGTGTCGCCATCCGCCGCGACGCCGGCAGCCGGTTGATCGCCGTGACCTTGGCGGTGTTGGCGAAGCGAGCCAGGGCCGCGATACGGCTGGGCGGGATGTGCGCCGCCGCTGGCAAGGCGATGCCGATGCCGCGCACGTCATCAAGCCGGCGCAGCGCCCGAATCAGTGCGGGGCCACTGACCATCACCGGGCCGGAGCGCAGTTGATCCAGCCGGGAACTGCGGTTGCCTTCGGCGACCAGCAGCAAGTCCTGTAGCTGCTGCCGTTGCGCCTCGCTCACACTGCGGCCAAGGGTTAGCCAGAGGCGTTCTTCGACCCGGCTGCGCAGTTGGGCGATGAACCGTTCCAGAACGGTGACGCCGGGCAGTAAAACCTTGTGCGTCAGCAACCAGGTCGTCGCCCGATTGAACAACTCGCCAGGACGATCTGTCCCTGTCCAACAGAGCGCATACAGCCAGCGGGCAAGTCGAAAGCCGACGCTGGAATCAGCAAACACCCGATAGCCGTAACGCTCCTGAATCTCGGCGGCATGACGTTGACGTTGGCGGGTTTCGGCATAGGCCAGGATACAAGTTGGATCGGTAATGCCTAACTGGCGACTGAGCGCTTGCAGCACCTCTTGGGGGACGGCTGAAAAGTCGTCGGGAAAAGTGCCCAGGTAGCGGATGCTGGTCAGTTGGGTGGCGTAGCCAAGGCGGTTGTGCTCGCCGCGCAGCGGTAGGAGGATTTTGTGGTCGTCGTCGCTCAGGTGGAAGTAGCGTTCCAGCTCCTCACGACTGGGGGCATCGACATAGCGGCCAAAACCGTCGCGTTGCTCCTGGGTCAGAAAACCGACCGGCATCGATCACAGCACCTCGGCGCAGAACACGGCGGGCGTGACAATCCGCGTGCGTTCGATGTGCCCGCGTTGCAGCAGGCCGGCGCGGCGATCACCGGTCACCAGGTAGTCCGCATCGCCTGCCAGGGCCATGGCCAGCAGAAACGAGTCATCCGGATCATCGGCTTCGACCTCGATGGTCAGACGCTCCAGTACCACAGCCCGTTGCAGGTTATTGATCATGGCTCCCACTTTGGCGGGCTGAAGGATGGCCTGGAGCTTGGGGTAGCGGCTGGCTCGGCGGATTTCATCGAGCTGCATCCGCGAGGTCACTACCTCGAAACGCGCCGCCCGCCAGGCACGGTAGATCGCATCGGGCGCGCCATGCGGCGAGATCAGTGCGCTGAACAGGATGTTGGTATCCAACACGACCCGCATCAGCGCTTACGTGCCCAGTCGAGCGCTTCGTCAACCGCTTCGGTCAGCTCTGCCTCGCTCAGATGGGCATTAGCGGCCTTGGCCTGTTCGGCCGTCAGTTCCAGGATGTGGGCCCGCACCGCCTCTTCAATGAAGCGCGACAGGTCGCCTTTCCGGCCACCGCCCTGGCTGGCCAGAAACATCCGAAGCGACTGGTCGGTGTCGGCCGAGACGGCGACATTCCAGCGAATCGTATTCATGGCGTTCCCCGCTAGTAGGTGTTTGTGTGTTTATACGCCAATCACAAAGGGCTATGCAATGGTTCAAAAAAACCTTCGTTTTGCCGAACTTTAAGTGGACAGGAATCGGCTGGTTAACCTACCTGCGCTACGGTTCAAATAACTGGTACGCTTAATCAAAGTTCAACTATTACTAACGTAGTCGAGTAAACGGTACTTTTGATGAAGATCGGTTATGCGCGGGTGAGCACTCGGGATCAGAACGCCGACCTCCAGGTCGATGCCCTGAAACAGGCCGGGTGCGAACGCATCTATCAAGACATCGCCAGCGGCGCGAAAAGCGCCCGGCCGGAGTTGGACAAGTTGCTAGCCCATGTTCGAGCGGGCGACACCGTGGTGATCTGGAAGCTGGATCGCCTCGGGCGCTCCCTCAAACACCTGGTCGAGCTGGTCGGCGAGCTGGCAGAGCGCAAGGTCGGCTTGCAGAGCCTGAATGACCCAATCGACACCACCCACGCCCAAGGTCGCTTGGTGTTCAACCTGTTTGCCTCGCTGGCCGAGTTCGAGCGCGAGCTGATCCGCGAGCGGACTCAGGCGGGTTTGTCGGCCGCGCGGGCGCGGGGCCGGATCGGTGGCCGTCCCAAGGGCCTCCCAGCCAAGGCCGAGGCCACCTCCATGGCGGCCGAGACGCTGTACCGCGAGGGCCGCCTGAGCGTCAGCGCCATCGGCGAGAAGTTACACATCTCCAAGAGCACGCTGTACAGCTACCTGCGCCATCGTGGTGTTGAGATCGGCGCACACCAGAAGAGCGCCCAGCCGCGAGGTCAGCAACGCAATGTCGCGTCGCCGGCAGAGCCCGCCGCCGAGCAGGTGGCCACCGTCACGCTGCGCCTGGCGGTGGTGAACAACAGCAAGTTCGTTCGCGGCCGGAAACGGGCCAAGGAAAATATCGAGCGCTACTGCTTGGAGCCCTACAGTATGAAACGGCTGGAGTCGGGCAACTACGAACTGGCCATTCCGTATCGGAGCGACGATGAGCTGGACAAGACCGTGCATGACTTGCTGACCGAGATCAGCCAGGAAGCCGACATGCGCAACTGCTTTATCGAAGCCGATGCCTGGGAAGAAGGCTCTGAACGGCGCTGGTAGGGCTTAAGTGCACTTTCTGTTCCATTGCTCCCCAAACCCCAGTTACAGCTGCTATGATGAATGAGATCGAAAACTGAAATCCCCCACTAGAATTGTTGACTGGAGTCAAAATGAATAAAAAGCGGCCGGTTAATCTTGATATTCGAACCATTCAGCTTCCTCTCACGGCGCTTACATCGATTCTGCACCGGATTTCAGGAATTATGCTCTTTATTTTTCTGGGACTGATACTGTATATGCTGAGCAAATCGTTGGAGTCAGAAAAGGGTTTTAATGAAGTCAAGGAGATTTTTTCTTCACCTTTCGGCAAAGTTAGTTTCTGGTTGGTATACTCTTCATTTATTTATCATCTCGTAGCCGGAATTCGACACCTAGTTATGGATGTGGGTGTTGGTCATACTTTGAAAGGCAGCAATCGCGCCTCTACTATTGTTTTAGTAGTGTCGGGTGTTTTAATGGTTGCTGGCGCCGTATGGATTTGGTAGCTGTGGAGTCGTAATGCGTATTTACAAGGACTAAAAGCGTCCTTTAAAGCTAACTTACGAAAGTATTTATAATCGACGGTTCACGCTTAAACGGTTGAATCCTTTCGGGCTTCCGAATAGCTGTTAGCTGAAAGCTATCATGAGCTAAGTTTTCTGTGCATCATCAAATGTGTTAATGGGAGCGCCATAGTACTAGGTACAAATATGGCTCTAGGACAATGTTAGATGTTTTGGATTTTGAGGCGGATCGCTCTTATCGAAGATCGTCTAATTCGCTCTGAAGCGCAGGTTTTTTGAAACTATCACCTGGTTGGCACACTGTGCGAATCAACATCAGATATGAGAAAGCCAATCAGGTGAACACTACCCTCGAGGGCTCATCTGTCCAGTTAAAGCCTCGAGTCTTTCTGGGTGCGCAAAAGACAAGAAGGTTATATGGGAAAATTATGAGGCCTGGATACCATGCGTCATGGGCGTGCCGATGCTGTGAGTGACAGAGCGAGAAGCAAGTGAAAGTCCCTGAAGGTAGGGGCGGGATGCGCCCGAGTGGCATTTTTTGTCTTAAGGTAGATCGCGTAGCTGTTCTTCAGAATAATCTTCAGAGCGTTGACGACAGCCATCGCTGTGCATTCCTCAAGAATAGAATGTGTCGGAAGGGTGGCGTCATTGGTGTTAGTCATCGCTTAGGATTTCTCAATCTGGCTTACACGGGCGCCTGTACCGATATCCCCGCGGATGGCGACGTATCGATGTTGAATTCCTCGCCACACGAAGTGCAATGAGCTGCGGCTATAGGCTTGCGCAGCCTTAGATAGCCGGCCGTCGCAGGCGCGCCGGTTGGCCGGGATCTTCTTCTGCCCGTCAGGTGTCCGGTCGGAACTCCAGCACGAACGCTACGACCTTTTCGGCGGACATTTCGCACGGCTTCAACAATGTCCTATCTGATGTAACGCGGAAGAGGTTGAAGCTGACAATGTCAGTCCCGTCCAACTCCCTGGCGAACAGACTGTTGCGACGTCCGTCCCCAGATCGCCGGACGATCAAGCTGAAACGCCGGCCTTCATAAGTCCCTTCTCTGTATCCCTCCGCAAGCTTCGCGAAAGCGGCATCGAACTCGGAATGCTCCATGTCATCCATCCTTATTGATAGAACAGAGGCGCGGCGGGTGCGAGACCGCCAGTGCCGGGTCGCGCTAAGGTGCCGGGCAGATTCCTGCAGCCGACGAGGCCCGGGGTGGGCAGGATAATTGAGATGTCGGCGCCCGCATGGCTATCAGCGAAGTCGTCCGTCCAGTCTGCTAGGCAACGTCCACGCCTTTCCAGAAAGCGATGTAATCCCGGATACCCTCGGCATCCGGAGTGGGGGCGGGATAGGTCCAAGCGGCGTTCACGTTGAGCGCGTCACCCGCGCGAACATGAAAGAAGCGCGCGGCGCCTTTGATCGGACAGACAGATGTGTGCGGGCTCATCTCAAGCAGGCTCAGGTCGACTCCTGACGGTGGGAAGTAGTGATTTCCCTCGACGATGACTGTTTCGTCGCTTGTGGCGATAGTAGTGTCTTTCCAGATGGCTGAGACCAACGGACTCTCCTTTTGTATTCATCAACCGGCGAAGGCTCGCGGGCTGGCTGCCCCAAGCCGCACCTCCTCAGGTGGCAGGCGGGTTGCGCCCGAGAAGTTTGTCGAGCTCGCCTCTGACATCGAGCGCGAATAGCTCATCGGAGCCACCGATAAGGGTGCCATTGATGAAGATCTGCGGCACGGAGCTTCGCCCCGACGCTTCCGCCATGGCCTGCCGGTGAGCCGGATCCGCCTCAATATCGAGCTCCTTCCATCGCACGCCCTTTTCCTTGAGGAGCGCCTTCGCTCGGCGGCAGAACGGGCACCAATTCGTGGTGTACAGCAATACATCAGTTGTCATATTGCATCTCCGGCAGTTGCACGCGGATCGCTGTCATGGCGTTGATCTCCAATTCGCGGCGTTCAAAGATGGCGACTGCACCTTGGCCGACATCGGAGCAGATGCTGACGATTGGCCGCTATCCAGGCGACATGGCCCAAAGTGCTTTCACCGCCAGGCAGAGGCCGCACGCGCCTCCTGTAGCGCCGAGCCGATGCTCTAAGGTAACCGAGCCTCGATTGGGACGGAAGCGGTCCCGCTCGAATCGCCCATCATGCTGGTCGAGCATATCAGGACGACGGATAGTGCAGGAACTTTCAAATTGAGCTTGATGTCGAGCCAGGTATCGCGAGCGAAGGCGTTCTAGAGGCCGGGGGGTACGAAGACTGTGTTCGGCAAAACGGTTCACGTTGATCGCCAAAGCTTCCCAGGGCGCACGTCTACGATCGGCGCGACGTGAGATAGCTCGCGCCGCTAGCCCCCGTAGCGCTCCGTCTTGATGATGGAGGCGTCCAAGCCCGCCAGCAGCGCGCTATCGGTTGCGATGTTGACGAATCCGTTAGACCCGCAGACGAACACTTGCGTCGGCTTTCCCTGAAGCCTGGTTAGAATTTCTTGGACCATCATGCCGTCGATCCGTCGCGCAAAGTCCGATGCGCGAACCGGTTTCTCGCGCGTAATCGCGAGCGCCAGGACGAACGCCGGATCGCTGATTTCGATGCAATGAAGTTCTTCTGAGAAGAGAACGTCCTCGGCGGTTCGTGCGGACAGGAGCAACGCTGTCGGAACGGCTTGGGCCAATGCGCGGCGCTGCCGGATCATTGCCATCAACGGCACGAGGCCGGAGCCTCCCCCGATCAACAGAACCGGATCTATGGCAGGCTCAGGCCAAAGGAAATGGCCACCGAGCGGACCGCGAACTTCGATTTCGTCACCAATCGCCGCGATGTCGTGAAAAAACGGCGAAACTTCGGCATCCGGCATGCGCTCGATAGCTATCTCGACGATCGGGGTCGAAACTGCCGATGACGCGATCGAGTAGCTGCGCATTGCACTGTAGCCGTCGGGCGCGGTCAGCCGGATATCGACGTGCTGACCTGCGGTGTGCGCGAACGGCTTGCTCAACCGAAGGAAGAAGCTCTTGATACTCGGTGTTTGCTGGATGATGTCGTCGATCACGCATGATTGCCACGAACGGACTTGCGCTTCGTTTTCAGTCATGGGTGTATCGTTGTTCGCGCCACGGATCGCCGTAGATGTGATAGCCGTGCAGCTCCCAAAAGCCGGCCTCGTCACGCGTCGTGAATTGCAGCGCATTCACCCATTTGGCGGATTTCCAGAAGTAAAGGTGCGGCACTAGAAGACGCGCCGGCCCCCCATGATCGCGGGAAAGTGGCTTGCCCGCATAACTGAGGGCGACCATCGCTTTCCCGGAAAGCAGATCCGTCAGAGGGACGTTTGTCGAATAATTATCGTAGCAGTGCGCCAAGACGAAATCGGTAGGCCGATCAAGCTCTGCATCTGCAAGGATGTCTTCAATGAGTACACCCTCCCAAACGGTATCCAGTTTGGACCAAGAGGTGACGCAGTGAATATCCTTTGTCACCTGGGTCTTTGGTAGAGTGTTGAATTCGCCCCAATTCCACGTTTTGACGGGCTTCGGACCAATTTTGACTGTGAATTTCCAGTCGGAGGGCTCTACCCTCGGCGTAGGGCCGGCCGACAGAACAGGGAAATCCTCCACCAGATGCTGACCTGGCGGAATCCGATCGGACTGGTCGCCTGAACCGCGACCGGTGAAACCTCTGGTGACCATAGTGACCCCTCTTGCTCGATACGGCAGACCGAAGCCGGCCTTCATTTCAGTACTCTGCGTAAAGCATTTGCCCGCACATCCGCCGAATAAGCCAATCGACTAAAAATCAGATACAGATGCTCTATCATCGTAAAAAATCGCGTATCGAACATAGCGTCAGGCCAGCATGATTCCCAATACCCAATGGCTATAGGGTAGATAACCCCAAGGCTGCGTACGCTGATCTGCGGTATGCGGAGCGGAAGTTGCAGGTTCGCTCTCAAACGGATGGGCAGCGTGCAAAGCTCAAGGCTCACCAGCGCATGGTTGCCCAGTTCGCGCTCGCCGGCAGCTTGAGTATATTAAGGACGAAATGTCGATCTGATCTATTCTGGCTTCAGGAAATAGGGAAAATAAGGTCGGACGTTCGCGCACCGTCGCGACGCGCGATCATCCACTAAGCTTCTGTATCGGGGTTGGAGGATCAGATGAACGAGATCGAACGACAAGCGCCTGAGCTGCGGGTGCAAAAATGGATTGGCAAAGATGGGGAAAGTATCGCGCCGTTCAAACTGTCAGATATCGGGCCCGGCCCGAAAATCTTGTTTGCCTTCCAGCATTGGTGCCAAGGTTGCCATTTGCATGGGTTTCCGACGCTACAAAAGTTGCATGCAGCGTTGAGCTCAAAAGACGTGGGGTTCGCAGTGATCCAGACCGTCTTCGAAGGAACGCATGAGAATACCTTCGAGAAGTTGCGCGTGAACCAGCTCAAGTATGAGCTTCCTATCGTTTTCGGTCACGACGAGCAACCGACCGGCTCGCCGTTTCCAACCTTCATGGAAGACTACCGCACACGAGGAACTCCGTGGTTTACGGTTATCGACGCTGGCGGTAGCATTGTTTTCTCGGACTTCCATCTCGACGCGGAGCGACTAGTGAAGCAACTTGAGCAAGGTTAATCGTTGGAAGGTGGGCAATCATCCTGATTGCCACCCATCCCCTGATGCCCACTACAGGCGTTGCGCGCTGTAACTCTGTTGATCAGCGTGCGAAAACCCGGATCCGGATAGGAGGAGCGTCAACGATTGAATCAATCCGTTGGGAGAGGGCGGCTCCGCTCCGTCAGCTCGGCAATAGATAACCCATTCTCGCCGAGCAACTCTCTGATCCGATCGACGATATGAGCCCCTAGCGCCGCTGTCTTGGTCCCCCCCACAGATTCCCAAGATGCGAGTTCACACGCCGATACCTCGTGGTCAGCGCCGAAGTGCTTCTGTCGGTATGTCACCGCCGCCCTTCAATGATAAAGGCGCGGTAACGGGAACCGGCAAAGCGATGAGCAGCGATGGTTTGGTAGGCGGGACTGTCATACCAGTCGCGAGCGGCCTGCATCGTCGGGAAACGCAAGATTACGGCCCCTTCGATGGGCGGCCCCTCCAAATGCTGGATCGCGCCATAAGCGGCGAGAAAGGTAACGTCGTGACCATCGAACGATGGTCCGACGCCTGCAGAATAGGTTGCGAGTGCATGTGGGTCGCTGGTTTCTTCCCGCGTAAAGACGACGAACGCTTCCATCATTAGGCCTCTCAAAGGTTGGATCTGTTGGCCATTACCACCGGTGATGGCCTCACAGTCGTCAGGCTGGCAACTGGAACCCGATTTTCATGAGTGCCTCGACGCACGCATCCTGATCCTGCTGATAGTTGCCTCCGGAGATGCCTATGCCGCCGATCAACTTCCCATCCTCCAGAATCGGATAACCGCCGCCGACAGCGACCATCCGAGGGCGATAGGCTAGCGGCGCCACTTTTGGATCGTTGGTCACATAGTCGTTCCAGACATGGGTCGGGAACCCAAACGAGGCGGAACTCCAGGCCTTGTCGATGGCAACATCGACGGTAAGGAACGGCGCATCGTCGGTGCGCTCGAACGCGCGCAGGTTACCGGTGGCGTCGACGACGGCGACGGCAGCCGGGATGCCGATGGCACGGGCCGCAGCGAGCGCCGCGTCGATGAGGGCGACTGCGGTTTCGCGGTTGATCGAGGCGGTGGCAATAGATTTGGTCATGGGATTCTCATCGCTGGGGCATAACCCGTTCGGCTTTTTGAGGTTGGACAAGATGTTTGGCGATCGCGGTCGTTAGAAGCCTTCGAGGACGATCTTGCCTTTAGCCGCGCCACTTTCGATCAGTGCATGCACCGTCTTCAGATTGGCGGCATTGATCGGCGACAGTCGCCGGGTCAGCGTCGTGCGGATTTTGCCGTCGTCAACCAGCGCTGCCATCGCATCCAGAATCTCGCCCTGCTCATTCATGTCGGGCGTGCCGTAGATCGACCGCGTGAACATCAGCTCGTGGTGGATCGACACCGCCTTGCGCTTGAAAACCATGATATCGAATGCCTTGGGATCGTCGATCAGTCCGAACCGTCCTTGTGGGGCGATCAGTTCGGCGATGTCGGCGACATGTTGCTCGGTATGTGTGGTCGAAAAGACGAAAGCGGGAGCACCGATGCCGAGTTCGGCGATCTGTGGCGCGAGCGGACGAGAATGGTCGATGACGTGGTGAGCTCCAAGCCCTCTTACCCACTCTTGGGTTTCCGGTCGAGAGGCTGTGGCGATGACGGTGAGGTCCGTGCGCTGTCGCGCGATCTGGACGGCGATCGACCCAACCCCGCCCGCGCCACCGATGATGAGGATCGCCTCCGCCGCACCGGGTACGGGCTTCGCCACGTCCAGGCGGTCGAACATCGCCTCCCAGGCCGTCAACGTCGTCAGCGGCAGCGCCGCCGCTTCCGCCCAGGAGAGCGACGCAGGTTTGTGACCGACAATCCGGGCGTCGACGAGATGGAACTCCGCATTGGTACCGGGCCGTGTGATCGATCCGGCATAATAGACCTCGTCGCCTAACTCGAACTGCGTGACGTCGGGGCCGACCTCGCGCACAATCCCGGCGGCATCCCATCCCAGCACCTTCCAATCGCCATCTGCCGGCGGCGTGCTGTTGCGGACCTGTAGTCGACCGGGTTGACCGAGACGGCCTTCACCTCAACCAGGATATCGTATCCTGCAGCGACAGGCCGAGGCAGATTGATGTCGACCAGCGCGGCATCCGCGGCGATGGGTCCCGGAACCTTGTAACCAATGGCTTTCATAAATGTCTCCAGCTTGCTTGATCGGATGACGCGAATGCTCGTTAGTCAACTTCTTCTACATTGAGGTCCCGACTCTTGAACTGGGTCGCGGTAGCAGATTTCATCGAACACGTCGATCAACAGGCCCTTATGCTCGGTCGCCGGATCGGTGATCGCGTAGAGGGTGGAGGCGTTATCGCCATCATCACCGCTTCCGAGGCGAAACGCCGCGTCGACGCAGATGCCGCACGGACCGATGGTTGATCCTGGCTCGAGATCGACGAGATTGCTGTCCTTGACGCGCTATTCGCGGTCTTAGCCCTTGGCGATGAAGGACTGAACTGCTTGTAGAGCGTCGGTCAGCTGCTATGTCATGGACGCACCTTCATCTTGAGTTGGATTGGACAAGCTTCCGTATAAGGCCCGCTGTAACCGTCAGATGACGGCGAAGAAAACGATGGGCAGTATTCACAGCCACTTAGCCTTCTTGAAGCGCACAAATAGGAAAACGCACGATATCGCTATCACTCCGAGCACGACAAAGTATCCGTAGGCCGTGTCCAGCTCCGGCATGTGCTTAAAGTTCATGCCGTATATTCCAGCGATCGCCGTCGGGACTGCCAGTATTGCCGCCCAAGCCGCCAGCTGGCGGGTGATCACCCCCGTCCTTTGCGCTTCAAGAAGGCTGCTGGCCTCAAAGACCGTGGACAGGACAAGCAGGAGGCCGTCGACCATGGACTGCACGCGGTGGACATGGTCCGCGACGTCGTGGAAATATGGTGTCATTTCGGCGCTGATGCAGGGAAAGTGGCCGCGAACGAGCTTTCGCACCAGCTCGGCCATAGCCCCGAGCGTGCGCTGGAACCGCGTGAGTTCGGACCTTAGTTCGAAGATTCGCGCCACCTCTTCTGGCCCGAGGAAATCGTGCAGCGACCGTCGCTCCATCGCCAGGACGTCGTCCTCGATCATTTCGAAGATGGGCAGATACTGGTCGACCACGCGATGCAAGATCGCGTGCAGCACATAGTCGACACCCTTGCCGAACTGCGTCGGCGATGCCTCGAGTTGCTCCCGAAGTTTGCCCAGCGCTCCGGCATTGCCGTGCCGCACGGTGATAAGGTGATTGTGACCGGTGAAGATCGCCATCTTGCCGTAGCTGATCCGGTCGCCGACCAGCTCGGCGGTCTGCGCGACGACGTACAACTCATCGTTGTAGACCTCGAGCTTGGGCGGGCACAGCGGGTGCATCGCGTTGTCGATCGCCAACGGATGAAGATTATATGTCCTTTGGATCGCGAGTAGTTCCTCGGGGGTGGGTTCGCTAAGCGCGATCCAGCAGAAGCCCGAGCGACTCTCGCCCAACTTGACGTGCTCATCGAGCGCGATTTCGCGAACTCGCTTGCCTTCGTTGTAATAATAGGCGGCGATGATGCTCATGCTGGCCTCGCGGGAATGTGGAGGCCACGCTGGACGGCCGGTCGAGCCAGCCCGCGTCCAAGCCATGCGCGGACGTTCGAAAAGCTGCTGAGGCCAAGGATGTCACCCGCAGCGTAGAATTCCACCAGCGCATTCACCCAGCCGAGCGTCGCGATGTCCGCGATCGAATAGTCGTCGACGATCCAGTCGCGGCCTTCCAGCCGGCGATCCAGAATCCCCAGCAGACGCGTGGATTCGTCGATAAAGCGCTGTTGCGGCCGCTTGTCCTCATAGTCCTTGCCGCCAAATCGCAGGAAGAAGCCGAGCTGACCGAACATCGGCCCGATGGCCGACATCTGAAAGAACACCCACGCTAGGGTCTCGTAACGCTGGCCTGGTTCGGTGGAGATGAACTGACCCGTCTTGTCGGCCAGATAGAGGAGGATCGCACCGGATTCCCATAAGGCGATGGGTCTACCGTCAGGGCCAGCCGGATCGATGATCGCCGGTATGCGTCCGTTCGGGTTCAGCGACACGAACGCCGGATCCTTCGACTCGTTGTTCGAGATGTCGATCAGGTGGGGCTCGTACGCCAGGCCAGTCTCCTCAAGCATGATCGAGACCTTGACGCCATTGGGCGTAGGGGCTGCGTAGAGTTGCAGGCGATCGGGATGAGATGCCGGCCAGCGCTGCGTGATCGGAAAGGACGAGAGGTCTGGCATAAATCTGCGATCCTGGTGTTGCGATGGCGACTGACTGGAACGAGCCGTCACTCTGAAGTAGGGTTCGATGACCGCGTCGCTGAACGACGCGGTCACGAAGATTGCGGACCGGACCGGCGCAGTGGCAACGGCAGTGAAGCCTATTCCGCCGCGGTCCCGGCCGCTGGCTGTACGTCGTCAACCTTTTGGCGCTTCGGAAGCACCCAGCCGGGACGGACGAAGTGGCAGGTGTAGCCGCCCGGGTGCTTCTCCAGATAATCCTGGTGATCGGGCTCGGCCTCCCAGAACTCGCCGACCGGCTGGACCTCGGTCACCACTTTGCCATCCCACAGCCCCGAGGCATCCACATCGGCGATCGTATCCTCGGCGACGCGCTTCTGCTCCTCGTCGACATAATAGATGCCCGACCGGTAGGAGAGCCCACGATCATTGCCCTGGCGGTTCAGCGTCGTCGGATCGTGGATCTGGAAGAAGAATTCCAGGATGTTCCGGTAGCTCGTCACTGTCGGGTCGAAGACAATCTCGATCCCCTCGGCATGCGTGCCGTGATTACGATACGTGGCGTTCGGAATATCGCCGCCCGTGTAACCCACACGGGTCGAGATGATGCCGGGCCGCTTGCGGATCAGATCCTGCATGCCCCAGAAACATCCTCCTGCGAGAACAGCGCGCTGATGCATGTTAAGCCTCCTCTACTTGATCGAGATATTCACCGTATCCCTCGGACTCCATCTCGTCGCGCGGGATGAAGCGAAGGGACGCTGAGTTGATGCAGTACCGCAGACCGCCGCGGTCGGAAGGACCATCGGGGAACACATGGCCGAGATGACTGTCTGCGTGTACTGACCTGACCTCCGTCCGGACCATGCCGTGTGCGCTGTCCCGCACCTCCTTCACGTTTGCCGAAACGATCGGCTTGGTGAAGCTGGGCCAGCCAGTACCCGAATCGAACTTGTCCGTCGAAGCGAACAGTGGCTCTCCCGACACTATGTCGACGTAGATGCCAGGCTCCTTGTTGTCGTTGTACTCGCCCGTGAAGGGCCTTTCGGTGCCCGCCTCCTGGGTAATTCGGTGTTGCTCGGGAGTCAGGTGGTCGATTGCTGTCTGTGACTTTTCAAACTTCATTACAGTCTCCAATACTTATCTAGAGGGCCAGGCACGCTACCGCTAATTTTTTATGTCTCCTGATTTGCTCCTACAATGGTAGTGGGATGGCAAACGAGGTTTTACTAAGTGTTGGAAAATTAGAGATTTAAATTTCGCGTCTATTAATTCTAGCGCAACTGAGTGGTTAAGCAAGTACGTAATCAGTAAATATTAAAAAAATAACACAAAAGCACGATTATATAATACAGTGTCAGTGTTTTATGATAATCAACAACGCCTGTCAAGGCAATCGCATGAAGCTCACCTGAGACCTAATAGTTCAGCCCGATAATCATCAGAGGTTGCAGCAATCAGCCTTCGTGCCTTGATGCCACCCTTGCGCTTGACCGGATCCAACCGGATCAAATTCAATGTAAGTTGCTTGAGAACGGCCATGTTGTGGGCAGCATGCCCGGTTCGGATCCGCATCTGATCGTCACCAAAAATGACATCCATGCACCAGTGGACGCGGTTCTCCACGCCCCAGTGCGCCCTGATGGCATGTGCGATGCGCTCTGCATCCGGAGCAAGACTGCTGATGTAGTAACGGCGCTCCAGGCTGGTCTGGTTGCCCACAGTCCGCTCGGACTCCAGCATCACGAAAGTGCGCAGTCCTGGCCAGCGTTCTGGCTGTGGCAGGCACTGGAGTTGGTCGAAAACATGGCAGCGACGAACCTCCAGCCGGCCATGGTCCTTCTCGACATGCTCGAAGTGCGCATGGGGTACCCGGGCAGGATCGCCGTCCAAAAAGGTGTCAGCGAAGTCATCGATCGCTTCGGCCAGCTTCGGCTGGTTTCCCTTGATGGCCAGCAGATAGTGCGCCCCGCGATCGAGAATGGCCTGTGCAATGTCCGGCTGGGTACCCATGGCATCGATCGTCACGGTGCAGCCCTCAAGCGCCAGTGTGGCCAGCAGCTCAGGAATGGCGGTCTTCTCGTTGGACTTCTGGGAGGTCGCCCTCTGCCCGAGAATCAGCCCTGAATCAGCCGCAAAAGCGCTGACCAGGTGCAACGGGGCCGTGTTTTTCTTGCCGGAGCGGCGACTGGTCTTGCCGTCTAGGGCAACCACTTGCGGAGAAAGGGCCGGTAGGATCGCCGCAACCCAACAGCGGAAGGCCTGCTCGAACTCCTCTGGATCGATCAGGCTGAATAGCCGTCCAAAGGTGTCGTGTGAGGGAATGCCGTGGGGTAGTTTCAGAATACGGCGGAACCAGTCCAGCCGCTGCTCAGCCCAGAGTTCGATTTCGATGAAGGTGTCAGCGCCGGCAAGCACGCCGCAGATAGCCACGACCAGTGTTTCGACCAGGTCGTGACGAATCTTGCCCTGCTGACGGGGATCATTGATGGCGACCAGAACATCGGAGATTGGTATGTGATGCGACATTGCAGGGCATCCTGAGTAGAGAGGCGCTCAGGATGCCCGCTGGGAAAGGACTCATTCAAATCGGCAGGCGTTCATGCGATTGCCCTGCAACGCCTGTTTAGATGCTGGTAGATGCGAATTTTTTGGCGTACAGTCAAAATTTTCTGATGGTTGCTTAGTGTGTTGGCGCTGATGGAAAATTGACCCACCCTGCCGATTGAAATTTGACCCAGGGC
>OJST01000077.1_pt1 | contig 29941 bp, 24 predicted proteins | sample 1599491 | NCBI WGS metagenome assembly OJST01 (sample SAMN04436635, study PRJEB24849) | human gut metagenome | biome: human gut; feature: NICU; material: stool | host: Homo sapiens | place: USA: Saint Louis, MO | collected 2010-02-10
GTGTCCACCCGCTCATGCCCTGGCACCAGGCCAGCGCGCGCGGATTGGCCTGCGCGTAGCGGCGCGCGGCCTCGTCATCAAGCGGGCCGATGCGCTCGGCCTGGGCGGAGGCATGGAAGTACCACTGGGTCATGGCGGCGGGTCCGTCGCGTTGGAAACCCCGAGTCTAGCGAGCGCCCGGGGGCGCCGGCGACGGGGCCATGAACGGCGGGCATTTGCGGCGTAGGTGCTGTATTGCAACAATTATCTGGTAGCGCCGTTTTACCACCCCTCCAAACACAGCCTACCGCCATGTCCCCGACCCGTACTTCCCGTGGCCGCCTTCCGGTCGCGCGCCCCCTCGTTGCCGCTCTTTCCGCCCTGCTGCCGCTGGTAGCAGCCGCTCAGGAAACCCCCGCCGCCAAGGATCCGGTTGCCCTCGATGCCCTGCAGGTGACCGCGCAGCGCCGCGTCGAGAACGCCAAGGACGTACCGGTCGCACTGAGCGCGATCCAGGGCGAGAAGCTGGATGTGCTCGGCTCGGCCGGCGATGACATCCGCTTCCTGGCCGCGCGCGTGCCCAGCCTCAACATCGAGTCGTCCTACGGCCGTGCCTTCCCGCGCTTCTACATCCGCGGCCTGGGCAACACCGATTTCGACCTCAATGCTTCGCAGCCGGTGTCGCTGGTGTATGACGACGTGGTGCAGGAAAGCCCGCTGCTGAAGGGCTTCCCGCTGTTCGACCTGGCCAACGTGGAAGTGCTGCGTGGCCCGCAGGGCACGCTGTTCGGCCGCAATACCCCGGCCGGCGTGGTCAAGTTCGATTCGGCGCGACCGTCGCAGGATGCCGACGGCTACGTGCGCGTGGGCTACGGCAGCTACAACAGCTGGAACGTGCAGGGCGCCTACGGCGGCCCGCTGACCGACCGCTGGTCGGCACGTGTCTCGGCGATCTACCAGCGCCGCGATGACTGGGTCGACAACACCCGCGCCGGTGCCCCCAACAGTGGTTTCGAAGGCTATGACGAAGCCGCCGGCCGCGTGCAGTTCCTGTACGAAGGCGACGACTTCGAAGCGCTGTTCAACCTGCACAAGCGCAAGCTCAACGGCACCGCCCGCCTGTTCCGCGCCAACATCATCCAGAAGGGTGGCAATTCGCTGGTCGAGAACTTCGACCGCGACAAGGTGGCCAACGACGGCGTCAACTTCTCCGACCTGGAAACCTGGGGCGGCAGCGCGCGCCTGCAGTGGAACCTCGGCTCGGTGACGTTGCATTCGATCACCGGCTACGAGACCGCCGAATCGCTCAACCGTGGCGACATCGACGGCGGCTACGGTGCGGCCTTCCTCGGTGCCGGCAACTACGGCCCGGGCCTGATTCCATTCTCGTCGGAGTCGGCCGACGGCCTGCCGCACCACCGCCAGTGGACGCAGGAAGTGCGGATCGAGTCCAACGAGTGGGGCCGCTTCGACTGGCAGGCCGGCGTCTTCTACTTCGATGAAGACGTGACCATCAACAACTTCAACTACGACTCGCTGACCCCGGGCAATCCACAGACCGGCCACGTGGTGCAGAACCAGCGCAACAAGGCGTGGGCGGTGTTCGCTTCGGGCGACTTCGATGTCACCGATCGCTTCAAGCTGCGCGCCGGCGTGCGCTACACCCAGGACAAGAAGGACTTCAGCGCCAGCGTGCTGCAGGCCGTTCCGTTCGGCACCCCGGTCAGCGGCCCGTACCTGGCCAACACCGACGTCAACGACGTCAGCTGGGATGTCAGCGGCGTCTACAAGCTGACCGACGACATCAACGCCTACGCCCGCGTGGCCAAGGGTTTCCGCGCACCGTCGATCCAGGGCCGCCTGGCCTTCGCGCCGGGCCTGTCGCAGGCCGATTCGGAGAAGGTCATCTCGTATGAAGCCGGCATCAAGGCCGACCTGTTCGAGCGCCGCGCGCGCCTGGGCCTGAGCGTGTTCCGCTACAACGTCGATGGCCAGCAGCTGATCGCGGTGGGTGGCAGCAACAACACCGCCACCCTGCTCAACGCCGACAAGACCATCGGCCAGGGCGTGGAACTGGACCTGGAAGCCTACCTGGCCGACAACGTCCTGCTGACCTTCGGCAGCAGCTACAACGACACCGAGATCAAGGACAAGGATCTGGCGGTGGCGATCTGCGGCGGTGGCTGCACCATCAACGACCCGACCACGGTGATCAACGGCCAGACCTATGCGCTGGTGAACGGCAACCCGCTGCCGCAGGCGCCGAAGTGGATCCACAACGCGACCCTGCGCGTGGGCTTCCCGCTCAGCGATGGCAGCGAGCTGTACGCCTACACGGACTGGGCCTACCGCAGCGCGGTGAACTTCTTCATCTACGAGTCGCCGGAATTCCGCGGCCGTAGTTCGCTCGAAGGCGGCCTGCGCCTGGGCTACAACTGGGATTACGGCCAGTACGACGTAGCCGTGTTCGGCCGCAACCTGACCAACCAGACCCGCGTGGTCGGTGCGATCGACTTCAACAACCTGACCGGCTTCCTCAACGAGCCGCGTACCTGGGGCGTGGAGTTCACCGCGAAGTTCTGATGCGGTGGCTGCGTTGATGCAATGAAGAAGGGCCGGCGCAATGCCGGCCCTTCTTCCTTACGCCCATTGGTAGTGCCGGCCGCTGGCCGGCAACGAGTGATCCGGCGCGCGCTTACAGCGCGCTCTGCGGGCGCACCTTCAGCACCGCATTCTCGGTAGTGCAATCGCGGCTGGAGTGCAGGCCGGCCTTGCGTGCGGCGGCGATTTCCTTGCGTGCGGCCAGCAGGTCCTTGTTGAATGCAGCGTTGTCGTGCAGGCGGGCCACCGCGGCGGCGCCCATGAAGCGGCCTTCGAGGATGTCGCTCTGCCAGTGCACGTTGCAGACCAGGCGGCTCTCGCCGTAGTTGCGGCCACGGGCCTGGATGGCATCGGCGCGGTCCGGCGCGATCTCGGACAGGATCAGTGCCCAGGCCCAACCGATCGAGGTGTGGCCGGACGGGTAGGAACCGTTCTTGCGCAGACCTTCCTCGTCCTTCGGCGAGCAGGTCGGTTCACCGTTGACCATGAACGGGCGCGGGCGCTGGTAGTGGTTCTTGGCTGCCTTGGTCGCCGCACTGGCGTCGATCCGGCTGCGCTCCAGCAGGCGATACAGCGCCGGGGTCTTCACCGCATCGACGTCGATGTCGGCGGCGCAGGAGAAGTGGTTGGCGCCCTCGGGGAAACCGAGTTCCGCATCGACACCGGCCTGGGCGAAGCGCGGGCTGCCACGCAGCGCGCGGGCTTCACGGCTGACCTGCTCGTCCAGGGCGAGCGCGGCCGAACCGGCCACCGGTGGAGCCGGTACCAGGTCGAGGCTGGCTGGAACCGCGCTCTTGTCCAGATAACCCACCGCCTTGGTGGTGATGTTGGCTTCGACGGCGGTCGGCTTGGTGGCGGTGGCGGCACAGCCGGCCAGGGCCGCGACGACGGCAAGGCCGAGCAGCGGGCGGGCAGGGTGGGAAATCAGCGACATGGACAGGCTCCGGGAGGGAAAACAACGCGCCATGATCGCAGCCCCCATACGACACTGCAGTGGCCATCGGTCATACGGCCAGACCCGGCATGGTCATTGTCGCGATATGAAAAGCGTCATCGTTTGACGTCAGTCTCCTGATTCCGGGCGCAGCGCACGGACTTTCACGCCGCTGCACCGCGAGCATCGGCACAACGGCAAGCGCCAGGGCCGTCCAGTTCCAGCCGGGTCGGGGGGATCCGAAGACAGAGGGAGAGAAGCGATGCGCAGCACCGCAACAGGAAGTACCGTCCTGACCCTGCTCCTCGGGCTTGCGACAGCGCAGGCGCAGGCCGCCGACGTGGTCGGCGTGGCCTTCGTGCATGGCACCGGCGCGCAGACCAACGCCACCCAGGACTACTGGCAGCCGGCGATCATCGACACCGTGCGCCAGGGCCTGCCGAACAGCAGCAACTACGTGGTCATCAACTGTGACTTCACCCAGTACATGTGGAAGCCCGAAGCTGCCGGTTGCCTGGCCAACCAGCTGACCAGCTTCATCGACAGCCGTGGCATCACCCAGCTGGTGGTGATCACCCATTCCAACGGCGGCAACGTGGTGCGCTGGATCCTGTCCAACCCGACCTACGACAGCCGCTATCCGAAGATCATCCGCACGGTGCGCAAGGTCACCGCGCTGGCACCTTCCTCGGCGGGTACGCCGTTGGCCGATGCGGTACTCAACGGCAACACCTTTGAAACCTCGCTGGGCTGGCTGCTGGGCTACAAGAACGACGCGGTGCGCCAGCAGCAGGTGGCGAGCATGGCCACCTACAACGCGCAGAACCTGTATGGCACGGCCGGTCGCCCGGCGCTGCCCAAGCCGTTCCGCGCGGTGGTCGGCAGCGACGTGGAATCGGCGGTGTGGGACAGCAACAGTTACTGCGGCGGCTATGCCGCCAACGTCGGCCTGGAGTTCACCCAGAACTGGCTGTCGTCCTGCTCCGATGGCTTCCTGGAGTGCAGCAGCCAGAAGGCCGCCGGCACCACCTGGTTCACCGACAAGGCGCGTACCCAGGGCGCAGAACCGCTCAGCCACAACCAGAGCCGCCGCGAGTGCTTCGGCCTCGGCACCCTGCTGCGCAACGACCTGACCCAGTGAGGGAGACGACCATGACGATTCAATCCACCCTGCTGGCCGGCGCCGTGCTGATGGGCCTGGGCATTGCCACCATGCACTACCTGGGCATGGCCGCGATGCGCATGCAGCCGGGCATCGACTATCACCCGGGCTGGTTCGCTGCCTCCATCGCGGTTGCCATCGGCGCCGCCGGTGCGGCGCTGTGGATTGCCTTCCGCCTGCGTGCCGAGCAGCGCAACACCACGCGCCTGCGCCTGCTCGCCTCACTGGTGATGGGCCTGGCCATCGTCGGCATGCACTACACCGGCATGGCCGCGGCGCGCTTCCCGGAGGGCAGCATCTGCGGCGCGGTCGGCAGCGGCGGCATCGACACGCGTTGGCTGGCGGTGCTGGTGATCGTCACCACGGTGGCGACCCTGGGCATCGCCCTGGTGGCCTCGCTGTTCGACCGGCAGATGCGCGTGCGCACCGGGCTGCTGGCCGATTCACTGGCACACGCCAACGACAGGCTGATCCAGGCCGCCCTGCACGACCCGCTGACCCAGCTGCCCAACCGCATGCTGCTGCAGGACCGCATCGAGCAGGCCATCGAGAAGGCGCGGCGGCGCAACCAGGCGGTGGCGGTGATGTTCTGCGACCTGGACGGCTTCAAGGCGGTCAATGATGCGTACGGACACCAGCTGGGAGATCGCCTGCTGGTGGCGGTGGCGCAGCGTATCGGCGGCCTGCTGCGGCCACAGGACACCTTCGCCCGCCTCGGCGGCGACGAGTTCGTGATCGTGCTGGCCATCGATGTTCCCGACGATGCAGTGGTGGTCGCCGAGCGGATCATCGCGGCGGCGGGCGAACCGTTCCTGCTGGATGCAGCCGAGCTGCAGGTCAGCGCCAGCCTGGGCATCGCCCTGTATCCGGCTGATGCCGGCAACGAGCGTGAGCTGATGGCACACGCCGATGCAGCGATGTACCACACCAAGGAGACCGGCCGGAACGGCTATACGTTCTTCACCCCCTCGATGCAGCTCAGTGCCAACCGCCAGCTGCGCCTGCTGCAGGACCTGCGCAAGGCCATCGCCCGCGACGAGCTGGTGCTGCACTACCAGCCCAAGTTCCCTGCCGCCGGCGCACCGGCCACCGGCGCCGAAGCGCTGCTGCGCTGGCAGCATCCCGAGCTGGGCCTGCTGGCGCCGGATGTGTTCATTCCCATCGCCGAACGCAGCGGTCTGATCCTGCCGATCGGTGACTGGGTACTGGACCGTGCCTGTGCACAGCTGCGCGCGTGGCACGATGCCGGACATTCCGAATGGTCGATGGCGGTAAACCTGTCACCGTTGCAGTTCGCCTCGCCGGCGCTGCTGGACAGTGTGCGCGAAGTGCTGCAACGGCACCGCATCGAGCCGGCGTGCCTGACCCTGGAGATCACCGAGACCACGGCGATGAAGGACGTGGACGCCAGCCTGGCGATTCTCAACGACCTGACCGCGATGGGCGTGCACATTGCCATCGACGACTTCGGCACGGGCTATTCCAGCCTGCTCTACCTGAAGCGCATGCCCGCCACCGAACTGAAGATCGACCGCGCATTCGTGCACGATCTGGAATGCGATGAAGAGGATGCCGCCATCGTCTCGTCGATCATCGCGCTGGGGCGCACCCTGCAGCTGCAGGTGGTGGCAGAGGGTGTGGAGACGCAGGCACAGCGCGAGTACCTGAGCGAACTGGGGTGTGATCAATTGCAGGGTTACCACCTGGGCCGACCAATGGACGCCGAGGAATTCCTGCGCCGGGTGGGGTGAGACCCCATCCACGCATGGCGTGGATCCTGGTAGAGCCGGCCGCTGGCCGGCTTCCCGCAATTGCCGGCCAGCGGCCGGCACTACCCCCTGTGCCGGCCATGCCAGGTGGGATGAGGCCGATGGCTTTGGGGTCGGATCCCTGGCCGCAGGCAAGGGCTCTGACCCCATCCACGCATGGCGTGGATCTCCTGGTAGAGCCGGCCGCTGGCCGGCTTCCCGCAACTGCCGGCCAGCGGCCGGCACTACCACTGCGCGTGCCATTCCCGGTGGGCGCGACAAACAAAAAGGCCGCCCGAGGGCGGCCCTTCTGCATGGCAACGTCGCACGGACGTCAGTGCATCATGTGCACGTTCATGTTGTGCATGACCCACAGGGTACCGACCACGATGATGCCGATCACCACCACGGTGAAGGCCGCAGCGTTGACGTTCCAGCGGCTTTCCGAAGAACGGTCCAGGTGCAGGAAGAACACCAGGTGGACCAGCATCTGCAGCACTGCCGTGATCGCGATCACCACACCGTTGACGGTGCGCGAGAAATCACCCGACATCACCATCCAGAACGGGATGACGGTCAGCACCACCGCCAGCACGAAGCCGATCAGGTACGACTTCACGGTGCCATGGCTTTCGCCGCCGGTGCCGTGGTCGTGTGCATGGTTGTCATGTGCCATTACAGCGCTCCATTGAGGTAGACGACGGAGAACACGCCGATCCAGATCAGGTCCAGGAAGTGCCAGAACAGGCTCAGGCACGCCATGCGGGTCTTGTTGGTCGGGGTCAGGCCGTACTTCTTCAGCTGCACGAACATCACCAGCAGCCACAGCAGGCCAGCGCTGACGTGCAGGCCGTGGGTACCGACCAGGGCGAAGAACGCCGACAGGAAGGCACTGCGGTCCGGACCGTAGCCCTGGTGGATCAGGTGCTGGAACTCCCACACTTCCATGCACATGAAGCCGAAGCCCAGCAGCCAGGTGATGCCCAGCCACAGGTACATCTGGCCCATCTGCTTGCGGTGCATGGCGATCATGCCCAGGCCGAAGGTCAGCGAGGAGGTCAGCAGCAGCGCGGTTTCCCATGCCACGAACGGCAGCTCGAACAGGTCCTTCGCGGTGGGGCCACCATCGGTGCCGCCTGCCAGCACCACGTAGGTGGCGAACAGCGAGGCGAAGATGAGGCAGTCGCTCATCAGGTACACCCAGAAACCGAAGACGGTGTTGCCGCCGGTGTCGTGGTGCTCGTGGTCGTCATGGCCATGGGCCGCCGCATGCGCGGCGTGCCCGTGGCTCAGGGTCGAGGTATTGGTGCTCATGCCTTCAGCTCCGACTTCACCAGGCCCTGGGCTTCCAGGTGCTTGCGGTGTTCGTTCTCGATGCGTTCCACCTCGGCGGCCGGGACCCAGTAGTCCACGTCCTGGTCGAAGGTGCGGTAGATGAACGTGGCGATCATGCCGACGAAGCCGACGATGGCCAGCCACCAGATGTGCCAGATCATCGCGAAGCCGAACACCAGGCTGAAGGCACCGATGACAACGCCCGTGCCGGTGTTGCGCGGCATGTGGATGTCGGTGTACTTGGCCGGCTTCGGCCAGGCTTCACCACGCTGCTTGCGCTCCCAGAAATCGTCCAGTTCGGTGACTTCCGGCAGGGTGCCGAAGTTGTAGAAGGCCGGCGGCGAAGAGGTTTCCCACTCCAGCGTACGGGCATCCCACGGGTCGCCGGTCAGGTCGACGGTCTTCTTGCGGTCGCGGATCGACACGGCCACCTGGATGATCTGGCACAGGATGCCGGCGCCCACGATGAAGGCACCTGCGGCGGCGATCAGCAGCAGCGGCTCGTAGGCCGGGTTGACGGTGCTCTGCAGGCGACGGGTCATGCCCATGAAGCCCAGCACGTACATCGGCATGAAGGTCACGTAGAAGCCGATGAACCAGCACCAGAACGCGCACTTGCCCCAGAACTCGTTGAGGCGGAAGCCGAACATCTTCGGCCACCAGTAGGTGATGCCGGCGAACATGCCGAACACCACGCCGCCGATGATGACGTTGTGGAAGTGGGCGATCAGGAACAGGCTGTTGTGCAGCACGAAGTCGATGGCCGGGATCGCCAGCATCACGCCGGTCATGCCGCCGATGACGAAGGTGACCATGAAGCCGATGGTCCACAGCACCGGGGTGGTGAAGTGCACGCGGCCGCGGAACATGGTGAACAGCCAGTTGAAGATCTTCACGCCGGTCGGGATCGAGATGATCATCGTCGTGATGCCGAAGAAGGCATTGACGTTGGCACCCGAGCCCATGGTGAAGAAGTGGTGCAGCCACACGATGAACGACAGCACGCCGATGCAGGCGGTGGCGTAGACCATGCCCTTGTAGCCGAACAGCGCCTTGCGCGAGAAGGTCGCGATGACTTCGGAGAACACACCGAACGCCGGCAGGACCAGGATGTACACCTCCGGGTGACCCCAGATCCAGATCAGGTTGATGTACAGCATGGCGTTGCCGCCACCGTCATTGGTGAAGAAGTGCGTACCCAGGTAACGGTCCAGGGTCAGCAGCACCAGGGTGATGGTCAGCACCGGGAAGGCAGCGACGATCAGCACGTTGGTCACCAGGGCGGTCCAGGTGAACACCGGCATCTGCATCAGCTTCATGCTGGGGGTACGCATCTTCAGGATGGTGATGAAGAAGTTGATACCGCTCAGCGTGGTACCCAGGCCTGCGACCTGTAGACCCCAGATGTAGTAGTCCATGCCGACGCTTGGACTGTATTCGATGCCCGACAACGGCGGGAACGCCAGCCAGCCGGTGGCAGCGAACTCACCGATCCACAGCGACAGCATGATCAGCACAGCGCCCGACACGAACAGCCAGAAGCTGAGCGAGTTGACGAACGGGAACGCGACGTCGCGCGCACCGATCTGCAGCGGCACGGCCAGGTTCATCAGACCGGTGATCAGCGGCATCGCCACGAAGAAGATCATGATCACGCCGTGGGCGGTGAAGATCTGGTCGTAGTGGTGCGGCGGCAGGTAACCCTCGGACCCGCCGACGGCGAGCGCCTGCTGGGTACGCATCATGATCGCGTCGGAGAAGCCGCGCAGCAGCATGACGAAGGCGACGATGAGGTACATCACGCCGATCTTCTTGTGATCCACCGAGGTGAACCACTCCTTCCACAGATAGCCCCACAGCTTGAACTTGGTGATCAGGGCCATGACGCCCAGGCCACCCAGCACCGCGCCGACCAGGGTGGTCAGCACGATCGGATCGTGGGGGATCGACTCAAGAGAGAGTTTTCCCAACATGTTCATTCTCCCGAACCCGCGTGGCCAGCATGGCCAGCGTGTTCGTGTTCGGTGGCATCCAGGTTTTCACCCGATTCCTTGGAATCATGCGCGTCACTGGGGGCATGCCCCTCGTGCGCTTCATGGCTGGCGGCATCGGCAGCGGCGGCACCGGCGTGCGAGTGCTTCATGCCGTAATGCTTGTTGTCGCCCATGTGCTTGGCGATGACCCAGTCGAACAGGCCTTCTTCGGTCTTGCCGAAGTAGGTGACCGGATACCACTCGGCGTTGCGTGCTTCACCCAGGGCCTTGAACGAGGCCTTGTCCAGGGTCTGCTCACCGGCACGGACCTGGTCCAGCCACTGGCGGTATTCGGCATCGGTGACCGAGTAGGCGGTGAAGTGCATCTTGGCGAAGCCTGCGCCACTGTAGTGCGAGGACATGCCCGGGAATTCACCGGTCTCGTTGGCGATCAGGTGGAGCTTGGTCTCCATCGCAGCCATCGAGTAGATCATGCTGCCCAGGTGCGGGATGAAGAAGGCATTCATCACCGAATCGGACGTGATCTTGAAGTTCAGCGGCGTGTTGACCGGGAACTTGATTTCGTTGACGACCGCCACCTTCTCTTCCGGATAGATGAACAGCCACTTCCAGTCCAGCGAGATCGCCTCGATGGTGACCGGCTTGACGTCCGAATCCAGCGGCTTGTACGGGTCCAGTGCGTGCGACGAGCGCCAGGTCAGGACCGCCAGTACCAGCACGATCATGCAGGGAATGGACCACACCACCACCTCGATCGCCGTCGAGTGGGACCACTTCGGCTCGTAACGGGCCTTGGTGTTGGAGGCGCGATACTTCCACGCGAAGGTCAGGGTCATGATGATGACCGGGATGACGACCAGCAGCATGAGCACGGTGGCCGTGATCAGCAGGGTCTTCTCATCCTGGCCGATCTGGCCCTTCGGACTGAGGATGGCCACGGCATCGCAGCCGGTGAGCATCACCAGCAACGACAGCAGCAGGCCCGGGCGCAACCAGCGCCCAAGGGTTTTCAACGGAATCATCGGTCGATCCAATTGCGAGGGAATGCCGTTCCCCGTCCTGCCTGTTCCGGCCAAAGCCGGTCCCACCGGTCCGGAAGACAGGTAGGGAGGTGGGTCGAGTCAGCCTTTCAATTTTAGGCCGTCACCCACCATTTAAGAAAGGCATTGACATTGATCGAGCGCAGGAAAGGCCCGATTCTGGCTGCGACACGTTGTCGCACCGCGCGGGCGTGACGAGGCGCATGACCTAGGGCGGCATTCCGGCCTTGGACGTTTGCGGGCCGTTCGCCCTCGTTCGGCAAAGTCACCTGAATCGGTTCAGGCGTGCTGACGGGTGCCTGGCATGGGATGCTCGGTACAGGAGGAAGACCCCGATGGACAAGATCGACTTCAAGAAGCGCGACCGGGCACTCTATCACCCGCCCGCCGGCCAGTTCGTACCGGTCGATGTACCGCCCCTGCCCTACCTGATGGTCGATGGCCGCGGCGACCCGAACACCGCCCCGGCCTACCTGCAGGCGGTGCAATGGCTGTACTCGGTGAGCTATGCACTGAAGTTCGCCCTGAAGGCCGGGGGCCAGGACTACGTGGTGCCACCGCTGGAAGCGCTTTGGACCGCCGAGGATCCGTCGAGCTTTGTGGCACGCCGCAAGGATGAGTGGAGGTGGACGGTGATGATCCGTACGCCGGACGGGATCAGTCCAGCGCAGTCGGAGGCTGCCATCGCCAAGGCGGCGAAGAAACTGGGCGACGTTCCGGCCAGCCTTCGCCACGAAATTCTCGAAGAAGGCCTCTGCCTGCAGACGCTTCACGTAGGCGCCTACGATGAAGAGGGTCCGGCCCTGGCCCATCTGCACGACGAACTGATGCCCGCACTGGGTTACACCTTTGCCGGCCCCCATCATGAGATCTACCTGAGCGACCCGCGCAGGACCGACGCGCCGCGGTTGAAGACCGTGCTGCGGCAGCCCGTCCGCGCGGAGTGACCGCCTGCGAGCACCGCTCTGACAAGGGAGCAGAAGATTCATGCCCCTGATTGATCGTTTACTGCGCTGGACCACCCTGCCCACCGGGCGCCGCGCCTTCGCGCTGCTGTGCAGCGTGTTGTTGCTTGTACTGGCCTGCAATCCCGACCTGCTGCCGCTGCTGTCGCTGATCGATGCACTGGGGATGGATGTGGTGGTGTCGCTGCTGGCTGCACAGGTAACGGTGGTACTGCCCTGGCTGCGGGAACGAACCGGGCGATGGTTCCGGCTGGCCATGCGGATCGCGGCCGGGGTGCTGGCCGGGGTGATCGGCGGCTATCTGCGGCAACTGGTGATGCTCGTGCTCATCAGATCCGGCACCTGCTGCGCTATATATAGGGCTTGATCCTCCGGGCCTGCAGGGAAGACATGAAACAGCTCGCTATCACGCTCGGTGCACTGCTGCTGTCCGGCAGCGCATGGGCCGATACACACCAGACCGGAAAAATCACCAAACTGGTTGTCGAATCCACGTTCGTTTCCGTGTGGCTGGAAGGCCAGCCCACCAACAACGAGTGTGCTTCCGACGGGCGCTGGACAATCGATCTGGCCAGCGACAAATCCGGACGGGAAAAGTACGCGGCCATCCTGTCGGCGGCGTCATCGCGGACACCGATCGGCTTCCACGCACTCACCAGCGAAGGTTGCGGCGTGTTCGGAGCAAAGAAGATCTACTATTTCGATCTTGCTTATTAAGGCAGCACTCCGCGCAGACGTGCTGCTCAGCGCTTCGGGGCCGGATCTGCGATGCAGACCTTCTCCCCAAGGCGCAGGGACTTGCCGTCCCCGTGCCCTGCCGATGAACGATCAAGCGGCCAAAAGCAGACTCTGATACCGGAAAGGTCATTGCCATAGTCTTCGGGGATGCCGGTCATGGCAATGCCCATGACTTCATTCCAGCCCGGCGCGCCACACTTCAGGCAAGCTGCCGCGCTCGCCTTGGCTTTGCCTGGTGTCCATCGCGCGGGCGGGAGGCCCATTCGCCCGGCTTTCCATTCGACATACCGGGAATGGAAGGCAATTGAAAATCCACGCCCCATGTCCACCGTTGTCGTCGAGGCGTCTGCGGGAACCGTCGATTCAACCCGGATCGTCACCGGCCGGTCGGGCAACGTGGCGCCGACCTCAATGCAGTAGGTCGGCGCGCAGGCCTGCGGCACAGAGACAGGTGGCGCAGCGGATGCTGCAGCCGGCAGCGAGGCGGCCAGAATGACGACTGAAGAAGCAATCCGCATGATCATTTCCTCTTATCGTCCTCGATGAGGGTCTTCAACACCTGCTCGCTGCCGTTGCTGTTTCAGCAGGTTGACCGGGCTCATTCAATCCAGACGTTGGAAATCGAATGTGACCTTCCTGGTGCAGCGGGATGGGACCGGAGGGAAACGCCACTTCGCCACGGCAACCAAGGCTGCGCGCTCATAAGCAGCATTGTCGACCCTCCCCCGGTCCAGCGCTTCAAACTGTGACCGCGTGATGACGGGATTTGTCACCCGCCCATCCTCTTCAACGACGACAGTCGCCACGACAGAGCCACGCACCTGCATCTCAGTCGCGGCGGAAACGACCGGCGCAATGGACTCCACCGGACTGCTTGCCGCCTGGCAAGGCCCAGGGAGCTCCTCACCGGCGCGACATGAGGCACTGGACAAGGCCAACGCAAGCATCAGAACGCGGTTCATTCAACACTCCCGATTGCTGGTGGGGGAGCAGACATTAACCGTGCCGTTCGTGTCGCTGTAGCTCTTCCGGGCAGGCTCCCCCAGCTCATGCGCGGCCCGGGTCTCCACACCCGTAGCCCGCGCCTCCTCCGAAGATACGCCGACTCGGATCTGCATCACGCCGTTGCTCTCCGAGTTGGACTGTGGCGCAACAAGCGAAGCCTGGAAAGCGGACAATCCAACCCGATCATGCTGGGCAGCATGGCTCACCTCGTGACCGCCCCCCAGAGCAGGAGACTGGATCTCCCCGGAGGATTTGACGCGAAGTCCAGAGGTGACATCAATACTGCCGCTTCGTCGCCGGGCGGTGACAACCTGTCGCCGGACGGCTTCATGCGGCATTGATTGCCGACAGAACAACTTCAATCCCAACATCTGCACATATCCTCAGCGCGTGCTCCCGCGCCTCCGCCGGGGAGAGTCGCCCAGCCATCCTCATCGCTTCAGTTGAAAACCCCGCATCGAACGAGATCTTGTTCACCACATCTTCTTGAACGCGGCGATGCAGCTCTATAGCGGGCCCGAGCTTCATCATGCTCTCGGGGCGCAGTGCACTTGAAGCTTCATGTCCGTCCAGCGCTTCGTAGTAGTAGAAATTCGAGTACTTCTCAATGAAAGCTTGGGCATCAACGGAGCCCAACGCGAACTCATTCACAAGCTTTGTCATCTCAATGATCGCAGCTTCAGTTTCCATGATTTACGTCACTCCAACTCATTGTTTGATCGGAAGCCATGGGGTTCCGTCGGCATTGGTTACACCGGGAACATGACCATGCGGCTGCTGGGCGCGGGGATCAGGATGAGTTGATGGCTTGTGCCCGCCATCTATTCGAACCCCAGTGGGTTGACCATCAGACCCCTTTGCCTGAACAAATCGACCATCGGGTGATCCTTCAATTTTGCCACCCGGCGGTGTCGGAATCGCGTAATGGCTGTAAGAACCACCGGGGTCAGGTGATCGACGTACCCGTCCATCGGCAAATCAGGCAGAACCGCTTGCCGGTACTTGCGTCGGGCCGCATTGGCGTTCGCCCTCCCCTCAACCCCAGCTAGATCGCGCGCTGCCAGCGCGGCCCGGAGCATCGTCTCCTCATCAGGGGACAGGAACCGGACCACCTTGCGGCTAGCCGCTGATCGCTGACGCATGCCCATGAGGGGGTTAGTCTCGATCAGCTTCCACTCAACGGCCCGCGACAAGGCAGACCGCAGGCAAGCAAAGTCGCGCGCTGCGGTAGCCTTGGTGACGACGGCAGGGCCAATGACGCGCCCGCGCCACCATCGCTCCATGGTGGGCGCGTCAATCTCAATGATCTGACGGCGCAATAGCCACGAGAACACCGATCTGATGCGGTCCGGGTACTGACGACCGCCCTTGAGCTCAGCTATCGCCCAAGGTTCGAAGTGGTCATTGAGCAGTGTTTCAAGCGTGCAACTGGTGGGCTTGGACTTTGCGAGTGTCGGCAATCCGGACTGAACGCATTCGGCAACCTCTTGCCGGGCTTGGTCGCGGGCTTGATCAAGTGTCAGATGTTCTACCGGACCCAAGGTACGACGCTTACCGTGCGCCCAGGTCACGATCCATGCTTTGTGACCCGAGGGCGGCACTCGAAGGATCAAACCACGAACCTGAGCGTTCCTGAGCTGGTAGGGGCGCTCTCTGGGCTCAACTGTGAGAACGATGCGCTTGGTGAGTGCAAATGACATTGGGTGGAGCGTCCGTAAGTGGCCATAAGGCCAAGTTAAGACAGGATGCGAGGCGGTGTTTGGATGAGGATCGTCCGCAGTGGTCGACCACACCCCATGTAGCCGCCAGTTCAGTCACAACTGCTGAAAACCGATGAAATTCGAACAGACCCGCAGACTCTACGGCTCGTTTACCAATACCACCTCGTATCGATATCCATCGCCAACTTCGTACACGTGAGCCTGAAGCACTAGATCACCCCTCCCCCCTCTTCCGTGTAAAGATCGACCAGAACGTTCCAAAAATCACCACACCAAAAAAGAGCGCACATCTATCGCCTTCGATGCGGCCTTTGCCACCACTGTTTAAGCGCAAAGAAAAGTTGAAGGATCAGAAACAACGCCGCGAAGTAGCCCCAAATCCGCAGACTGATATGCATAGCATCCGGATGATGCCGGTACGTAAGAACCGCGAAATACGCAAGGCCGAAGAACGCAGCGAGAAGCTGAGCCCCTAGGAAACCTTTTATCATGGAAGTCATTTCTTCTTCTCCAGATCTTTCTGTACGATAGTTGCCCCTGCTCCCGCGACGCCTTGGCCCGCTTGGGAAGCCCCGCCCTGGAATGCTGATTGCCTCGGAATTGCAGTTCCAGTTGATGCAGTGGCACTTGCCATGTTCGGTCCGCCTGGGCCGCGGGATTGACTCAGCCTTTTGAGTGTTCCTCGTGAAGCTGGGCCAGCGAAATCACCCATGGCAACGCCAACACCGGAGGCTCCCAATCCTCCAACGGCACTGCCAATCGCATTTGAAGCGACGCCCTCCGCCGTGATGGGCTGGCCTTTGATTGCGCTCTCTGCGGCGGAACCAGCACCACCTGCAACCGCATTGACCACGGCCTGTATTGCAACTGCACGCCCAACCGAAATCGTGCCGGAACCGACCGCAGCAACGGCTAGTCCACCAGCGCCCCCGGAAACAGAGCCAACGGCGGCGGCAATGCCAACCTCCACTTTATCAATGGGCTTATCCGGATTCATGGCCTTCTGGACCACGATATCTGCAAGGCCGCCCAAGACGGCACCGTAGATGAAGGGCATTACCGGGACTCTTCCATCCGGGTCCGTGAACTTGTACGGATTCCCGTTCGCATACCGATACCGATTGAACTGCCCAACCGGCTGCTCATACGCCGTCACCGGATCAACCGACAGGAACACCCCCAGCTGCGGGTCCATGTACCGCTGCTGCATGTAACTCAGCCCGGTATCGCCATCCATCTTGTGACCGGTGTACCCGACCCCATCCACCGTTCGATTGATGGGCCTGCCGTAGGGTTCGTAGTGCGTCCGCTCAAGCAGCTGTCCCGCACTCCCGGTGCTGGCAACCGGGCTGCCCAGCGCGTCCGTGTGCAGGTACTTGACCGTGGTTGCGCCAGACACCGTCTCCAGCTGCGCAACTGCCTTGCTGTCCAGATACAAGGTTTCGGTCTGCAGGCCGCTACCACGGTTGAACTGATAGACGAGCTGTCCTCCGCGACGATAGAGAGACTCCTCTGCCGCCCCGTCAGTCCGCGTGGCAAGCACGCGCAGCCCGTCCGCGTCATAGCGATAGCTGGCCTTGCCCACCGCCTCCCTCAGGCGATTGCCATAGTCAAAGCGAAAGCCCTGGCCATTCTTGTTGGCCAGATTGCCCTGGACGTCATAGGCCAGGCCAACAGTGGTCGCCCCGTTGTCGTTGCGGATGTTGGTCAACCGGTTGTGCGCGTCATACCAGTACTGGTCGGCCTTGACCCCATCAAGTGACCAACTGCGGATGTTGTCCAGGGCGTCATAACGGAAGCGGTGCCAACCCGCTCCGCCGAACATCGGGCTTCCGGCCACAACAAGACGGTCTCGATCGTCATACTGCATCTGGCGGCTGTAGTCGGTGCCCAACTGCAGGTCTGCGATGGCGACAACGTTGCCATTCGGATCAAACGATGTCTCCAGGGCAACGATGTTGCTGTCCACAATGCGCGCAGGAAGGCGCCGCGCGTTCTGGGTAGCCGTGTGGACCACACCATTTCCATACGTGAACTGTTTGATTCCACCATTGGCATAGTAGCTAACGCCCGTGACGTAGTCGCCGACACGCGTTGGCTTCCCCATGGCATTCGGAGCGTAGTCGACCGGGCGGCCAGCGGGATAGACATGACCCGCCAGATGCCCATTGGCGTTGTAGGTATACCCCAGGCTCCGCGGCACTGCACCGGACTGGGACAGGGTCTCACCCACCAGCAGACGTCGCTTGTTGTACTGGTACTGAGTGGTAGCCGAGGTGCTGCCAGCGTCGTTGTAGGCGATGGCCTGCTGTACCAGTCCATCGGCGGTGTAGCTGTAGTCGACATCGCCATTGCGATCCGGGAAGCGCAGCGTGGCCAATCGATTCCGTGCGTCGTAGCTGCGACGAACCACGCGTCCACTGGCTTCGGCAACGGCCAGATCACAACTTGTCGCGCTGGGCAGATCCAGGCCGGCTGCGCTCCAGGCCAGGTTGCCTGCTGCGTCGTACGCCATCACCGTCGAGCCGGTTTCAGGCTCGATGACTTTGCACAGTCGTTGCTGCCCGTCGTAGACGTAACGACGCGTCAACGTCACACCTGGCACGGTAGACACCGTAAAGCTGACTGGTACCGACGTCGTCGAAGCGCCACGCGTATCAGTGGCGACAACCACCACGGTGTGCGTCCCCGGCGCCAGGCTGGCTATGCGACTGGCATAGGGCGGCGATTGGAACGTCGCGATGGTGGCGCCATCCACCTTGAGCTCAACCCGACTGATCCCATCATCGCCATCACTCGCTGACACGTTGATAGGGACACCCGCGCCTGCCGGGAACATGGCGCCTGCAACCGGCGAAGCGACGCTCACAACCGGAGGCTGATTGATGGTCGGCACGCCGCGTGATTCGGTCGTCGCGAACGTCGCCGAGCCGTTCATCAGATGGAACCGCTGCCCGGCCGCCGTGACCCAGCCGGTGACCGTTCCGGATTGCCCTTGCCCGATCACCTGCATACCGCTGTTGTCCAGCGCAGACACCAGCACGCGCGCGGCGGGAGCATTGGAGTTCCAGCTGATCGTCACCGGGCAACTGCTCTGCCCCCATGGAATGGTGCAGGTTCCGGATGAGGCGCTAATACCTCCACTTCCTGCAACAACGGTGATGGTCAGCGTTGGAATCGGGAAGATGGTCTTGTATCGCTCATTGCCATTGACCGGGTCGTGATACATGGCGCGCCCCTCAAGCGTGTAGGTATACACGCCAGCAGGCAACTCGCCTTCCGAATAGATCCGTGTGGGCAACGCCTCATCAAAATCGATTCGAACCCCGTTGCGCTTGAGCCAGTAGAACTCCACGACCTCCATTGTTTTGCCATTGCCACCGCTTCTGGCCTCGAGCTTGAGATCGAAGCCGGAAGGTGCGGTGAAGGTCGTCCCGCCGGGCGCGGTCAGGCGCAAGGAAGCCTGCGCGTAGGCGTCCCCAACCCCCAGCAGCATCGCCACCAGTGCAAGAAGGAAGGCGAACCAGGTTTCGCGACGTACTCCCGGAATTCGCATTCTCCTCACTGAGCACCTCCGCTGCGCGAAATCTCCACAGGCTTACCGTAGATATCCCGCTCGATGGTGGTGATCACACCGCCTGGCTCTTCAACATAGACCGGCAGATCGGCGACGGGCTGCTCCAACGCCATGTAGCGGAGGAGTGTCTTCTGGCCCTTGGGCGAGGTCACCCGGGTCTGGAAGCCGGACAGATACTCGTTGTAGGTGCTCAACACTCCGAGCTCCGAGTCCTGCTGGACTGCCAGCGGTCGCCCCAGCAGATCGTAGCTGGTATGAACACCTTGCAGGCTGGTATCGGCATAGTCCGCACTGACTTCCTGATGGAGGTTCCGCGGATAGGAAGTGAACGACGTACGCCCCATCTCGTCATAGCGCGTCGCCACCCACTGCTGCGTCGCCTGGGAATTGGCGATATCCTCTTCAATCGTTACAACGGGCCGCCACAAGGCATCGTGGAAGACCTGTCGACGATGATTCCCCGTTTGGGTGGTGGACCGCCAGTGCCCTGCGGGCAATCCGTATTCCGGATAGGAGATTGCCTCGAACACGGTGGACGTCGAATTCCATGCCACCGTGTCGCCCTGCGGCAGGTCGGTTTGCTTCAAGCGTCCCAGGGCGTCGTAGGCGTAGTTTCGCGCGTAGCCATTGGCGTCGGCATACTGCACGATCCAGCCCTGATCATTCACCGTTGCCAGTTCCATGGTGCCGTCACCGTAATGGACGGACTGGGGAATGCCTCGTTTCCAGTCAACCAGCGTCATGCGGGTATCCACGCCCTGACCGTTGCGGCCATCGGCGACAGTGGCGACGCTGCCATTGGGGTGATAGGTCAGTGTCTGACGAAGCGCTCCAAACTCCCTGAACTGGATTGGCAGGTCAGTGTTGCCATCAAATACCACATGGGACATTGCCTGACCCGCGCAAGTGGCCGGTGCGAGACAGGTGATGCTTTCCCGCTGGCCCAGGACCCACCTTGAGAGGTTGTCACGGTAGCCATGGCCTTCGGTCCGGGCAAAGCCAAGCGTGCTCGACTTCGTGATCCCGTGCGGACGCGCGAAGTAGTCCAGATCGCCCAGAACAGTCGAAAAAACGGCCCCCTCCTGGGAGATGTGCGTCTCCAGCTGTGGGCGATGATATTCGCCGGCCCACCCCTCGCCCGAGAACTGCACGCTGGTTCCATATCGCGCGGGATAGTTCTGGCCGGTGGAAAGCAGGTCGTAACGGTAGGTGGTGGTACGCGCAATGTCGGATGGACCGGTACCTACTTCCACCGAAAGCAGCTTGCCTTCGTTGTAACGGTAGGTATTGCCATGTCGATAGCGGACCCACTCCCCACCCGGCCCGCTCACGGTCGTGATACTGGATTGCGCACAATCATCACTGGTACACGGGGGCGCGGCACAGGTAGCAGCACTCCCATACGGGCATACCAGGTTCCCGGCCGGCTGCCCCGGGTATCGGTAGATGCTGATGTTGGGGGTGTAGTCATACGTCCAACGCAGTACAGGGAGCCGCGGGCCGCTGATGGTCTTCTCGGCCAGCGTGAAACTGAAGCCGGAGATCGCATAGGTATTGACGTCGTCATTGGGGTTGTTGCCGAAGCCGGGCGTATAGTCGATGCCACGACAGTTGAGAGGTACGTGGCTACGGCCATGCTCAAGCGATGTAACGGTGAACCGCCCGGTAGCACCGGAGGGGTGCACCATCGTTCCTGCAATGGTCCCGGAAGGATAGGACGTGGGAACCTCGTTCTCGAAGCAGTTCCGGAACATCTCACCGGGCTCGGGCGACATCACCTCGGCATATCGCAGCGCCGCTCGGGTGAAGTCTTCGAAGTTGATTGCCCACCGGCTCCCATCGGGGAGAAGGACGGCGGAAAGGCCTCGGCGCGATGGCAAGCTGTTGTACTGATACTGCCACTGGCGCGTACCGTCGCTGACACTGCTGACGTTGCTGCCCTGATAGGAGAGCGTGAGCTGGCGACCGTCGCTGGCGGTGATTGCGGTCAGCCTGGGCGCCTCGTTCCACGCATTTGCATAGGTGTACTGGACGGTGTTCCCGAATCTGTCCTGCACCCTGGTCGCAAGCAGAATGTTCTTGCGGCGCTGCAGGAATCGCCAAGGCTCTGGTTTGGGCAACGACCCATCGTCATGGAAATACTGATACTTCTTGAGCGTTGGCTCGGAGGTCTGTGCAAACCAATCGAACCAGTAACGTGTTCCGTCTGGCGTGATCGCCAGGAACCCTTCTCCACCCGCATTCTGGATGACCGGCAGGCAGGAGAAAAATATCTGCCCCGACGTTGTCCAGGGGTAAGCCGAACCATCCTGCGGCTGGGTCACGCCGGCAGCGGTACGCAACAGCTCCCCACCACCCCCGGGAATATCAACAGAGAGACCGCCCCAGAACTCCCGCGTGCTGAAATGCGCTGATTCAGCAGGCAACCAGCTCGACGAACAGCGCCCTGGTGCGCCGGCATCGGCTCCAGTCCCCCAGTCTGGAGCATAGCTGCCGCTGATGTGGGGAACTTTGATCTGCCAGTCCGCCAGCATCGCTTCCGGGAAGTAGGTTTTCCGGCTTACCACGTCGTAGGTACGGGTGAGCTTGACCTCCAGCGCGTTATTGCCTGGGAGGTCGATATCGGTAATCTCGAATCCAAGCTCGCCGTTGGCCAACCTGACCTTGTCGCCAAACAGATCAGGACCCAGTGCGGAAACCTTCTCCGCCTTCGCTATCCGATCAGGGAACTCTTCCCACACGAAGTTTCCGGATGTGCTCTGGGCCATTGCAGTGTTCGTCAGAACGGGCAACAACATCGCCATGGCTACCCCGGTTCGGCCCGCACTCTTCCAACGTGTCCACTGCTGATCCATGGAGTTCTGCATTACGCGGTTCCATTGCTGCTGCAGTTGATTTTCGATGGGCGTGACATGCCGCCAGGCAGAACATACCCGTCGTGCGAATGTAGCTTGCCCCAGTCCCCGTGTTCCCTTGCTGCATTGCCCGCCTGCTTCGACACATTGCATATCGCACTCAGGAGCAATGGCGACAGCCTATACCAACCATGAACGGATTTGGAATATGCCGCAGGCGCGGAATAAGACCCGGCGCGCATGGGTGTTCCCGGGCACATGACCTTCCCGCTCGCCCCCTTTTGCATCAAAGACTTCCGAACGAAGACGAAGCAAAAAACCCTGACCAAAGCCTAGGTTATTCATCAAGCAGGGTGAGTGAACAGGAGCCGAGCCTGTAACGTCGCAAGCCCCTCCCAAGAGGCTGGATTGGATCAGAAAATTTGCCAAGCAGAAAGTCCCGACCTACTCATCCAATCACTACGAAAGAGTATTCACTTGCCGGGAACTGCCAGGAATCCGGAGCATTCTCTCCAGGCATGGTCAAGAGAAGCACCCCGGGCACATCCAGCGCTACGGCTGAGAAGGTCCGGCCATTCCCGAAGTGCAAACGAATACCTGAATCAACGATCAGTCCGTCGCCTTGCCAACGAACAATCTCGGTCCGGACGACATCGAGATCTTCCGGCAACTCCAGATCGCTCCATTCGCACGTCGATTCAACTGCGGCCTCGGGCAGGACCTCGACATTTATCGTCCCGAATTCATCCCATCCCTGCGCAACCGTACTGGAAGATGTTAGTTCCAGAGTCATATCCGGATCGAAATTCAAGACCACTTGCGAAGCCGATCGAGCTGCCTGCATCTGTGGAATCCTGCACTCAAGAAGGCGACGCCCCAGGATCAAAGCTGGCAGAGCATCCAGCTGCACTCCCTTCAATTGCAGCGGTAGATAGCGCATGCCGCCGGAGAGCTGTTCAATCGTAGTGTAGGGTTTCATGCGGTTTACTACCGTTTGCAGGGATGTCGATACTCTTGCCACCGGAACTGTTTGTCTGGCGACCAAAAACACCATTTTCTCCGATCTGTGCCCCGGGAGGAGCACTATCACCGCGAACCGCGGGCCTTGTTTCTCCGGCGAGAGTCTCGAGGTCTTCGTCGTAGTTCCCGGTGCCACCGAACTCCGGCTTCAGATTGCCACTTGTATGCCGCGTGCCGTTCTTATTCGGCCCTGCCAAGGGGCTGCTCTGATCACCTACCAGATCCACTGGCAATGCCGGTGGATTCGTGCCACTGGGGGCTGCTGTAGAGCCGGACGGATCAGCCGACTCATTTCGTTGAACCGTATCGATCAGGTTTGAAAGCAACCGACCGCCGTAGGCCACCGTTAGAATGACAGGAAGAGCTAGAGCATCGGCTATGGTATTGACCTCACCAGCACACCGCTTTTCATCGCACGTGACGGCCCGCCCATCAGGATCGGTGAATTTGTAGGGATTCCCGTTGGCATACCGGTACCGATTGAACTGCCCCACAGGCTGCTCATACGCCGTCACAGGATCAACCGACAGGAACACCCCCAACTGCGGGTCCATGTACCGCTGCTGCATGTAGCTCAGCCCGGTAGCCGAGTCGCTCACATGCCCGGTATACCCAGGCCCGTCCGTGACCTGACCACCGACCACGGCCCCGTAGGGCTCGTAGTCATAGCGCTTGATCACATTGCCGTTGGCATCGCTCTCAGCCACGACCGAGTCCAGGGCGTCAGTGTGGATGTACGTCACAGTGGTCTGGGCGACTGCGATTGGCGACAGGCCAAGGCCGATCAGCAGCACACAACACAGCCAGGCGCCTGATGCCCCCAGCTTGCGAATTCGATCTCCACATCTCCTGAAGCGGGTAAACACGCCGCCTGCAGTTCCCCCGAACCTGCGCATCCTTCCAATCTCTGAAAGAGCCTTGAAGCAAGGCTGGGTATTCATAGCACAGGAATGACCGGCTGCAGTTGCCAGGTCAGGAACTGTGCAAGGAGCCAAGCGCCTGGGAAGCCGGAGGGGCGGGTAGATCGCGAGACTCAGAAATCGCGACCTGCCAGCCATGGGCTGGCACTCCTGGGGTTGCCGGCCAGCGGCCGGCACTACCAGAGCATAAAAAAAGCCCCGACCAAGGCCGGGGCTTTTCTACAACTGGTGCCGGAAACAGGAGTCGAACCTGCGACCTACGCATTACGAATGCGCCGCTCTACCAACTGAGCTATTCCGGCGGAGCCCGCGATTTTACGGGCTGGGCGCCCCGGCGGTCAATCCACCCGGCTCAGTCCGCCTCTACCCGGTTGGCACACACCCGCCCAGCCGCGAAATCCTGCAGGTTCCCCAGCGTGATCGCCGAGATCTCCTGCAGCGCCTCCACGGTGAAGAAGCCCTGGTGGCCGGTCACCAGCACGTTGGGGAAGGTCATCAGGCGCTGGAAGGCCTCGTCGTCGATGATCTCGCCGGACAGGTCCTGGAAGAACAGCGCGCTTTCCTGCTCGTACACGTCGATGGCCAGGTGGCCGAGCCGGCGCGACTTCAGCCCGCGGATCACTGCATGGGTATCCACCAATCCGCCGCGCGAGGTGTTGACGAGCATCGCGCCCGGCTTCATCCGCGCCAGCGAGGCGTCATTGATCAGGTGCTGGGTATCGGGCGTCAGCGGGCAGTGCAGCGAGACGATGTCAGCGCGCGCCAGCAGTTCATCCAGCGCCACCATCTCGCCGATACCCGCGAAGGCCGGCGACGGGTACGGGTCGTGCCCCAGCACCGTGCAGCCCATACCCTTGAAGATGCGCGCGGTGGCCAGGCCGATCTTGCCGGTACCGACGATGCCGACCGTGCGGCCATGCAGGGTGCGCCCGAGCAGGCCGTCGAGCATGAAGTTGCCTTCGCGCACGCGGTTGTAGGCTCGATGGGTCTGGCGGTTGAGGGTCATCACCAGCGCCAATGCATGCTCGGCCACGGCTTCGGGCGAATACGCCGGCACCCGCGCGACGAACAGGTCCAGCGCTTTCGCAGCGGCAAGGTCCACATTGTTGAAGCCCGCACAGCGCAGCAGCACGGCCCGCACACCCAACGCGTGCAGCGCGCGCAGCACCTGCGCATCCAGCCGATCGTTGACGAACACGCAGACCGCGGCGCAGTCCTGTGCCAGCGCTGCGGTATGCACATCCAGCGCGGCATCGAAGTAGATGAACGTGCAACCCTGCCCCGCCGCCTCACGCAGGTTGGCTTCGTCCAGGAAGCGACGGTCGTAGGGTCGGGCGCTGAAGACGGCGATCTGCATGGAAGAACCTGGATGGAATGCCATGCCGACCATACCGCAGCCACGCGTCCGTGGGGATGGCACCGGCGATGCGAGCATCGCCGGTGCCCTGTGCCACTCAGAACTTGTAACCCAGCCCCAGCATCACGCCGTTCTGGATCTGCCCGTCACGACGCTCGCCCACGTAGTCGGCCATGATCGACAGGCGTTCGCTGGCGCGGCTGGTCACACCCAGGTTCCAGGCCAGCACCTGCTCGCCCACGGCCTGGCTGCTTGCCCCGAACACCAGATCGGGTGCTGCGGCGAAGCCGGTGCTGTAGCGCGCCTGCGAGTCGCCCAGTTCCTTCTGCCAGACCACGCGGGCACGCGGGGTAATGCGCTCGCCGTTGTTGCCTTCGAAGGTCCTGAACAGCTGCAGGCCGGCGCCCACGCGGATGCTCTCCAGGCTGCCGCTGCGACCGACCAGTGCACCCGCGCCCTGCCCTTCATTGAAGCGCGTGGCCGAGGTACGCGCGTAGTCCACCACCGGCAACAGCGGCTGGATCACCAGGCCCTTGCCCGTGGTGAATGAGAACGCGTGCTCCACCCGCGCGGAGATCGCATCGTTGCTGTACTTGGCACGCAGCGGCTGCTGCAGGCCATCGATACCGCTGACGCTGCGGCGGGTGTCGTGACGCAGGTCTGTGTAGCGCACCGCGGCCGACAGATAGCCGCGCGAATAGGTCGCGTCCAGGTAGCCGCCCACGTCCAGCGCGCGCACGTCACCACTGAAGTCGGAGCCGTCGCGGCCCTTGGTCGACATATCTGCCGCGGCCACGCTGACGCCCAGGGTGACGCGGTCATCGGCAACGCGGGTATCGGCGCCGACGACGATGCCGCCGATGTTATGGCTCAAGCCTGCCACGCCACCGTCGGCATCGATGCGGCCGTGGCTGGCAAAACCGCGCGCCCACAGGCCATGGTTGCGACCAGAGCCACTGCCTTCACCGCCGCCCGCCGCCGGCTCGACCAGACGCATGGCCAGCTGGTTGAACAGGCTGCCGTGGCGCATGCCCGGCTGCGCCGACACCGATTGCGCGGCCTGCGAGGCCAGGCCGTCGGCATCACCGTCACTGCGCATCGCGGCCTGGTGCTGCTGCACCACGTTGCCGATGCTGCCCACTAATGCGTTGTCGGCCAGGCGCAGGGTCGCGTGCGCGTCACCGCGCAGAGCACCGGCCTGCTGTGCGATCACATCACGGTCGGCGAACTGCAAGGCGCCGAGCAGCGACTTCAGGCCGCCATCCCTGCGATCGGAAGCAGTCGCCAGCGCGCGGCCCAAGCCATCGCCGGAAGTGCCGTTGGTGAACAGGCCCAGCTGGTCGAAACCCGGGTTGGCGGTCAGCCACAGGCCGTCAGCGGCCTGCTTCACGTTGAAGCTCAGCAGCGAGTTGTGGCGCGGGCGGAACACTTCGCCGCCGGTGATGCTGGCGCTGTAGCCGGTGTCACCCAGGCGCACGACCTCTTCGAAGCCGCCCTGGTAGATCGGGCCCTGCACCAGGTCACGGCGGAAGTCCTGGCCGTAGTAACCCTGCGCCACGTTCAGTTCGAGGAAGGCCCCTTTGGAGATCACCAGCGCGCCGTCGGTCTGCTTGCTGTCGAAGAAACTGCCTACACGCAGGCGGCCACTGCCCGCCCCGCCGTTCTCGGTCACATCGAACAGCACCTTCCCGCCCGGCATGATGTTGACGTAGCCATGGGTGACCAGATCGCCGCCGCGCGGCATCAGGGTCCCGTACACGCGCAGGCGGTTGAAGCCGTCCTCGCGCCAGGACGGGCGGGTACCGCTGGCCAGCGCACTGAGATCCATAGCGGTGCCGGCCACGTCACCATTGCCGACCAGCATGCCTGCGGCCATTACCCGCACCTCCGAAGCGCGCAGGGCGCCGCCTTCCAGCGCGATGGTGCCGTTGTCGACCAGCATGAAGTCGGCACCGGTGGTCGCGGAGGTCCGCCATGTCGCACCATTGGTCACGCGGATCACGCCCATGGAGTTGTCCAGCGTGGACACATCCAGATCGCCCAGACGCAGCTTCGACAGCAGCAGTGCCTTGTATGTGGGATCGTTCTGGTAGTCCTGTACCGAGTTCGCGCCGATGCCCTGCGGACCATTGCTGGAGGCGTTGTAGATGCTCTGCGCCAGGTTGATGTAGCTGGACTGCCAGTTGGTGTTCCAGCGCGCGAAGTCATCATCGACGAAGGTCTGCAGCTGGCGACCGGTGCGCAGGTAGCCCGGGTTGATGTCGCCGCTCACGTTGGCCGTGACATTCAACGTATCGCCCGGGTCGCGGTAGCCCTTGGCGGTGATGACCCTGTTGCTGTAGATGTCCTGGCCCGGGAACGACTCCAGCTTGCTGCCGCTGCCATCAGGATCGAAAGTGACCGAGGCACCCGTGGTGCGCGCCGGATCGCGGAACACCAGCAGGCCGTTGGGCTGCACGACTTCATACATGGCCTTGTGCAGCAGCCCGGCATCGATGCCACCGCCGTAGTTGCCGGTATAGATCTGGGTCATCCGCGGCGACGGCGTGTAGATCACTTTGCCGCTGTTGCTGGCCGCGTGGATCTGTACCGAATCGACGATCGGCAGATCACCGGCCAGATAGCGTTCGACGCCACCGGACTGCATGATCGAGCAGGACGAAATGCAGTGGCCGGACACGATGGTGTTCAGGCCGGACGTGCGGATCACGCCCTGCAGCCACTCGCCGGCGATCAGCGCGCCACCATTGGAGGTGCGCAGCACCACTTCGCGGATCGGCCGGCCCTCGGCCTGTGCCTTGGCCAGCAACGCGGGCAACGACACCACATCGGCGTAGGTCACCCCGCCGCTCAGGAAGATGCGATCCCCCTGCACGTGATAACTCATTGCCATGACGTCATCAGCCGCCGCGATGGCGCCAACGGCGATCAGCCCGGCCAGGGCCAGGCTCAACTTCGAATGCTTCATACGTTCTCTCTCTCCACCCGCAACACGCGGGTAAGGAGTCAAACGGCAAAGCGCCGGAATCTCCCCCAGCCCGGTCGGCCGGAAAAAATGAATGCATTCACAATGAGAGAGGGACACCACACACTCTTCCCCATCCGGTCATCGTCGCGTAAAACTCGAAGGCGCACCCGCCAACGTCAGCCGAGGCCAGCCCTGTCCGTTCCGTCCCCCCTGATCCACCACGCGCCGGAGCCACCCGCGCCTGCGGACGCCTTCATCGCGTTCGTACGCGAGGAACGCGCGCCACTGTGCGCGTTCCTGCGCACACGGGGCGTCGGGCCGGAGGATGCAGAGGACATCGCGCAGGACTGCATGGAGCGGCTGATCCGCTATCGCGCGCACGGCACCGACGAACTGCGCCTGCTGCTGTATCGTATCGCGCGCAATCGCCTGGCCGATCGCGGCCGATCGCCGCAGTCGCGACCGCACCTGTCACTGGCCGAGCATGAGGGTCACGACGAGCCCACCAGCCCGTCGCCGGACCCCTTGCGCCAGGCGGAGTCCGGGCAGATGTTGTCCCTGCTGCGGCAGGCCCTTTTCAAATTGCCCGAGCGTGCGCGCGAGGTGTACCTGCTCAACCGGATCACCGGCATGAGCTATACGCAGATCGCGCGGCACTGTGGAATTACAGCCAAGACCGTGGAAAAACACATCGCCCGCGCCCTGCAGGGCCTGCGCCAGGAGTTGGGACCGGATCCGCTGCACAACGACGGGGATACCGAATGAGCAGCCACCGGCACACGGAAGACGCCTCGCTGTTCGCACGCGCCAGCGCCTGGGTGGCGCGGTTGGAGGCCCCGGACTGCACACCTGCCGAACGCGAGTCGTTCGAAGACTGGCTGGCTGAAGACCCTGCCCATGTCAAAGCCTGGGCGCAGGCCGAAGATCTTTTCCAGCAGGGCCAGGGCCTGGCTGCGGACCCATGGCTGCGGACGGCTGCGGCGCGTGCGGCACGGCCTGCCCGACGCCGCTGGCTGCCTGCCGCGGCCGCGGCCGCTGGTATCTGCCTGGCCATCGGCGTGGGCTGGATGGTAGCGGTGGATGGCAACCCAGCCCCGCAGCGCTTTGCCAATGACACGCATCAGGCGCAGCGGCTGACCCTGCCCGATGGCAGCGTAGCCACGCTCGATGCCGGCACGACGCTGCACGCACGCTTTGGCTGGCGCCACCGCGAGCTGGACCTCGAACGCGGCCGCCTGCAGTTGCAGGTCGCGCCATCGAACAAAGCACTGCAGCTGCGCGCCGGCACCAGCACCATCCGCGATATCGGCACCACCTTCCAGGTCGAGCGCCTGCACGATGGCCTGGTCGAGGTCGCGCTGCTGGAGGGTGCGGTGGAAGTCAGCAACGGCGCCGCCCAGCACACCCTGGCCCCTGGCCAGCAACTGCAGGTACTGCCCTCCGGGCGCATCCAGCCCGGTCCAGCGCTGTCCTCCACGGCAGCCGCCGAGGGCTGGCTGCATGGGCAGCTGGTCTTCGATGCCACCCCGCTGTCGATCGTGGTCGAACGCATGAACCGCTATGGCCATGCACCGCTGGTGATCGCCGACCCGGAGATCACCGATCTGGCAGTCAGCGGCACGTTCCGCGCAGGCGACGCACAGGAGTTGCTGTCCGCGCTGGAACTTGGCTGGTCCATTGCTGGCCAGACGCGCCCGGATGGCGCGCTGGAACTGCGCCGCACGTACTGAGGAGGCCTGCGGCGATGGCAGGACCAGGCGCGCTGCAGTGGGGGCTGCTCCGCCCCCTGCTGTGCCTGGCGCTGCTGGTCGCCGCGCCGCCTGCCGCCCTCGCAGGCGATCCGGCTGCCACCCACGACTACCGCATCAACGCTGGCCCGTTGCCCTCGGCATTGCAGCAATGGGCACGGCAAAGCGGCATCGCTCTGGTGTTCGATGCCCGGGAACTGGCGGGGCTCCATGCCAACGGCACCCATGGCCAGGCCGATCCAGCATCGGCCCTGAAACAGCTGGTCGCCGGCAT
>OJST01000079.1_pt1 | contig 29633 bp, 30 predicted proteins | sample 1599491 | NCBI WGS metagenome assembly OJST01 (sample SAMN04436635, study PRJEB24849) | human gut metagenome | biome: human gut; feature: NICU; material: stool | host: Homo sapiens | place: USA: Saint Louis, MO | collected 2010-02-10
ACAACGACCTCCCGCGTCGTAACTGGCCGACACCAGCGGCGCTCAAAGACAGGATCTCCACCCCTGGCGAGTCTGTGCGGTCGCTGACAGTGGCTTCGGTAGCGCACATTGACGCTACCGATGGCCTCGCCGCAGCGGGCCACCCTGCACCCTATTCACGCTGTGGACCGGGTCCTGTGTTCACGCCAAAACCGGACATTACCCATGTTGGCGGAGGCGTCCATGCTCCATGGGCCGCAGGTACGTCCAGCCTCAAAGTATTGGCCCCGCAGGGCCACTTGTACCCATCGTTCGGCACGAGCTATGCGGCCCCACTTGCCTCATGCATGGCTGCACATGCCTGGCAGGCTCTGGCGGGTCGTCCCAACCCGAGCCCCTCGCCGTCGTTGGTCAAAGCGCTCATGATCCACTCGGCGCAACTGGCGTCACCTGATTATGACTCGTACCAGCGTCGCTACTTGGGTGCTGGCCGCCCTGATGACGTGTTGAGGGCGCTCTACGATTCAGATGATTGCTTCACCCTGGTTTTCCAAGCGAATTTGGTTCCTGGCAACATGCGCTGGAGAAAGTCGCCCTATCCGATGCCCGATGTACTGATCGAGGACGGTAAATTCCGAGGCGAAATCATCATGACAGCTGTTTATGCTCCTCCCCTGGATCCTAACGCCGGCAGCGAGTACGTAAGGGCAAACGTGGAGTTGAGCTTCGGGGCAATCGAAGGCGACAACATCACCGGTAAAGTGCCGATGGAAAGCGAAGAAGGTCAAAGCGGCTACGAAAGCGCGCAGATCTCAAGCGGGAGCAAATGGTCTCCGGTGAAGGTTCATCGCAAAGCCTTCCCGCGTGGTGTAGCCGGAAATGTGTGGGGGCTTCAGGCGTCTGCGCTTTTGCGTGCCTACGAACCCGCGCTTACCGAAGCGTTACCGGTACACATCATCGTCACCGTGCGCTCGCTGGATGGCGACCTGCGGGTGCGGGCTGCAGGTATGCGCGCGCTCGCCCAGAGGAACTGGGTCAATACGCCCCTGCCTCTGCGAGTCCCTGTCAACGTAATCAACCGCTGAAATCAAAAAGCCCCGTGCTCTGTTCGTCGCGAGCGTTTGTAGAGTCTTAGGGCTTCCGATAGCGTAGGTAGTCACAGAAAAACGCTCTCACCGAGATGCCGTCATGACCCCTGCCACTGAACAATGCACTGCTGTGTCGGAGTCCTTCGCGCGCACCGCAGACAATACGGCTCTTTACGCAGCTCTTACGAAAGCCGACGGGGTACTTGAGATCAGTGAGCAGGCGGGCTGTGCTGAACCTGGGTATCGGTTGATCCGTATTGATGATCGGCTCAAATCGGTTGGCGGCATCGAGATCGCCTTGGTGGATGATGCCCAATTATCAGTAGCTTATTACGATAAGGTCACGCTTGTGAGCATGCCGGAAACCGGCAGTCGGCCTGTAGCGCGTAATCAAGTGTGGCGATCGGCAAGCAAGCGTCATTCCCTAGCGCTTCGCGATATCTCGCAAAAGGTGCTTTTCGGCTACATCGCTCAGCGTTATGACCTATTGCTCACGGAAGGTGAAGTAATTGGTGGTGGCAAGTTTTATTGTCTCCGCCAGGTATCTCGGGCCATTGAGATGGGGCTGAGCGTATCCGTGTACGAGCAAGCGACGCAAGCCTTCCGGTCGGTTTTGACGCAGCGAGCGCTGGATGAGATACAGGATCACGCTTGGTCGAAGGCCAATCCAGAACCCCTTATAGCGCTCGTTTCAATCCTTCCTCTCAGCAACCGGTAATCCACAAAAAAGGCCCTGCGATAGGACCGTTTTTGTTCAGCTACTTAGGTGACGTGTCGGGCGGAGCTATTACAGCTGATGCCGGAGCTTTCGCAACGGGCGGAGGTGTAGTCGGTGATGCAGATGCCGGGAGGCTTGCCGCTACCGTGGGGGCAGGCGTGGAGCTTGGGTTGTGGTAGGTCAACGCCGCATAGAAAAACGCTCCGGCGCCCACAAGCAGTGTGGCAAACCCGATCAGGGTATTTCGCGAATCCCGGTTGTTTTTCTGCAGCTCTTGAAGCAGGTCTTCACGATAGGACTCCAACTCCTTGTGAGCCTCACGTAGGACCTCTAGGTGCTTGGAGCATTCTTCGTAGTAAGCCACTCGTTCAGTGGCAGATCGCGGCGCGACGACCAGATCGCGAGCAGCATTGATCTGCTTCCGCATCTCAGGGTAGTTGGGGATGACCGTGCCGATCCGCACGTTGCGGAAATCCGTCTGGAACGTTTTGATCATTTCCAGCTGGAAGGTCACGCCAGCTTCTGCGGCGTCGTAGATCGCCCGTTTGCAGTGCTTCTCGGCTTTGCCGAACTCTTCATTGGCGGCCTCTATGGTCTCCGCGGCAATGAAGCGGGTAATGTGGTAGCCAGCGTAGCGCAGCTCATTGATCGCCGGGATCGACAATTCCAGGTTGAGGTTTTCAACCAGCTTGATCTTGTCTTCAGCGATCTTAAAGAGGCGAGCCAATTCTTCGGCACGAGCTCGCACTCCCAGATCCCGCAGGTCGGGCATAGACAGGTCTGTCACGGAAAGCTTTCTCAGAACGAATGTTGAGCAAGCTTCTGCTTGCGAGCGTCGATATCTGCAGAGGTGACGTAGCGACCGCGCTGTAGGTTTACATTACCGCGGGCGTACGAACGAACGAATGACTTGGCCACGAGGGTGGCTGAGGTTTTCGAACTGCGTTCCGGTATGACGGCGTGCGTAGGGAGCAGTGCCCTAAGCAATCTTCTGAACCACATCCTTTGATCCGTCCTTGATGAGTCAGCGTAGAAAGCGCCCTGGCTAGGGGCGACGAAGGCTGCGATCTAGTTGGTAGCTAGTATGCGGCCAATTGATGGCCATATGCCATCATAAGAAATCAAAAAAAGCGCCGGGATTATAGGGACCGTTAATTCACTTTGCCATTCATTTCGCTTCAATGCGATACCTTTCTCAATGCCGTATCCGATTTCGAAACGCCATCACTGTGATCTGTACCCGGTTTGATTCCTCAGGTCAAGAACGGCTCACCATCGGATTTGTATCAGGCGTAACGGACTGTAGAGGTGTCAATTGCCTTTGGGTTCCGCCGCGCTCCAAGACAGATCACTTGGGTTTTGACCGCGTGTTGGAAATCGCAGAGACCTCGAATCGCCGCTGAGTAGCCGTAGCTTACGTTGGGGCGAGCTGGTGGATCGGTATGGGTTTTTTCTTCGCTGCCGTGCGAATAGCATAGGCGTCGGAACCCAGCCCTCGGCTGGCAGGATCGATCCAAATCAGGAGTGCAGTCCGCGATGCGCGAGCATGGTGATGAAAGTAAATTGGTCTGTGCGTCATGCGTGACTGAGAACTACTTGCAGCAGCTGATCGAGTCGAAACCGAACGGTGTCTGCAGCTATTGCGATGAAGCTGCCGTTCCCTGCATTGCCGTCGAGGATCTAGCAGATCTGGTCGAAGAGGCATTTGAAGGCCATTTTGAACGCACGCCTTCCGAACCCAGCGATTTCGAGTCTGCACTCATGAGAGACAAGGAAATTGGCTATGACTGGTACAGGGAGGGCGAGCCTGTGCTGGATGTCATCAACGGCATCGCTTGCTGTGAACCTGAGGTAGGTGAAGATGTACTGTCGATTCTGAGTGATCGGCACGACTCTCGTGACCCAGGCGATCCCTATGAAGGAGAGAGTGAATTCGATCCTGAGTCATGCTACGAGAGGACCAATGCGAAAAGCATTCACTGGCATATGCAATGGCGTCGATTGGAGATCGCGCTGAAGTACGAAAGCAGACTCTGCAATCAAGATGTGCTGGAACTCTTTGAAAGCGTATTCGCCGGGTTGGATCAGACCAAGACTCGTCATGGTACTGTACCGATCGTTGATGCCGGCCCGGACACCAAGCTGATGGGGGTCTATCGCGCTAGAGAGTTTCAAAATCAGAATGATTTGAAAAAAGCGCTACAGGATCCTGTCAAAGGGCTAGGTCCGCCTGACGGCTCGATCGCGAAGGCCAACCGCATGAATGCGTCGGGCATATCGGTGTTTTACGGTGCCAAAGATGCAAGCTCTGCTTTGGCGGAGGTTCGTCCGGCAGTAGGAAGCAAGGTGGTGGTGGCTCAATTCTTATTCACCCGCCCATTGAGGTTTCTGGACTTGCGCAGCTTGGAATCAATCACCTGCAGTGGGAGCCTTTTCGATCCGGTTTACACGCGGGAAGTAGAACGGGTTGGCTTTCTGCGAACGTTGACAAAACTGCTGATCTTGCCAGTCATGCCTAATGAACAAGACCGTGAGTATTTAATGACCCAAGCCGTCGCGGACTATCTGGCGTCGCTCAAGCAGCCCTCACTGGACGGAATTATTTTCCCCTCCGTTCAAGATGGAGTGGGCGAGAACGTGGTCCTGTTCCACAAAGCATCCCTGGTAGAAAAGCTCCCGTTCCCGGACGGTACCCTTGTCACCGCAGGCCTCATGGACTTCGACCCGGAAACCGAGGATAGCTACCCGTCCTACACAGTTCATGTCAGTCAGCCGGAGAAGCCGCACAAGAAAAAGCGGGGGATAAGCTACACACCTTATGAGCCGAATTGGCTATACAAAACAGAAAGAGACCCTGCCTTGGCGCTCGTTCTCGATTCGATCGTAGTGCATACCGTTAAAGCTGTTCGCGTAGAAACCAGCTCTGATGGAGTATTCGTGAGTCACGGCACCCATTCTAATGAATCAGGGTTGGACTCGCAGTTTGATGGGTTTTAGGTCTAGGCATACGTGTCTTTCGGTTTGAGTTGAAGTCGTGGGGCGGGCGTGGTTCTAACCGAGGAGGGAGGCCGCGGTCTCTTGGCAGCCGGTGCGGTTTTGATCTTCGTTGGTTAAGAGATAGCACACTCGATAGTGCCATTGGGTACGATAGCTGAGAAGCACAAGGAGATCTTCGGATGCGGGCAACGCTTTCGGCTTGAAAGCGTTGCTGCATTCAGCATCAGGCGGTAGCGGTTTGGTGATTGGCTCTATCTGCTTTGTTACGAACGAACATCCAGACAGCCAGCGCGCCTGCAACACCGAGTACACCGGTAACCGCAAATGCTGCGCTATAGGTTCCGGTCACCTGAATAATCATCTGATCTGTGCTGAATTAGCCCTCCGTCCTTCTAGCAAGCCCGCCATCCCATGAGTCAGATCAGCTTTTCCGATTTCGATTACGCCGGTAAGCGCAAGCAGACCCGTCGCGAGCGTTTCCTGGCCGAGATGGAACAGGTGGTTCCGTGGGGCGGGTTGGTGGCGTTGATCGAGCCTCACTGCCCAAAGGCTGGCGGTGGCTGCAAACCGTAGCCACTGGAAACCATGCTGCGCATTCACCTGTTGCAGAACTGGTTCTGTGGATGGTGCGCCGACAATTACTGCCGGCTGCGGGAGAGGTGCGCCCGTGAGGGCAGAAAACCAAGGCTGTGCTTTGGTTTTCCAATAATCAGCAGCTGAAAATCGGCTGTTCGGCATCCCCAAGCCGCCCATTTCTGGCTGACAGTCAGCTATGTGACAGTGGCCTGCCCACATCGATCCATGTTGCGTGCGTTGAGTTGCCTCGCAGAATCCGAGCGACAGCGCTTGGCAGGCCGGACAATGCGTGGGGGGCGGGACGGTTGGCCGTAAGTCTCACCCAGGCAAAATGGTCGTTTTACACAAACACTCAGGACAGACAAGGGTGGAAGCAGTGATCGCTTGATGCTCGATGTCAAATTGACCCAGTGGCCGAGGCCATGCTGCTCCAGCACCAATCCGCGAAATTTCAGCAATGGGGCAATTCATAAAGTAGGAGCGTGGGTCAGCGACTGGGTAGGTCCTGTGCCGGCGATCACACAGAAGACAAGCCGAGGGCTGCTCTCCAGCCGCTGCCAACAGTTCAAATTCTCTCAATCCAGACGCTGGTTTGAGAAATGAAACTGTCGCAGCCAACAGTGACGCGGCTTTGAGCAGTTTTTAACGCAGCTCTTGGCCTGATCGGGACTCCCAAGTCGCAAGTAGAAACATTGCCATGGAGCCGGCTAGGTTTACGGCCAGTTCGGCATGCCGGGGTGCAGCCTTCGCACCATTTTTACCCTTTCCGTGCGCATCGCTGAGGCGATTTCTCAACGAACCCAGTCCCTCTACAACTGCAGTGCAGCCTCCCAATATTTGCTTAAAAACCACCTCTTCATGCTGCGCCTTTGTCAGGTTGAGCAGAGAGGCTGTTTGCTTGTAGAGCTTGTTGAGATCAGGATTTGCTTCATGCTCGCTGTCGCCCGCTTCTTCCAGGATATGCTTGCAGACGGACTCAAGAAGCGTCCGGGCCATGGTGATCGCCCCCTCAGGATCCGAAGCACGGCGTTCAATCGCTTTAGTCCAAGCACCACGTACATGCTCGGCGTCGAAGCGGTTCATCGCCTCAGACACCACCGCATCAGACGGATGCACATCGCCGGACTCTGCGTAATCAGCAAGTGCTCTGAACTCATCCCATATGAAGCTTCTACGTTCCGCGTACGATCCAAATTTTGGCTTTATGAAGCCCCAGAACTGATCTAGGTTCCGGTGCCGTTTCACCCAGGCAGGAGCAAGCGAAGCTGCACGTGGGTCGTCCAAAATGCTCTGACGGTAAAGTGGATAATCTCGCTCGTCGTCGTTGTTACCGAGTCCGGTCGCACGGTTTACGTAGATAGCCTGTAAAGCATCAACATCGTCGATTAGAGACACTGGCGTCTTACCTCCAATGTAAGCCCATACTGACAGCGATTCAGGAACCGCTCCATCGTGCGCCGTTCTGGAGCGTATTATTCAAGTCGCCGCTCTCCACAGTACCAAGATATCATTCCACTACTCGCTTGGTGGAAACGCTCATGGGCCTAGCCATTGATTTCATCCTCCTCTGGCCTGATGCTTCCAGCTTTGCATCCTTACAAGGAGTCTCCATTGCTTTCATGGATTAAGCAGCTGATCGGCCGACCAGTCCGCGACTACGAAGAACGATTTGCCCAAGCCTTGAAGCGCAGCAAAAGTTGGGGCTTGGCGCCTTCAGGTTTCAGGCGCACCGACGAGCGGTTTGTCAGCGAGCAAAGCATCCAAATCTTTCAGCAAGTGGCGGCAGCGCATCTATCCCATTTCCATGCTGAAGATGTTTCTCAGCAGTGCTTTGCCGTAACCGCAATGCTGAAAGCCCCATTAGAAGAAGCTCTGGGGGTGCCTCTCACGTTCACCCTAGGTTATGTCGAGTACAACGGGCACAATGTTTTCCATAGCGATACCCGTGATCTCAAGACGATGCTGAAAAAAGGCGTACCTTCCCTAGCCCTGAATCTGCATGCGTGGCTAACGCTGCCAAGCCATGAGGTCATTGACGTGACATTTGGCACTACCTACGGCGTGGTCAATGAAATGCCGGATGTCATTGGCCGCATGTGTTTCCTGCATCCGGATGACATGACCGCCGATATGCAGTATCACCCGCAGCTGATTGGGTGGGATTACCTGGAGCAGATCGGTGCTACGCACATCTTGCTGATGCCTTCTTGAGCCTCAGTCACCGTATGAGCCTGCTGATCATTGAAAGATGTTGGCCCTAAACAAACGTGGCTATTTCGAGAGTGGGCGGCGTGTGGCATCGCATCAGCGGCTCGTAACGCGTGAGTTTTGGCGCCGCTTATACTCTGCAGAGGGGACGGACATCGGGCCGGTGGGTTCAAGGTCGTGCCCGAGAGCCTGTGCGGCTTGGAGAAACCTGCGTTGATTGTCCGACGCCTCGACGTGACGAGCCTTCTCCTTATACTGTTCAATCAAGAACCATTTTGCCGTTTTGGCTTTCCTTCGTCCTTTCATTTGATCCTTGCTCCTAAGCGGTAGACCATCAGCCGTTCGAAGGACCTATACATGAAATTACCCGACCTGTGCTCACTAGCGGATCTGCTCATCGCGGCGGGACGAGCAGGATCGGACTATTGGCATTGGATTTGTGACATGACAAACCCTAGAGAGCCAAGCTAGACCGGTAGCATGGTTTGTCAGCCTTGGGCTGGCGGAGTGAAGCATACGCCCGCCCTAAATATTGGTGGGATAGTGCAACGTATGGGCTGAAGCGAGCTTTTCCCCAAGCTCAGTTAAGCGATGCCACAAAGCGATACCCCCAACAATCGGTTACTTGAAAGCTCAGAGCAAAGCTTTGGTTGGTTGCGGCAAGCCAGGTAAAGCACAAGTAAAGGGCGAGACAAACTCGGAGGTACCGACGCTCATTTCTGGCTCGCTCCAGTACTGCCTGCAACATTCATAATACTTGGTCCATAGCTATCACGCTCGCCTTGCCTACTCAGCCATGCAGAGCCCCATAAATCTCGTTCTGTGCGGCTTTGAGCACCTCTTCAGGGTTCGCCATCAAAACCTCCTTCGGCTTTCGGCCCCTCAGGTAAGAGTTTGAAGAGCCAAACCAGAACGCCATGCCCCAGCCATCGGTGATCTGCGCAAGTACGGAAATGACGGGTGCCAAATTAACCTGAGGACGATGGCTTTTCTGTGGGTCCAGTCCATAGGCCGGAAAGTAGTCCTTGCCGGAGTGCCGTATAGCGAAGATTTTTCCGGCGTGCTTCCACTTGTTTGGCTGCGAGCTGGCGTTAACGCTGCTGAATTGTGCGAGCTCGGCGATGTCTCGAGCTGTCAGCCAGTCTCCGCTATTTAATGTTCGACTTTTGGCCCTGGCCAGCATCTTCGCTTCACGCAGGATGGAGGGGGGGATTGGTTTAGCCGGCAAGAGCATGGAGGCTATGTCAGTGATCTTGTCCTCCGGCCTAGCTTTCATCTGAGCTGTGAACGCTAATGCTACGTATTCAACGCACTCAAGGTAAGCGTCAGCTTGCTGCCTAGACAGTCCGCTGACTGAGATTACCTTTACCTCATGAAAGCGGTCACGGCTCGTGATGACAACGGTGTGTGTGCCTGTGGACGTAGATTCACGCTCAACAGTGATTTTTACTGGCTGGGCCATTTGCGCCGTCTCCCAGGTAAACAAGGTCAGGCTCGAGCTCTCTCCGTAATCTAACCTGTGGCCGATCCTCACGCTACCGTTGATGAGCCATCTGAACCGGCGCTTATGGAGGGGCGTTGCATAGTAGCTAGGTTATTGGCGTCATAACCTGTGGGGCTGCTGTCCGATCACGTTGAACCTCGTAAGCTTCTGGTCGTCGGCTATCTGATGGGTACAGCGACGGCCGTAGCTACGGATGCGGAATTTTGGCTGAAGACAGAAAGTTTATCGGCATTCAGGGGCATTTTTTTCTTGCTCGGTTGTATGCGGCGATTCGGGAAACACTCGAATCGACGACCACTGCGAGCATGGTTGAAGCGACGACGTTGTCGAGTAGCCACGGTGCTCACGGCGCCGTCAGCCGTCTTCTTTCGCCAACTAGATCCCTGATAAAGCGAAGGATTGGGGGAGTCTTTTCGCTGAGCAGGAGCTAAACACCCCTGCCTAGTGAAAAACTTGTGGGGTGGATGCGGCGTCAACACCCTCCGTCGCTACAAACCAAGTACCGCTTTCAGATCGATTTCGGGGGGCACTGCGGTGTCGAACTTGTAGCCCTTAATGACCAGGTTGTAGTGCGAGGCCAGCAGGGCCTTAGCCGATTCGCCATCTTTAAGTTCGAGGCAGTCGACCAGACGGGAATGCTCATTTCGTAGCTGACAGTAGTCGAATCCTGAACGGTACAAGGCATTGATAAGCGCTTCTTGGCGTCGAAGCTGGGTATGGATTTGATTCAGGATGTCGTTCTTCAGAAACGAAATGAGTAGCGAGTGAAACTGCCGGCCAAGCTGGTCGCCAAGATCGTGGTCGTGGTTTTCGAAGGCAACTCGCTCCTTCAGGGTATGAGCCCGTAAAGTTTCTAGATCTTTTTCACTGATGCTGCGGGTCAACTGGTCAATGACCCCACTTTCCATGACCAGCAGCATTTGATACAGCTGGTAGGCGTCATCGAAGGTGGGGCAGGCAACTGTTGAGGAGCGTTTAGGCGAGACCACTACCAGCCGATCCTGTGACAAGCGTATCAACGCTTGCCTTACAACGGTGCGGCTTACTTCGAACAGCTCAGCGATGTCCCGCTCGTTCAGCTTGGTCCCTGGCGGTAGTCGGCGATGGTAGATGGCGTCTGAAATAGCGGAAACAATTTTTTGAGTGAGCATGGCACCAGCTATCAATGGAAGTTAGCAGCCGGGTAGCCTATCACACCGCCTTCTCCGGCGGGATTGGCACTGTCTTGGGGAGTCTCCGCAGAAAATGGTCCGAAAAGGGGCGTTTTGGTCGAAAAGCCCAACATAAACTCCCGGCGCAGCCCTCAGAAACCTGATCACCGAGACAGCTTGTGGATCTGGCATGAAGGATGCTTGCGTCAGATGGCTACTGGTATACCAAATATCCAATCTGGCATTTCAGTGTCCACTTCGACTACTAGCTCCAGCCAGTTGCCATAAGCAAGGAGCCCCACAGCGCAGGTCTGTATGAAGAACTCTCCACCTAGAAATAATGCGCGCTTCATTTCAATGCTCTTAATGGCATGCCAGCACGTAATGGTGATGTACGCCGGTGCCGTGGCGATTCCATTGGTGCTGGGTGCGGCGCTTGGATTGTCTAAGGCCGACATCGCTTTTCTAATCAACGCCGACCTATTCGCGTGCGGGATCGTCACGATCATTCAAGCGTTAGGTGTGGGGCCAATAGGTATTCGCATGCCTGTAATGATGGGGGTAACGTTCACAGCTATTGGCCCCATGATTGCAATCGGTTCCGACGCTACAGTGGGCTTGTCGGGAATCTTTGGGGCTACCATCGCTGCTGGTTTGTTCGGCTTGGCTGTCGCGCCATTGGTGGGGAAACTCCTGCGTTTTTTCCCGCCCGTGGTGACGGGAACAGAGATCGTCGCAGTAGGACTTTCGCTAATGTCCGTAGCTGCCGCTTGGTCTGGCGGCGGCTTTGGGAATCCGGACTTTGGTCGTCCTCTCTACCTTGGAATCGCTGCCGCAGTGTTGGTCTGTATTCTGCTAATTGTGCGGTATGCCAAGGGTTTTCTGAATAACATATCTGTACTTCTAGGGCTAGTATTTGGGTTCGCAGTGGCGGCGGTGGCGGGTTTAGTAAGCCTGGAGGGGATTCAGGAAGCACCAGTGTTCGGGCTTATCAAGCCCTTTCATTTCGGCATACCGACCTTCCATATCTGGCCAATCGCAGCCATGTGCATCGTGATGCTGGTTACCTTCATCGAGTCCACCGGAATGTTCATCGCCCTAGGCGAGATAGTAGAGAAACCAATGGACGAGCGAACGCTGGTTCGGGGTTTTCGTGCTGATGCTGCAGGCACTATGATTGGCGGCATATTCAACACGTTCCCTTACACCTCCTATGCGCAGAACATAGGCCTGGTGAGTATCACCGGGGTACGAAGCCGTTGGGTTTGCGCATTTGCCGGAATGATACTGATTGTGCTTGGGTTATTTCCGAAGGTCGCGTATTTCGTCGCCTCCATACCTCCTTTTGTGTTGGGTGGTGCGGGCATTGTAATGTTCGGCATGGTGACTGCTAGCGGGATGAAGGTCTTGGCTCGGGTAGACTTCAAGAAAGTGGGCAACCTTTATATAGTGGCGATCAGCCTTGCGGTAGGCCTGCTGCCGGTAGTGTCTCCGCAATTCTTCAATAAGTTACCGTCTGCGTTAGGGCCTATTCTTGAAAGTCCTATTCTACTAACCGCGATCGTCGCCACTCTCCTTAATTTGTTCTTCAATGGAGTAGCTGCGAAACCAAGGCGTCAAGGATCCGAATCAACTCCTGCTCAATCGCAAACTCTATAGCGTAGAACTCAGTAATGCTGATAAATGTTTTTTGAAAATATGAAGTGGTACCTGCCTTAATGCTCCCAGGTCAGGATTGCGCTTAGCGACCGTTATCGGTCGCTTTTTTTTGTCTCTGGAACTCCCGATTATTATGGGGCGCGGCCGCACCATCACGTTGCAAGAGAGGGAGATTATCCCGCACCGTAATACTCCGCCATTTATTTATATGCTCTCACACAGCGCAAAAGAGTTTTTTATGTGTTGATTTCGTCTGTAAAATCTGCGCAATAGAGTGTTTAGCTGGCCCCATACTTGCTATGTATAAATAGCTGATCGCTCGGTCAGTTTTATATATTGGAGGTGAGATGGAAGTTAATAAATTGGTCGCTGCGGTAGGCTCTGCTGGGCTGCTGGGTATCACTTGTTTCCCAGTATCTGCATTTGCAGACATGAATTGGCATAGCGACAGCCTTACATACCAATATGGTAAAGAGTTCAAAGTCGATGCCAAGACTGTTCAGACCATCACCTATGAACATTTTAGCGATTGGTCGTGGGGCGACGTGTATTTTTTCATTGATAACAACTGGTATCCAGGAGGTGGGACCTACAATGACGGGCATCATTCTATCTACAGCGAGGCGGCGCCGCGTCTTTCACTTGGCAAAATGTTCAACAGCAACCTTGCCTTTGGTCCGATCAAGGATGTGCTAATCGCAACAAGCATTGAATGGGATAAGAACGACCGGAACGGTTCACACGATCAGGTCAATTATCTACTAGGCCCAGGATTTGATCTGGCTCTTCCAGGATTCGATTATTTCCAGATAAATTTCTATTACCGCAAGCCAGATGGCGGCGCCGCGCCCTCTGGTCAATGGCAGATTACTCCAAGCTGGGCTTATACGATTCCGATGGGACGCTCCGATCTTGTTATCGATGGTTATTTGGACTGGGTAGTCAATAACAAGGGGAGCTACCATCGCAATTTGCTCTTCAATCCCCAGGTAAAATATGACATTGGCAAGTACCTAGGCTATAAAGCGAAGCACTTCTATGCAGGTATCGAGTATAATAATTGGTCTAACAAGTACGCCATTAAGAGTACCAAGGAGTTCAATACCAATCAGAATGTGACAAGCCTGATTGTGAAGTACTATTTTTAACTATGGTGGCGGGCTGGTAGTTCGCCATTTATAGTTGGCAGAGCCAGAAATTAAAAAGGCCACCCGAAGGTGGCCTTTGCATTCCGGCGAGTGATTATACCGTGGCTTTGGTGACGCCGAACGTCTTGTCGAACATCGCAGCAATGTGCCCCCCAACCGTGATAGGTGCCGGGTAGGTAGTGTCAGGCTTGCGAAGTGACGGTACTACTTCGACCTCGTAGTAGTAATCCAGGTCGAAGAAGGTAGGAATCGAGTAACGCGCGGCGTCTTGTCTCGCGTTGAAGACCCGATGCATGGTGGAGTGATACAGGCCATCCGTTAGCAACGGAACCATGTCGCCCAGATTCACAACGAAAGTACCTTCAATGTAGGGGGCTTTCAGCCATTCCCCGTCGGCATTACGTACCTCCAGACCACCCACTTCATCCTGCAGTAGGAGAGTGATTAGACCCCAGTCGGTGTGTGCGCCGGCACCCAGCTGATTTTCACGAGCATCGGCCGGCTGACTTGGATAGTGAAGCATCCGACTGATGATCATTGGTTCCTTGAGACCTTCGTCGAAAAAGTCTTCAGGCAGTTGCAGTGATAGCGCGAGTAAGCGAACCAGTCTACGGCCGAGTAGATCCATGTACTGCATGTAATCTTCGGTATGCTGGCGAAAACGTGGATTCCCTTCTGGCCATTGATTGGGGCCATGGTAAGGAGTCTTGCGCTGAACATGGGGATGCGCCTCGGTTAGCTCTCGCCCCAAAAGGAACCCTTCCTTCAAATCGGGTGGCGAACCCTCGTCCAAGGTTTGTGCCGCGAGAGGCTCATAGCCACGCAGACAACTCGATTTCTTAGAGTTGATTCGCATCTTATCTTCAAGCGGAGTTCGGAAATAATCTTTGGCCACCGCGAATTGCGCCTGTTGCAGCTCTAACGGAACGCCGTGGTTTTTAATGTAAAAAAAACCAGTCTGTCGAGCAGCTTTATGAATTTCCCAAGCTACTGCCTTGCGTTTTTCAATATCGTGAGAAAAGCTGTCGAGCAAATCGATAACAGGAATGTTCTTTGCCACTGATGGCGGGGTGTAAATGACCATTTCCAAGCCTCATTCAGCCAGATGTTTTAGTAGCAAGGCAGCGTTTCAAATTGAATCGGTTCGGCACGAATTTTCGGGCGCCGATGCTCGGCTCGGCGCTTCGCCCAGTGCCAATCCTGATTAGTGCGGTGCGTCTCCTGCTGGGAAAATCCCCGACATTACTGTAAATCCAGGAACTCGCTTGACTGCATCCAGCCACAAACGTACGGAGGGATAATCTTGCAGGCATAGTCCTGCTTCGTCGGCCATCGCTACATACGGAAAACAGGCAATGTCAGCCACAGTCGCATGTGCCAACGGGCATAAATAATTGAAGCCCTGTTGACGCTGCATCCAAAGATGCTTATCCATTACATTCAGCAGATCGTAAGCGCGAGAGCGGCAACTCTCAGCATCGAAGTCGTACATGAAAAGCTCGTGCAACCGAGCAGCTGAGATGGACCCAGTCAAACTGTCCGCGAATGCCAGCCAGATCTGGATATCTCCAAGCACGTCGGGGCGATCGACCGGATACCATTGACGCGTCGAGTCATACATCGCAGCGAGATGAATCAGTATCGCCTGGGAGTCTCGAATGGTTTTTTCACCATCCTGCAAAACTGGCAATTGCCCCATCGGATTGATTCTCAGAAATGCTGGGGTTTTATGTTCCCGCCCTGGGTAAAACTCCACAACCTCGGTCTTGTATTTTAGACCAAGAATCGACATCATTAATCGGACTTTGAAGCAATTGCCAGACAACTCGAAATCGTAAAGTTTTAACATGGGGCACCGATTAAATATTCAACACCAGCTTCTTGGAATTACAGCTCGACACACATGGCATGATTAATTTCCCACTTTCCTTCTCTTTGGCGGAAAGGTAGACGTCTTCATGATTTATATCGCCACTGATAACAGGGGTAACGCAAGCCCCGCAGACGCCTTGCTCGCAGGAGTAATCTATTGTTATGCCGTGATCCAGACACGCCTTTAGAAGTGTTTGCCCTGGTTCGACGGTGAACTCTTGGCCTGTAGAATTTATTGCGACTTGGTACCCGGTCGTTGTGGTGGCGGGGACTGAGCCTGTGGAAGGCGTCAGACCAAAGTATTCGAAGTGAATCTGCTCTGGGGTAAACCCCGCTTGCTGAGCAACTGTAGCCACCAACTCGATCATCTGTTGTGGACCACAAACGTACACATCGTGCTTGTCGCTATCCACCGACTGCAGCAGTTCAGTGATCGTTCGTTGGGTCCCAAGGACATCCAATCCTAGATAAGGTGGATGATCACTGGCCAAGGTAGCGATTCGATCCGGGAAGGCGATATGTTGCTCACCTCGCGCCAGGTAATGAAAACCATAGGGGCGCCCTACGTACTGCAGATGCAAAGCCATTGCCAAGATCGGTGTGACCCCAATGCCACCCGCGATCAGCAATGGTGTGCGGCCAGGCGGCTGTAGGATGAACTGGTTTCGTGGTAGTGAGACCAGGATTTTGGTGCCGACGTGCACATCAGCGTGCATGCTGCGCGAGCCGCCTCGTGAGTTCACTTCATGCTTGACTCCGATCACCAGGACGTCCCGTTCCTCCGGGGTGTTCACTAAAGAATACTGGCGTAGGTGTCGGGAGGGCGTGAGCACGCTGACATGCATTCCCGGTTCGAGATCGAATTGTTGTGGCTCGTCAGGCGTGAGCCAATAAGAGTCAATGTCCGGAGTTTCACTACGACGTGACGTCACGGTGCACCAGAACTGGTGGTTCGCTGTAGCCTTGCGTGTTCCCGCCGCTGGTACGGCATCAGATGCAATCAGTCGGACAGGGGGAGCCGCGACGTTGCTAGTGCTCTCCCGCGCGGGCAAGAACAAATTTCCCAGAATATCAATGAAAGTCGACTTACGCTCTAAGGACACGGGTTGGTTAGAGAAAAGGCGAGCATGAATTACTGCTCGTCCATCCGACTCCGGCTGCACCAACAGCCGTAGGGTGTCCAAAAGGCCTGCGCACTTCAGGTCTATAATAAGGCCGGTGGCCAGCACCTGAACCCCATCGGTAGAACTGCCCAAAACAGGAGCGAATAACGTTGCTGCTTCTTTGAGCAAGCCTGCGGCTGCGGTGGCGCTCATGGGAACAGTATGACTGCGTAGGTTGCTCGCTACGGTTGCATCGATCGGTGCAGAGTTGTTCGGTATGTGTTCAGATCCAGCGGCTTCAAGCCGAGCAAAAACTACACCGTCCACCTCCGTACACTGGAACGTGCGAACGCATGCAGTGCTAGGTTTTGCGCCGGGATGTGCCGGTACAAAGGAGCACTGCCCCGAGCCGCTCTCGTATTTCCAGCCGTGGTATTGGCATTTGAGCTGGTCGCCGACATTCACGCCTAGGCTTAACCGCACACCACGGTGTGGACAACGATTCTCCCATACGTTCACTTCACCTGCGTCGTCACGCCAGACGGCAAGCTCCTGGCCAAGCAGACGTGTCTGGTACACATGCCTGAACGGCAAGTCTTCAGAGCTGGCAATCACGTGCCATTGTTGATTCAACGAAACCATATCTCATCACCTGCTAATACAGCTCACCCACGGGTGGTGCCGAACGTCACGTTTCTGTCATTAAGCCAGCGTCGATAGGCACTGGAGAGTGCATCCGCTCGCACGGGGGTTTCATGTCTTGGATTAAGGGGCAAGGCCTTGGGGACTTGGTTTATCAGGATCATGATGTCCTGCCCGAAAATGCGCTGCTGAAAGTCGCGCAGTTGTTTGTCGGTATTGATGTCGTCCAGGTAGCACATGATCGTGTGAGCGATGCTGCTCTCCTGATCCACCGGCTGCACGAAAAGTCCAAGCACATCCAAGCGGTTGGCATCGATCACACATGTTTTGTAGAGGATGGCAATGAAAGGGCGAGCTATCCGGTAGACGTATTGCATCTCCACCGGCTCGCTCGCAGCTGCTGACCCCTTGGGCTGCGGGAAACGACAATTGACTGCCCGAATTTCATCAGCCGCTTCATCTATTTCGACATCGTAAGCGGCAACCTCGGTCAGGGGCTCCGCGCCAAGAATGTCGGTATGAACAAACGGAAAATGCGCCATGTCGAGAAAGTTCTCGATAACCCTCAGTCCTGACGTAGCTACTCGGATCGAGCCTGCGCTGACCACTCTGCGGTCCGCTTCCGCGAACTCCGGTATCGCAATGACGTCCCTAGGGTTATCGCTTAGTGACACCCAAAGCAGACCATAAATGCTCTTGGACGCTAGCTCCGCCGTGTTATCTGCCAGCCCGGCGGATACAGTGCCATCTGCAAGCTGGTACCAGATCGCCGTCCCTAAAATTCGAGTGTGGTATTTCCGGCCGCTGACTGTCTCGGCCAGCGCCCCGACGGGATACCAGTCGTCGATTACAAAGCTGTTTTCTGCGTGCATGGAAATGCCTTCTGAAGCCCGGCGCACCGTAGAGTGACCGGGGCAGTCACAGTTATTGGGCCCGGTACTGGGCAACGAATTCGGTAGGTGAAACAGCACTGCGGGCTTGATGGACAGCCGCACGCTCGGCATACAGCTCACGAACGAAGTTCGCGTAGGCGCAGCTGTCAGCGAACATGTTGTATTTCCAGCCTAGGCCGTAGGCGTTCAGATTGATGTTGTCGATGGTCATCAGCGACAGCGAGGTGTCGTCACTTTGCAGATACGAATCGATGACTTTGCGGGTCACTTCTTTGGTGCAAGCCAACTTGTGCGCATGCCACATATCGGTGTGCCATTCCCCCTTGGCTGGACGCTCGAATGGGTACTGAATAGATCGACCTGGGCGGTCAATACCTTTCGCGTCCCAAGGGCCAGTCTCGAAGCCCCACCAGTTCAATGGGCCGTTCGGTGCTGCTGGCCGCATCTGCGCCCAGTGCACTAGGTTGCGGCTAAGCCATTGATCTGCGTAGCTATCGGAATTGAACGGGTCAAGCATCGCAATGGCCTCGTTGTCTCCGCGCATCTGTGAAACCGCGTGCTCGACCTCATTTTCAATCTTGAAGATGCAGTGGCTGTAATCCATCGCCATGTTGAATGGCACACCGCGAGCCTCAACCAGATCGGCTACTTCCAGCACTCGCCGGTAGTCTTCTGACCACATGTCAACGTGGTTTTCGAAGGTGATGATGACCCCAGATTTGGCAGCGTATTCATAAGCGTCGAGGTAGCAGGCAGCCACTTCCTCATTGGTGACGTAGTGGCCGTCCTTGTGTTTGGCCCAAACCATGAAGTTGTGGTACTTGCCGCCTACTTCTACGGTGAGATCCAGGTTTTCCCTGATGACTGCCTCATCGAGCCCCAAGGTGTAGCAGCCACTGCCCGACAGTACCGGCAGATCGTAGAGTTGGCTGCCCTTGATGTACTCGTCCAGCTCCTGACGATTGTTCGGAATACGGTCAATGAAGTCCCAGACTTGGGCTTCCTTCACCAGCTTGAACTGCTCGAGTATAGGCAGTTCGACCAGGGAAACTGGCCGCTGCATGGACGACGCTTGAATGCCGAGACCGGCACATCCCAGCTTGAACATCTTTTTCATGTGTTGATCCCCTATCGCGTGAGCCAGAGTCAAAGGCCATTTGCTGTCATCATCAAATTTCATGGCTTTCCAGATGCACAATCTGGTATACCAGTTATGCCGATGTCAAAGCACTTCCTGTGCCAATTCACTTGATTGATGGGGCTAGCCCTCTATTTGACTGGTCGGACAGCTTTTGGTGAAAGCGTCCAAAGATTCTTGGCGAGGCTTTTAGCGCCAAAGAGGTGCGCCAATCTTCTTTTGTGATTCAGATTGGTGCACTGGTGAGGCGTATGTCTGCTTGTGCACGCGTGCTAACTCCAGTCTTTGCCCTAGCATCGCTTGGGCTGAAGACCTCTTAAGCCCGCATAGTGATTTGAGGGATTAACAATGGCTCGCCGTTTAAAGTTTCACTCAATTGCGGTCACCTACTTCGACATGGTCCGCCGTTGCGAGTCCATCCGCGAAGCCGCGCGGCGTTTGAATGTCGCCTCATCAGCGGTAAACCGTCAGATACTTAAGCTCGAAGATGACATTGGTGCACCCCTGTTCGATCGGCTCAATTCCGGCCTCCGATTGACGCCCGCTGGCGAGCTATTTGCACGTCACATCGGTGTGGTTTTGCATGACGTTGAAAGGCTGCGCGCAGAGTTTGACGCGATGGAGGGGCTGCGTGCTGGGCATGTGGAAGTGGTAACGGTTGAGACGCTGGCGGTCGACCTCTTACCAACGGTGATGGAGATAATGCATCAGCGTTATCCAAGGGTGACTATTGGGGTTTCTCTCTGCGGTGCCGATGGCATTCCTGACGCGATCGTTACAGGAGACGCTGACCTTGGTTTGGCGTTTGCGCTGCCCAGACACGAAGAGCTTCAGCAGCTAGCCCTCGGGCATTTTCGACTTGGAGCAATAGTGCCCCCGGGGCATCCATTAGGTGCAAGGGTTCAAGTTAGTTTCGGTGCTTGCGCAGATTACGATCTCATTCTCGGCAAACCTGAGTTATCGACTCGCCACCGATTGGCGGCCTTGCTAAAGGCAGCGAATATTCCAGGCAAAGCCCGAATTGAGTCTGGCTCACTCGAACTTGCTAAGCAGATGGTGCTCCGGGGCCGTGGCATCGCTTTCCAGACCAGATTTGGTATTGAGGCGCAAATGGAGGCGAAGCTGCTAAAAATGCTGCCGTTAACGGATGGCGGCGGGGTTTTTTGCGATCTTGGGTTGTATAAGCGGGCGGGTCGTTATATCCCGACTGCCGTTGATGCCTTTGCCAGAATTCTCGCAGACGAGATTTTGCTCCGCGAGCGCCAAGAGGCCGCTGATTACGGGGCTCCTGGCTAGCGCTGCCAAAAAGGCATCAGCGAGAGCGATATTCGATGCTTTTCGTATGCGGCTCAACCGATGACACTAAAAGTCTTCAAGCAGGAGTTGCTCCCATGACAAACGCTCAACTCGTACCAACAACCATTGAAATCTCCGATACGGCTGCATCGCTGCCGATCATCGATATGTCCGGACTGCGCTCATCGAACCTCGCTGTACGCGCCAAGGTAGGCCGGCAAATCGGTGAGGCTTGCCGCGATAAAGGGTTCTTTTATGTGACCGGTCACGAGATATCTTCGGAGCTCCAGCAGCGAGTCATCGACCAGGCAGCGAAGCTGTTTGCACTGGCCCCCGAAGAAAAAGCCAAGGTTGATAAGTCGCTCTCTCAAGCAAATCGAGGCTACGAGCCGCTACGCAATCAGGTGCTTGAGGCCGGGGCGCCTGCCGATGTTAAAGAGGGATTTTATATCGGGCAGGATAAGCCACTCGACCACCCTGATGTTTTGAATGGTAAGTTCAACCAAGGTCCAAACCTCTGGCCAGAAACCTTGCCTGAGTTTCGTGCAACGATGGAGCAGTACCAATGGGAGCTGGAGGGTGTAGCGCAACTGTTGATGCAAGGCGTCGCGTTGTCCCTTGGTCTTCCTGAGCAGCACTTTACTGGCTTCTGCCACGACGCGATGACGACCTTGCGGTTGCTCCATTATCCGCCCCAGTCACCTTCGGCAGCACCAGGTGAAAAAGGTTGCGGAGCACACACCGATTGGGGCGGCCTGACGCTACTACTGCAGGACGATAATTCGGGCTTGCAGGTTTGGGATCAGGAAAGTAACGGCTGGATCTGGGCTATGCCTGTGCCTGGTTCCTACGTGGTGAACATAGGCGACCTGATTTCGCGTTGGACCAACGATCTGTATCGCTCGACCTTGCATCGGGTAGTCAATCTGTCAGGGAACGAGCGTTACTCAGTGCCATATTTCTATTCTGGGAATGTTGATCACAAGATCGAGTGTATTCAGCAATGTCTGATTCCAGGAGAGTCGCCTAAGTACCCGGTGATCACTGTCGAGGACCACTACAAAAACATGTTCCGCAAAACCTACGCCATGTAATGCGGTCTGCACGGCCAGCGCGATCGCACTGGCCTTTATCCAGCCATTCTGACAATGCCCCGCACGAAGCTTTGGGACGATGAAACACTTGCGCCTGAATGGGAATGGTCACCGGCTGGGTTTGACGGCAGCTTTTGCGAGGTATGCCGGGCACCAACTGAAAGTGGGCCTCGTGTAGAGCGGCCCTTGGAGCGATCACGGTTGGACCTATCAGTATGAGCAGTCGAGATCGCTACTCGAACGTATGCGTTCGGCGAACCCACCTCCAAACTCCAGCATTAAGAGCGATGGTGTCCGCCCTTGCACAGGTACAATCCAGGTCGCAGGTGAAGGTTATCTGGTTGAACGCATGGTTCGATCGGTAATGACGCAGATGCCACCAATGACCTGATCGACCAGGCGCCTATGCGTCTGAAGAGACTTTCAAGGGAGATCATTACTGCCTCAGATTGCGCAGACAGGGTTGGCCACTTCCGGATCAGCCGAGTACCATTTCCCCGCCTCCTAGGGTAGTTTTGACGATCCCCGCAATTACACGTTGCCCTGTCTCCTGCGCGAGCTCCTGATACCAAGCTTGCGTATGCGTCGGGCTTCTCCCGTGGGTCAGTTCTGACCGGCTACGGGCACGCAGCATGATCTGCGCGGTGCGATCGACACGAGCGCTGTTGTAGAGGTCAAGCGCGGCTACGACATCAGCGGCTCTTAGCTCCAGGCATTTGGCAAGTACCCAGGCATCCTCCATAGCCTGACAGCCTCCTTGGCCCAGGTCAGGCGCCATGGGGTGCGCCGCATCGCCCAGCAGAACTACCCTGCCTTTGACGAAGCTGGTGATTGGCGCTATGTCGTGGATTTCGACGCGGCTGACGATGGAGGTATCCATACGCTCTATTAGGGCTTGCACTGGAGGAGCCCAGCCTTCGAAGTGGCTGTACAGCTCTTCACGGTAGCGATCCCGCACATTGAGAGTTCCAGCGGGAAGTGGTACATCGAAAAAGAAGTAGAACTGGCCGTTGCCGATAGGCATGAGCGAAACGCGTTTTTGGTCACCGACAAACTGGGTCCACTCGTCAGCAGAAGCAAGATCGTCGCTAGCGTCCACGCGCCCGTTCCAGTTGACATAGCCGCAGTAGTCACGCGCTACTTCGCAGCCAGCCACGTAGTTGCGCAGCCGCGAGTGGGTACCGTCAGCGGCCACCACAAGATCGGCCTGGATGCGCTGGCCATCGGAGAGCTTCACGAGCACACCGCCCTCCTGAACCTCGACACTGTCGCAGCTCACACTCAGAGTGACGTTCTCAGCGCCACAGACATTCAGCAGGACTTTCTGCAAGGCTGTACGGGCGATGGGGCAAGCGCGCTGCTCGACGGACTTATATAGCGGTTCGAGGCTGAAGCGGGTTAGCAGGGCACCTTTGTGCGTGCTGTAACTCATGGTGTCCATGCTACCGCTGAAGCTTTTGATCTCATCTCCGAGACCAAGCTTTTTTAGGATATTGACGCCGTTGGGCCAGACGGAGATCGCAGCGCCTGCAGGGGTCAGCTCTGCAACTCGATCGAACAGCCGTACGCGATGTCCGTGTCGTTGCAGGGCAATACCCGCCGTTAGCCCACCGATGCCTGCGCCGATGATGACGATATCCAACGGCTTCGAGTTAGAAGGTGAAAGAGTCATTGCGAACGCACCAAAGATGAAGAGATGAAAAAATCGCTTGGACTGATTGTTCCTGGTCATTTGCCAGTGTGAATTGGGAGAGCACCTCCACCAGCACTGGTTAGTGTCCGCGCCCCGGGACACGGGAAGCATGCCACGCATGCTCCCCACGTCTACTCAGGTAAAACAATCGCATACTTAGCTCAGGAAGAACTGGCTTAGTCCTTGGCTACGCAACCCTTTGCGATAGGCAATCGAGCTCATGTCCGCCGGAATGTGCACTTCTAGAGATGGATCGAGTGGCAGACGCTCCGGTTTTTGAGCTTCGACGATAAGACGATCCTCTTCGAACACCTGAAAGTTAAAGCTATGAACGTCCTCTACAGGAATATGCTTGTCAAAATTACGCGCGATCGGGGCAAACATTCGCGTGTATTTCGCCGACACGGGGGAAGCCGCATTCATGATGACCAGCCGACCATCGTTCGGAAAGTGCACCGTCAGAGTAGCCGTGAACGGCAGGTGTACCTCGAAGTGTCTCAGCCAGATGAAATCAGCAGGAATGTCAGCCTCTACGCCGATCGGGTAGTTTGCCACTGTGCTTAGATAGCGAACTTCGAAACCTTGAGGTGTTTCTTCGGGACGATAGGCAGGAACCTCAACGTTGTTCGGATTGCCAAAAGTGTCCGTGTGAACGAAGCCAAAGTGAGCGACATCAAGGAAGCCCTCAAGCTGACGCCCCGCAAATGCCTTAACGTCGAAAGCTGGGCAAACAATTTGCTGAAACCCTGCATCCTCCCAATGAGGCATATTCGGTATGTCGACTTGATCGTTCTGAGGATCGAGGCACGTCCAGATCAGTCCGTAACGCTCGACCGCAGGATACGTGTGAAGCTGCATACGGCTTGGGATGGATCCATTGGGGCTTGCCGGAACCTTGTTGCACTTGCCTCCATGACCGAAGCGCAAGCCGTGGTACGGACAAACCACACCTTGGCCGTCGCTCTTCCCCATACTCAGCGGAACGCCACGATGCGGGCATACGTCCCGCGCCACGATCAACTCTTCGCCTATCCGATAAACCACAAGCGGCTCGTCGAGAAGCATCGCTTTGATCGGCTCAACGCCCACTGTGACTGATTCGGCGATTGGGTACCAATGCGAAGCGAGAATGCGCCAGTCACTTTCGACAAACGTGCAATTGAGTGGAAGAGTACGGTCTTTGATCATGGGACATAAGCCTCGTCAGCTGCCAGAACGGTATGAAAAGCGCGCTCTGAGGCGCTTCGGTATGGACTTTAAGATCACGGCGTGATGAACTCAAACATCGATTTCTCATCATCGCGTTGCAAAAAACACAACACATGTTCCCTTTCTCTCGATTCACCCGGTACTTTCTCGAGGTCGCTCAGCACCGCAGCATTCGCCGAGCGGCGGAGGTTCTGCACGTCTCTGCCTCGGCTATTGATCGGCAGATTCTTAAGGTTGAGGAAGAGCTTGGAGTGCCCTTATTTGAGCGACTCCCAAGCGGTTTGAGGCTTACGTCCGCTGGCGAATTAGTATTGGCGAATGCCCGTCAGTGGCAGAAAGAATATGCTCGAACTCGTGAGCAGATCGACGAGATGCAAGGGTTGCGCCGCGGTCATATCGATATTGGGTTGATCGATGCGCTTAGTGAGGGAATGGTAGCTGAAGCCATCTCGTCCCTCATGCAGCAGTACCCGGGCCTCACATTTGGTATGAAGGTTGCGGACAGCCAGAATGTCGCAAAAATGATTGCCTCTGCTGAGGTGGACTTCGGCTTCGTTCTGGATGCTGTTGCGGGGGCTGAGCTGTCGGTGACCGCGAGTACGGTGATCAAGATGGGTGTTGCCATGCCCACTTCCCATCCACTGGCGGGAAGGAAAAGCCTACGTCTGAGCGATACTCAGGATGTGACAGTGATCTTCCCTGCTGCTCCTTGGTTGTACAAAAGCACGTGCATGCGCTTCACGATCATTTGAGGCTTGATGTTCGGCAGCGAGTAGCGTGCAACGATTTGCGTATGATGCGTTCGTTAATTCGCGCCGGCGTGGGGGTGGGGATTCTGTCCTGGTTGGATGTCGCAAGCGAAGTAGAAGCGCAAACCATTGCCTTCGTTCCTCTTGACGGTATCCACGTCAGTCATCCAGTTCTTTCCATTTGTGTAGCTCCTCATCGCCAACTCTCACGTGCGGCACTGTTGGCATTATCGGATCTACAGAAACGTATGGCCGACCTGATTAGATCTCATTAGCTGCAGCTATTCGCTGAACGTGGAACAGCCCATGTAATGGTAAAGCGGCTATCCGTCATAGGAGAACCGGGTAGTGCCATCCGGCATTACACCTTTGCCCTGCGTGGCACGAACGGTCACACAGAGGTTGGTCTTGCCCGGTTTGCACAACAGACATTCACCACATTCCGCAGTGTATGCTGACCGCTTACTTCCGGCCCGCGGCAGTGGCTTCTCCGACGGACAGCCTTCGTTCTGCCCAAAACGTGGCAGGCTCATGGATCCACAGCTCTGCGGCTGGGAGGGCGAGGACCGGTTCTAAAATGCCAACCCCCGTTCCTTGTTACGGCAGTGCTCGCTACTTGATCGCAGAAGCAACACCTGTAACGGCGAAGTTAGAACAACTTCAAGATCTGGTACGTAGCAACAGTTAGTTCTCTGTGCTATCTGAATGGTAGACGTTTCTGAGGAGGTGTGGAGGGCACCGGCTTTAGCCCGAACACAATCCATGCAGACAAGATGCTAGGTAGCTACTTGAGGAGGGTCACGGGTGGAGCTTTTGTGGAGCAGCGAGGATTTCGTAATAGCAGGGCAGCCCTACCCAGGCTTTCCAATTCTGCTCTGGGATTCGATGGCCAGTTGTGTCGAGGCCAATCAATTCTTTCGCTATCACCTTCTTCGCGGGACGATCGGTTCTAAGAATTCTTGGCCTAGTACTGGCCGAGCGCTGTATGACTTCTTCAGTTTCTTGCAAGCTCATGATCTTGACTGGCGAGACGTAGATCGAGGTGAAAAAATAAGCCTTTTGGCTTCCTATCGTAAATACTGCACAGATACTTGCAGCCTTGCACTTAACACTATCCGTCAACGCCTGACTTACGTCTGTGCATTTTACGAATTTGCACTTAAGAAGAACTGGGTAGTGCGCCTTCCGTTCAACCTCGAAGAGCGCATCGTGAAGAGCAAAATAAGCTTCCTTGAACATGCGAGCGCTAGGGGGCGCACAGCACTAATTAATAATGCTATGCCACGCAATCATAAGACCTTCCCAAAGTATCTAAGGATGTCCGATATCAAGTCTCTTCTATCGGCCACTGACAATCCTCACCACCGAATTATGATTCAGCTAGCCCTACACACAGGACTGCGTCGTAACGAGCTTGCAACCTTCCCGGTGACATATATTTTTGACCCAGAGAAGATGGGCCGGACAGAGCGCAATCTCCGCATTAGCTTGGACCCAACCGACGGAAGCGCAATGCAGACCAAAGGTGGCAAGCCACGAGAAATATTGATAAGCCGCAAGCTTATGAGTGACCTATATCATTATGTATCAAAAATTCGAGGGGAGAGAGCAAACCTTTCTAATAAGCATAACTCACTACTGCTCAATCAGGTGGGAACCCCTTATGGCGACGACGGCAAAAGCTTAAATAGGATCATCGGTGATATTGGCAAGCGAGCAGGAGTGAAAGTCCATACGCATACGCTGCGTCACACCTACGCCACCCATACTTTAGCTAACCTCCAAAGACAACCGCAGCACGGACTCGATCCTCTTGTTTTTCTCCAGCGGCAGCTAGGCCACAGTTCCATACAGACCACAGTTGTATATTTACACCTAATCAACGAGATGGCAGACCAAGCGGTAATGGCTTACGACGACGAGTTAAATAATATGACGGAAGATGCCTTATGGGACGACGTAAATTATTTATCAAGACCGATTTGAGCACCCCTCAAGTCGAGTACGATCTTGATCGGGATGGCAAGGTTACGCTTTTGCCTCAAGCTTTCCCTCCGAGCATCACCGTCGTTAAATTCGGGCTGAATGCCGTGGCCGCCCGGAACTTTGATTTTTCGTAAGCGATCCATGAACCCCACCTACCGCGAATAGGAAGTCGCAGTTAGCGTGGCATCTCCGGCGAGCAGTTCCACGGCAGTAACGCTTCATAGTCCGCTACAGTCTGCGCGTGGGGCAGTCGCTCCAATATGTGGCGCAGCCACGTATAAGGCTCTTGGCCGTTGATCTTTGCAGTCTCGACCAAGCTGTAGATCTGGGCACTGGCCGTAGCGCCCTTGGCCGTGTCGCTGAACAACCAGGCCTTGCGACCGATGACAAACGGCTTGATCGAGCGCTCAGCCAGATTGTTGTCGATTGGCAGATAACCAGCCTCGACGTAACGCACCAACCGGCTCCAGTTATTCGCCAGATAATTCACGGCCTTGCCCAGCACACTTTGCGGCGTCACTTGGGATTGGGCCTTGTCCAACCAACTTTTCAACTGGGTCAGGACTGGCAGGCTTTGCGCCTGTCGCGCTACAAAACGCTGTTCGTCACTGGCGTCTTTCAGTTCACGCTCGATGCCATACAGCTTGTTGATCATCGTCAGCGCGACATCGGCCCGTCCGGTTTTTCCTTTCGGCTGCACCTTCTGCGCCTCGACAAACTTGCGTCGGGCATGCGCCATGCACGCCAACCGTTCCACGCCAGGCTGTAACAGCGGCTGGACATGCTCGCTGCATTGGATAATCCAGCGCGCCAGTGTCTGCCGTGGAATGTCGATCCCGTGCCGGCTCAGGACACTTTCAAAACGGTGCAGCGGCAAGCCATCGACATACTTGGTGGTCAGCAACATCGCCAACACGCTCGGGCTGGCCATGCTCTTCAGTTGAGCCGGTTTGTCTGCCGTGATCGGGGCAATTTCACAACTCCGGCAGCCGTAGACCTTACGGACATGTTTGAGCACGCGGATCTGCATCGGCACGATATCCAGTTGCTCACTGATTTCCTCGCCGATCTCATGCTTGCGGCAACCGCAGGCACAGGTCAGTTCGTGTTCAGGCAGTTCGTGGATGACTTCGATACGTGGCAGGTCAGCCGAGAGTGGCTTGCGTTTTCCACGGCGTGGCGCCGGCGTGACGACTTCTTCATCCGGCGCCTCCACCGTCAACAGAGGTTCGCTTTCTGCCTCGTTGAACATCGCCAGTTGCGGCGTATTGGGGTCGATGGCCTGCTCGGACTTGCGGCCGAAAAGACGATCACGCAGCAACTTGATCTGTTCTTTCAGATCAACGATGTGAGTGGCGTAGGCTTCTTTGACTTCCTGCTCACGCGAGCGTGCTGCGTAAGCCTCAAGGAGCATTTGCTTGAGCAGGACAGGGTCATCGGGAAGGTCATCGGGCATGGAGTTCATGCCGAGGATTATACCGATTCAGGCAATGAAACGAGGGGTCAAAACCTGATGTGGACCGTTGCGCCAGAGGTCGAAGCCGTCGAGTAGCCAGTTCAGCTCCTGAACAGTCAGGACAATGGCTTCGTCAGTGGCGTCGGGCGAGGTTTTGAAACGTTCGGACTCCAGGCGCTTGAGCCAGAGACAGAAACCGTTGCGCTCCCAATAGAGGATCTTCACGCGATTGCGCGGCTTGTTGAGGAACACGAAAAGAACCGGGTCGAACACCGCCACCTTGATATCCAGTTCTACCAAGGCGGCGAGGCCATCGATGGATTTTCGGAAGTCGACAGGCTTGGGGTAGAGATAGACTTTTTCGACTTTGGCGTCGGGGCGCATCATCGTTGGCAGGCTCCAGAAAGAAATCGGGAGCACAGCATCGGGGATCAGGTAAGCGCTTTGAATGTGGGGTTCATGGAGCGCTTACCTACATTTTGCATAGCGGAGTGTCTTTTCCGATGAGAGCTCTGCTTGTATCAAGCTATAACTCATCCGATGCGATAGATGTTATCGCTGGAGGCTAAAGTTTGCGGAGGACTATATTGCGACCTCTGTCTATACAAGACTCACAAGCGCAGTGAGCTAGGGCTAGCGAATGAATGTAAACTGCAGGCGAGGGAGTTATATATGTGTCGCTCTAAAGGCTGCTTAGCCTAATTCAGTACTTTGGTGTTGTGATGAAGTTGTATGGCGAGTGTATTTATAATGTCTCCGCAAGTGAGTGCCATGTCAATCCTTACTTTGTTTGTAGTTGGGAATAGTGCGTGAAGAAGTAGCGGAGAGTGGTCTCGATTCATCGCAGCGGCAATCCTGCAGAGTTTAAGCATTTTATGCGGAAAACGTGCGGCTCGACGGCCTTCATGAGTGGACAGCAGAAGCGCTACAGCCTCAGACTCGCGAGAGGTGAGGCCTACTACAGGAAGAGTGGGGTGAGCGGGATCAGTATAAGTATCAAACTGTCCACTGATCATCTTTTTTGCGAAACCTTGAGTTGGGCACAAAAAGTGCCTTATTAATTCTGCGCATGGAATGCGTACGGTGAAATGTGATCTTCTACACAAAACATAATTGGTGAAGGCCATGAACGACCTGTGTGGATTTTTTGAGCGGGAAACTTTGGCTTTAATTTGCTCGGTCGTAAGGTGCTTTCGGCAAATTACTAGTTTTGATTTCTTAGGAAAAATGTAGCGAGTCTGGCGAAGTCGAGGATTTAAGCTTATTTTTCGGCCATTTTGCCACAGAGATCCAGGTCTTACTTTCATCAAGGCAATGAATGGCAAAGAGAAACTTTTCACCATCCGCTTTGCCGAGCCCCCGCTGTTGTTTCCACTGAAGCAAAAGAACTCGAGCCTTATCGATGTGGGATCATTGTCATTGTAAGTTTCTTTTGGTTCCACAATTTCTTTCTTAATTTCAAATTCAGGCGTTT
>OJST01000080.1_pt1 | contig 29554 bp, 32 predicted proteins | sample 1599491 | NCBI WGS metagenome assembly OJST01 (sample SAMN04436635, study PRJEB24849) | human gut metagenome | biome: human gut; feature: NICU; material: stool | host: Homo sapiens | place: USA: Saint Louis, MO | collected 2010-02-10
CTGTTGATCTGCGGCCCGGCCGGGCTGGGCAAGCGCGAGGTGGCACTGGCGCTGGCCGACCACGTGCTGGCGCGCGGTGATGCCGCGCATGCCACGCGCACGCGCCAGCTGATCGCCGCCGGTACCCATCCGGACCTGCAGCTGGTCAGCTTCATTCCGAACAAGAGCGGCGACAAGCTGCGTACCGAGATCGTCATCGAGCAGGTGCGCGAGATCACCGACAAGCTGGCGCTGACCCCGCAGTACGGCGTCGCGCAGGTGGTGATCGTCGATCCGGCCGATGCGATCAACCGCTCGGCGGCCAACGCGCTGCTGAAGACGCTGGAAGAGCCGCAGCCCGGCCGCTACCTGTGGTTGATCAGCAGCGACCCGGCACGACTGCCGCAGACCATCCGCAGCCGTTGCCAGCGCCTGGAATTCAAGCTGCCGCCGCAGCACGAAGCGCTGGCCTGGCTGCAGCAGCAGGGCCACAGCGAAGCATCGGCGCGCGAAGCGCTGGACGCGGCGCGTGGCCATCCCGGGCAGGCCGACAACTGGCTGCGCGAAGACGGCCTGAGCCTGCGCCGCGAGGTAGGCCGCGAGCTGGAACAGCTGGCCGCAGGCAAGGCCGGCGCGGTGGAGCTGGCGCAGAAGTGGTGTGGTGATGACAACGCGGCGCTGCGCCTGCGCTTTGCCGCCGACCTGGCGCTGGCCCAGGCCAGCACCGATGCCTTGACCACGCCGGAGCGATTGCACAAGCTTGCAGCCTGGTTCGATGCGGCCAACCGCACCCGCGACCTGCTGCGCACCACGGTGCGTGCAGACCTTGCGGTGGTCGAGTTGCTGCTGGCCTGGAACAAGGTGAACGAGCGGCCTGCCGCAAGGGGAAATCGATGAGTGCCAGCAACGCCCGCCAGGGCATCCTGTCCCTGGCCGTGAAGGACAAAGCCGCGCTGTACAGCGCGTACATGCCATTCGTGAAGAACGGCGGCATCTTCGTGCCCACGCCCAAGCGCTACTTCCTGGGCGACGAGGTGTTCCTGCTGCTGACCCTGCCCGATTCCAGCGAGCGCCTGCCGGTGGCCGGCAAGGTGATCTGGGTGACCCCGGCCGGCGCACAGGGCAACCGCACCGCCGGCATCGGCGTGCAGCTGGCCGATGGTCCCGAAGGCGAGGGCGTGCGCCACAAGATCGAGACCCTGCTGGCCGGGCTGACCGGCTCGGACAAGCCGACCCACACGATGTGAGGTGGCGCCGGGCCATGCGGCTGCATGCCTCGAAACGCCCGTGAACACGAATGTGAAAAAGTGTTGACGGCCTCTGAAAAGCCCCTATAATGAGCGGCTCAGCAACACACCGGGCGGTTAGCTCAGCGGTAGAGCATTGCCTTCACACGGCAAGGGTCACAGGTTCGATCCCTGTACCGCCCACCATGTTGCAGAACGAAAGAAGCCTCCAGAAATGGGGGCTTTTTTGTTGCCTGACCATCAGCGCGGCTTTCCGGCATCGTTGGCAGCGCGACTCACCGGCTCCCTCAACCGCGCGAAGCGCTCGGGGGACGCACTTCACCGATGCGGGCACAGGATTCCATCCATGCGCTGTTCCGTGGTTCACGGCCGGCGTACTCTCGAGGCAGTGCCGTGCCCCCATTCCCTGGAGTGCCACCATGCCGCTCGCCCGCATCGATCTTCGCAAAGGTAAATCCGCCGACTACCTGCAACGTGTCGGCGAAGCCATCTACCAGGCCATGCGCGCGGTGGGCGTGCCGGAGAACGACCGCTTCCAGATCTTCCAGCAGCACGACGCCGGCACGCTGATCTACGACCCCGGCTATCTAGGCGTGGACCGCACCGACGATTTCATCTGCATCCAGATCACCTGGAACGAAGGGCGTACGCTGGAGCAGAAGAAGGCGTTGTACGCCGGCATCGCCGATGGACTGCACGCGGCGGTGGGCATCCGCCGCGAGGATGTGTTCATCAATCTTGTTGAAGTAAAGAAGGAGAACTGGTCCTTCGGTAATGGCGTGGCGCAGTACGTGAGTTGATGCGCGGAAAGCACCACGCATGGCGTGAATCTACACTTCGCTGCCGACCTGTTCGCCTTCGCTGGCCGGGGCATTGCTGGCCGCTTTCACTGCGTCGGCGCTGTTGGGTTGTTCGCATTCGATGCGGGTGACATAGCCCTCGCTGCCGATGCTGTGCTCGGCACGCTTGACCAACCACTGGCCATCCACGCCCTCGCGGAACCCCTGCATCACCACGGTGGCTTCGGCCATCAGTGTTTCGCGGCCGGGCAGGGTGTAGCTGAGCGTCCGCGTCTGCCGTGCCTGTTCGCGATGCTTGGCGCGCGCCGCCGCCTCTGCGCTCTCCCGGTCGGCATAGGCCATGCGCAGGCGCATGATCGGTTCACCGCTGCCGACCTTCACTTCCTGGCGCTTGGCACTGCGCACGTCGCGGTAGTACGCAATGGTGGTACCGGCATCTTCGCGTGCGGCAAGGGTTACCCGATAGTCGCTGCCATCGGCCGGGGTGAGGGTGACATCGGGAATGCGCTCGCCGCTGGCGCTGGTGGATTCGCCCCGCTTCACGAACACCAGGCGCCCGCCTCCGGGCTTGGCGATGGCATCGTGCTGTTTGGCCAGGCGCAGCAGCAGGTTCATGTCCGACTCCTGCGACTGCACCGTCAGCGGCAGCACGATGGACGCCAGCGATGCGCTCACCGCTGCGTTCAGCCCATGCTCGCCGGCCATGCGTCGCACCATGTCGCCGATCGTGGTGCCCTTCTTCCAGGTGCGTGTCTTCTGCGTCTGCAGGTCGCTCTTGCCCCCCTTGCTGGTCTCGAACGGTGCCGCCCGGGCGCGCAGCGTCATGCTGCCGGGAAAGCCGGAGATCTCCACCTCGTCGCAGATGTACAGGCCTACGCGCCGCACTTCGCCGTCATAGCCGATGAAGGCCTCCAGTTCCGCGCCAACCGGTGGCAGCTGGATCGGGTCGGACGGATCGTGGTCGGCCAGCTGCAGTTCCAGCGTGTCGGACGTGTTGCCGGTCTCGTCGGTGATGCGCAGCGACTTGAAGCGCGCCATGATCCTGTCGGTGATGTCCTGGCTGTTGGCCACCACGCGGAAGGCCGGTGTGATGTTCAATCCCACAGGGCGACTCCCTTGCGCTCGCTGGCCGGGCGCTGCACCTCCGGCAGGGTGATCGCTACGCCGGCAGGCAGTACCGGGCCGCGTGCGGCCAGGCCCGGGTTGGCATCGAACACCGCGCGCAGGATGGCCGGTGACTGCTCGCCATAATACGCGTACGCGATACGGTCTACGACGTCGCCGTCGCGGGTGCTATACGTTCGTGCCATTGCTGTGCTTCCGCAGTGAAAGGGTGAATTCCTGTTTCAGGATCGCGCTGTCGGCGGTGAACTCGCTGGCGGTGGCATCGATCTTCTCGATGACCCACAGGCCCAGGTTGCCGCCTTTGCCGGTCAGCAGTCGATGAGGCGTGCCCTGCGCGGCCAGCTTGCGCAGCTGTGAGAGCTCATTGCCGGCGCCGCGGAACTGGTAGTAGATGACGCCCGGCAGGGTCATGCTGGCTGAGCCCGGTCCGGTGTACTGCAGGGCCGCCATCTGGCCGATGCGGTCCTGCGCCTGCCAGCGATACTCGTTGGATTGCTGGATCTCCCGGAAGACCGCGGTGTTGAGGCTGAACTTGAAGCCGCCCAGCATCAGCAGGACCGGGGCGTTGCCGGAGTCATTGGCTTTGAACTGCGACAGCAGCTTGTCCACAGTGCCGGTTACGAATTCGCGTTTCATGCTCAGTTCCTGTCTGCCAGGCCACCACGAGCGGCAACCGCGTTGCGACGTTGCAGCTCATCGGCCGTGCGGCGCGCCACCGCTTCGCTGGATTCGCCTGGCTGCTGGTGGATGGTGATGTGGTTGGTCTGCTGCTGCTGCACCGTGGTGGCGCTGCGCGGGGTGGGCGAAGGCATGTCCGGTGCGGCACGCCCGGCCGGCGTACCAAAGGCATTCGGCATGCGTGGCTGCACACTGGCGCTGTGCATGCTGGCGGGCGCCAGCATCACCGGAGGCAGCTGTATGCCGCCGTTTGCGCGTATCGCGCCGTAGGCATCAGCCGCGGTGTTCACACCAAGCGCGATCTTGTCCTTGGCGGTGCCCAGCACGCCCCCGACCTTGTCCATGATGGTGCCCACCACCTCCATGAAGGGGGCGATCTTGGCCATCATCGTGTCGATCACGCTGCTGACCTTCGCTGAAACCCAGTCCCAGGCACTGCCGAAGGTGACGACGATGAATCCAGCCACCGTGCCGATGACCTCACCGATCATCCTGAAGACCTCGGCGACGAAGCCAGCGACCTGGATGACGGCGCGGAAGTTGAACATCAGCGCTTCGCCCACCAGCTTGCCGATCTCGCCCACGCGGGAGAGTTCGTTTCCGGTGTACTGCGCCGGGGCCAGCATCCGCGACAGCCAGTCCCAGGCCTGTCCCAGCAGGGCACTCACGGCCTCCCAGGCCGGACGCAGCGGCGCAACGGCATTCATCAGCTCTCCCATCGCGGAGGTGCCCGCGCTGCTGAGACCTTCCCATACACCGCTCAGGAAGGCCTTGATCGGCTCCCAGTACTTGCGGACAAGCAGGGCACCGGCAGTGAGCGCGGCCACAGCTACCGCGATAGGGCCGCCACCAATGGCGCCCACTGCGGTGGCGACGACGCGGAACACCGAGGCGATACGCATGGCCATCGGGCCGAAGCGCCCCAGCTGGGCCAGCAGGTTGCCGGCACGGAACAGCTGGAAGACCTTCTGCACACCCAGGATCGGACCCTTCACGAACGTCCAGGCGTAACGGGCACCCAGCACCGCACTGCGCATGGCGAGCATGCCCACCACCACCTTGGTGGTATTGGCGATCAGCTTCGGATTCTCGGTCACGAAGGTGGTCACGCCGTTCAGCAGTTCGGTCAGCTTCACCGCCGCGTCGCCGACCGCGGGCAGCAACGCCGCACCAAAAGCCTTGGACAGGTTGTCCACGGCGATCTTCGCGCCCTGGATCTTCTCCGGGTCGGTCTGCATGGCATTGGCATACGCCGCATCGGTGGTTCCGGCAGAGCCATTGAGCGCCTTGTCGCGGATCCGGGTGTACTGATCCCAGTTCTGGATCATCGGGCCGATGAAGTTCTTCGCCTGTGCATCGCCGAACAGCTTGCCGATCTTCTGCTGATCGCCGGCCGTGGCCTGGATGATGGCCTGCATCGCAGCGTCGAACGGGTTGCCACCGCTGCTCTGTGCGTCGCTGATGACCTTGCGCAGGTCCAGGCCGAATCCCTTCTTGGCCTTGGCCTGCAGCTCGGGCGACATGATCGATGTCATGAAGCCCTTCATCTGGGTGGCTGCCTGGTCAGCGCCGCCCGCGGACCGGCGCGTGGCTTCCAGTGCCGCGCCCATGGTGGCCGCTGCTGCGTTGCCCTGCAGCTTCAGCGCTTGGAACGACGTTCCCAGCACCGGCATTACCTTGGCCATGTCCTTCAGCCCCAGCCCGCCCTGGTGGCTGCTGACGACTAGGACATCCAGCGCCGACTGCATGCTGGCAGGGTCGATGTCGAATGATTGCTGCAGGCCCACGGCGGCGCTGGAGACGTCGTCGATCCCGGTACCGGTGACGGTGGCGGTGCGGCCGATGGCGCGCAGGCTGGTCTGCGCCGACTGTGCATCCATGCCGGCGTCGACCAGCAGCCGGATGGCGCGCTGCAGGTCATTCGCCTTCTGGTTGGTGTTGCCGGTCTCGGCCAGGATCGTCCTGCCCAGTGCTTTGACCTGGCCGTTGTCCAGGCCCGCTGCGCTGCCGATCTGCTGGTTCTGGCGGGCGAAGCTTGAGGCGTTCTCGACCGGCTTGGCCAGCTGGGTCACTGCGCTGCCGAGCAGGGTGCGTGATTCCTTGAAGGAGGTTCCCAGCTTCTTGCGGTTACGCAGATTGGTGGTGCTTGCCTTCTCGATGCGCTCCAGGCCGGTCTGCACCTTGCGCAGGCGATCGCCCTCGCTGGAGAGCCTGGCGTACTCCTGGCGCAGCCCGGCAACGTTCTGCTTGAGCTTTACCAGCGAGGGGTTCGCCTTGCTCATGGAGCGCTGCTTGCGCTCCAGCCTGTCCAGTTCGCTGCCGATCTTCTTCAGTCCGTCCTCGGTGGAGGACAGTGCGGACTTCAGCGAGCCCGAGATCGAGCCACCGATCGTGATCGTTGTCGTTTGAACGTTACTCGCCATGTACCGGCAATCCTTGTATCCACCAGATGAACTTCGACACCCGCAGCGTCATGATTTCGCGCAGGCCCCAGCCGGTATGGCCGGCCAGGGCGAGCACTCCCTGCCTGATCTGCGGCAGGGTCAGGTGGTAAAAAGCGCGACTCCCGACTGCAGGCGGGCGTAATCGCGCAGCGGCAGCTTGCGCAGGTCGTCCGGCGGGATCTCGCACAGGTTGGCGATCATCCGCACTTCACGCTGTGCATCGCTGCCCTTGTCGTCCTGGAACCGCTCCATGTCTTCCACGGTGGGTTCGCGCATGCGCAGTACGGCGGTTTCCACGCCATTGACCTGGCGCGGGCGGGTGAGGGTGACTTCGGCATAGCCATCGCGTTCGATGACGTGGTCGTTGGTGGTCTTGGTCTTGCTGGACATGGATGTGTTCCTGGAAATCGAGGGAGCGCGATGAAGGCGGGGGCGCGAGGCGCCCCCGGTGCTGTGGAGACGCGTGCGGGGTCAGATGCCCAGGGCGCTGCGCAGGCCGGCCAGCATGTCCACGCCGTTCTGCTTGGCGATCATGTTGACCACGTCCAACTCCTGGACGACCAGCGGTCCGTGGGTGAGCTTGTAGTAGCTCAGTGCGAGCGAGATCTTCACCGTGCCCTTCTCGCCGGACTTGGATTCGCCACGATCAATGGCCTTGACCTTGCCGCGCATGTTGTGGATCACGGCGGTGATGCTGCCGTCGCTGGACTCCAGCGCCTCGCGTGCGGTGAAGGAGTACTCCTTGCTTTCCACCACATGGAACTTGCCCATGATGTCCGGGTCATCGGCGATGAGGACAGCCTCGGCTTCAAGCTTCTCGTGGCCCAGGGTGATTTCGGTCGGGGCGAACATGCCACCCGCCTGGAAATCCTCGGTCTTCAGCGTCAGCTTCGGAGCGGTGAAGGATTCGACGTTGCCGGCATAGCCCTTGCCGTCGACGTAGAAGTTGAAGTTCTTTCGGACGTTGCGCGCCATGCTTAGAAGATCTCCGAGACGTAGTTGTTGTTCATGTGCATGCGGAAGGTCAGCTGCTCACCCGGGTAGGTCGGAGTGAAGTCGAAGTCCCAGTAGAAGCGGCCCTGGGCCACGCTGTCCGCTGCGTTCAGTTCCGGGTCGATCCAGCAGTTGCCGCCGAGGATCGCGCCCTGGGTCTTCAGGCCGCGCAGGAAGGCATTGACGCCCTCGCGCACGTCATCGACGTAGGTCTTGCTGATGCCGCGGTCGACGGCCCACAGGTGGGCGGCTTCCAGGCTGTCGGCGATGATGTCGGCGGTGCGCACCACGCACAGGAACTGCCACTTCGGATCGATGCTGGTGGTGCGGTTGCCCCACAGGCGGAAGCCCCCTTCGCGGATGACCGTGGCCACGTTGGCCTGGTTCAGCAGGTTGGCGCGGCTGGTGGCATCGGACAGGCCGAAGTCGATCGCACGCGCGGTACCGACCACGCCGTTGAGTTCCAGGTTCGACGGCGACGCCCACCAGCCGCGCTCGTTGTCGCTGCGGGCGATGGCACCGGCCACGGCACCGGAGGCATGGCGGGTGACGATGGCATCACCGGACTGCACCAGCAGCGCGGGGTCGACCACGTAGACGCGCTTGGAGCCGGTCAGGGCGGCGGTGGACTTGGCAGCGTCGTCGTTGCTGTTCGGGCCATCCTTGATGATGACCGCGCGCAGCTTGTCGGCGATGCCAAGCAGCTCGGCCACGACCGGGTTAGCCAGCACGGCCTCCGGCTTGGCCGGATCGGCTGGGTGCACATGGGTGAAGCCGGGTGCGACCAGGATGCGCGGCTTGACGCCGACGATGGACTTGGCGGCCAGCAGCGCATGCACGCCTTCGTAGGCGCCGGTCTGGGCGTTCACGCCGCCCAGCACGTTGGCCAGGGTGGCGCTTTCATTGGCACCCTTCTCGACGCGGACGACAACGACGACGGCACTGGACTGGTCGAAGATCGTGTCGAGCGCACCGGGCAGGGTGCCGGCATCGGTGCCGGTGGTCGCCGACAGCTTGGCGGCCTGCGACGGCGAGGTCACCAGTACGGGCGTGTTGACGGGGAACGCTTCGGTGTCGGCCAGCGGTGCGGTGCCGACGATGCCGATCACGCTGCTGGAGGCGATGGCAATCGATCGGGCACCGGTATCGATGTTGACGACCTGTACGCCATGGAGAAATTCGGTCATTCGGGGTTCTTCCTCGGTGTGGGTGTGTGCCGGCTTGTGCAGGCGACGGGGTAATGTTCGGAGAATGTGGCGGTCGCGATAATTGCAGCGGTGGCCCGCTGTGCAATCAGTACCAGCCCGAAACGGCGACGTTGGCGTATACGGTTGAAACCTGAGCGGGGCTACCGGAACGACGGAGATGAACGGCTATCTCAACCGTGATGCTCTCGTACATGGAAGATGCCGCAGGAATGCTGATGGATACGGTTGCCGAGCGCGATGTCGCAAGTGAGGAGAATGACGGTGCGCTTGTGCTGAACGAAGCAGCCCCTGTGTTGCTGGCCGTGAACTGCACTTCGTACTGGCTGGGGTTTGCACCCGCCGGTGCCCAGCGACCGGAATCCACCTGGGCGGTGGCATCGTTGCCACCGCCGTAACTGTTGCTGTGGACGGTGAAGTTGCCGTCGGACAGCAGGCTGATCTGCACCGACGCCGTGACATCGCCGAATGAGTTTGTTTTGGCGCCATTGCCGGCTGAGTAGTCCTTGCCATGGAAGGGCGGCCGGTAGCTTGCGGTGCCCCGGGCCGCCCACAGGTTGGACACGTCCATTCCGTTGATGCGATGGCCTACGTCGGCACGCTTGCTGCCGTACTGGATGTGGGCATAGCGGCGGCTCAGGTCGGTGCCCGCCAACCTGGAGCCGCAGTCCGCAGCAAACGGACCCTCGGCGTAGGGATCGAACAGATCGTCAAAGTCGACTCCACCAGAGGCATAGCCTGAAGGCATGTCAGTTCCCTCCCTTTAGCGACCTGATCTCCGCAGCCAGTTCCTGGATGGCGCGAACCAAGACAGGAATCAGCTGCGACTCCTGGATCGACGGCACTTTCTCACCGCGGTAGTCGACGGCATTCTCGAAGACTGCTTCGGGTACGATTTCGGAGAGCTGCTCTGCAATCATGAAGAGTCGGCATCGCTCATCGTTCACGAAATCCGAGTTGTACTGGCCGAAATAGGTTTCAATTTTTTCGATTTCCGCCAGGCCGTAGCTCAGGGGTGTCAACGGATGGTCCGACTTCAGCTTGCGCGACGAAGGACGGTTGAATCCCGCCGGAGCTTCCACGACACCTGTCTTCGAAAGCCAGAAGGACTGCCCATAACCCGCGAACGTGAAGACCCGGTCGCCGTCGGTGCTGTCACCGTGGAAGTCGATGTAGCCCTGCGTCGTAGCGTCGACCTCACGGTACAGACGCCACCGCGCGGAGGACCATCCATTTGCACCATTTACGGTCCGTAGCAGCGTTGCCTTCATGCCGTCTGCATTGCCGCCGTGTGGAATAACGCAGTGCAGGGCGGTCTGGCTGTTCCACAATCCGGTCCCGAGCGGTGGGGAGGCAAGCACGGTGTACCCGACGCCGCCATCCACGGTTACCTTGGCTTTTCCGTTGCCTCCAAGCAGTGCAAGCGAGCCGTTCGCATTTCGGTTGACCAGAAAGCCATTGCGGTCGGTGCCGGTGTTGAGACCGGCACCGATCTCGAGGTTGGCGACATCCAGGTTGTCGTCATAGAGCGAGATACGACCTGCGGCATTGCCTCGCATCCGAAGCGGACCGGTCAGGTCTCCGCCGGTGATACTGAGCTTCTTGCTTGGATCGAAATTGCCGCTGGTCCAGACAGTTCCGCCTGCATTGAGCGTAGCGGTGTACGCCCCTTCCAGATTGCGGAAAGTGAACGTGGATCCGGACTTGAAGAGATAGCTGTCACCCGTGCCGAAGTAGACGACACCATCGGTCGCGGTACTGCCCCAGCCGGACAGGCGCAGGGAGTTGTTGGAAATGGTGACGGTGCCACTGAAGGTGCCGCCACTCTTGTCCATCTTCGCTTCAGGCGCGAAGTTCCCGGCATGCCACATCGGCGAGCCGTTCCAGCGCGGCGTGTCGCCATGCTTGATGGTGATTTCGCTGCTGGCACTGCGGTCCGCGCTCCATACGCGCCACAGGCTGGAATTTCCCCAGCCGCCAATGAAGGACTGCTCGGCACCGGCGGCACCGAAGCCCAGCAACGGATACGTGCCGCTGATGAACTGCTGGTCGGTGAACGTGTTGCCGCCCCTGGACGCCTTGCCATCCAGTGCCGACTGCAGCCCGGTCACATCGGCAATCACATGCTTGTGGCCCACGGTGGCGAAGTCACCGGCCAGGGCGAACTCGGAGGCGTGCTTGCCGTCCAGGGTGTCGGCGTCCAGGCCGTTGCCATGCCCGGTGTCCTTCAGTGCGGCGCTCTTCAGTTCCAGCGCGGTGCGCGCCGCCGCGGTGCTCGCCGCAGACAGCAGCGTCTTCGCCAGCGCGGTCGGGGCGCTGGCGCCGAAGCGCTTGTCGGTGTACGCACGCACGCCACGCGGGGTCACCACGCGCTGGGTGTCGGTCGCATCTTCGACTTCGGTGCTGGTGGCCAGCTCGACCACGCCGACGACCTCGGTGGTGGCCGGTGGATAGAGGAAGCCGGCATCACCGAACTGGATCTGCGTCGTGTCGATCCCGCTGAAGCGTGTGTCGGTGGCCAGCAGCAGCATCGATGCGGCCGACTTCTCCATGATCGGATCGGCCTGGCCGTAGCTGGCAAACAGGGTGCCGTCGGCCAGGTACAGGCCGAAACCGCGCAGCGTGTAGGAGGTGGCGCTGTCATCGCGGATGGTGACGTGCACGGTGTCATCGCCCACGGCCTGGCCGCCGAAGGTGGCGACGCGCTTGATCTCGCCGGGCAGTGCGGTGAGCCCCGCCGACGGCACGAAGGCAGTCGAGGTCAGGCCGATCTGGGTGATCAGGACGGCGTTGGTGCCGGTGTTCGGCGGATTGACCAGCTTGGCGAAGCCGGCATCGGTGATTTTCAGGCGCATGCGGGGGTTACTCTCCGATCAGTTGAAGGCGGCGGAAGGCCGTGGCGTGGGCGGCTGCAAGTGCGCCGACGGCGGCGTCGGCCTGCATGCCCTGGGTAAAGGTGAAGTGCGAGCGCACCGGCTTGGTCCGGGTGATTTCGCCGATGACGTCCTCCACGAACATCGCCGTGGCGGACTGGCCATCCTGGTTGGCGATGGTCATCACCGCTTCGAAGGTGTGCGGCGCGCCCCTGGGCTGCAGCTGCCACCACTCGCGGATGAGCACCGAGCCGCCGAAGGCGGCCACCACGTCGCGCACGCTGCCGGCGGTGCCCTTGCGGCGCTGGATGGCGATGGCCGTACGCACCCGGGCGCGCTTCACGGCTTCGGGCCAGTAGGCCTTCCATTCGTCCACCGACAGCGCCCAGGCCAGCCAGGGCAGCAGTGCGGTCGGACAGCGGTCGGCATCCCACAGCGCGGTGATGTCCACCGGCAACGGACGTGCAACGATGGCGCGGGCAAGCGCGCGCTCGGCATGGGTGGCGTTGGTGGGTAGCAGGTTTGCCGCCGAGGGCACCACCACCTGGGCGTCACCATCGATGACCTCGCCGGGCGCCGGTGCAGCGGCCAGGGTGACCCTGCTGCCCTCGATGACGCTGCCCTGCAGCGGCTGCCGCCCCCGTGCATCGGTGCGGTACACCGCCTGCAGGCTCGCCAGCGCGCCGCCGGGGTGGCGGAAGGTGCGGTTGCGGCCATCGATCGCGCCGCGCAGCCGCGCGTTGATCAGGCGCGTGCTCGGCTCATTCATCGGTGCCGCCGTGGGTCAGGGTCACGCCGGCGCAGTGGGTGGCCTGGGTTCGGTCCACCACCACATCTGCAGCCGGATGGACGATCTCCACGCGCTGCACGCCCTCGGCATGCAATGCGGCGAACAACCCCGAACGGGTGACATCGCGGCCGAGGCGATGTGACTCGCTGATGTAGCGGTCCAGGCGGGTGCGCGCTTCGGCAAGCACGACCTGCGAATCCGGGCCGGCAAAGGTGAACAGCGTGGCGTCGACCGAGTAGGTGACGATCGTGGCCGGCTTCACCAGCACATGGTCGGTCAGCGGTCGCACGTCATCGGCGCTCAGCTTCGCCTCGACGATGTCCAGCAGGCCCTGGGTGGCGGTTCCATCCGCTTCGCGCGACAGCACCGAGACCACCACTTCGCCGGGGGCGGGACTGGTCGCACTGGCGTCGAGCACGCGCGGGTCGGCGCTCAGCGCATGGAATACATAGGCACCTTCCGGCCCCGCCACGCTGAACCCTTCCGGGCCCAGCTGGATGCGGCGGCGGAAGTCCTCATCGCTCTCATATCGCGGTGGAATGCCTTCCTGCGGCCTGCCCGGGTCGAGCACCTGGCGGGCGACGCCGAAGATCGCGGCGAGGTGGTCCAGGTCGCTGCCACCGGCATAGGCCAGCATCACGCCACGCGCGGCGTCGTTGACACGCTGGCGATCGAGCAGGCGCAGGTAGGTGCAGACCTCCAGGATCTTGAAGGCCGGGTCCGACGGCAGCAGCGCGTCGAAGGTGGGATCCAGGGCCTGCAGTGCGGTCAGCGATTCATCGAACATGGCTTCGAAATCGAGCACTTCGATGACCGCCGGTGCAGGCAGCTGGGACAGATTGACACTGGTGAACGAGCCGGATGCCACGGTTAGCGAACCTCGATTCCTTCGATGGTGATGGCCTCGCCGTCCGGCAGGTGGATCCCGGTCACTGCCAGGATCATCACGCCGGGGGCGGGGAGGGAGACGTCGACGTTCTCGACGTGGAGACGCGGTTCCCATCGCGCCAGCGCGTCGACGGTGGCCGCGATCAGGTCCATGCGCAGCGAGCGGTTGGTCGGCGCATCGATCAGTTCGAATACGCGTGAACCGTATTCGCGGCGCAGTACGCGGGAGCCAAGGGGCGTGGTGAGAATGTCACGCACGGACTGGTGGAGATGGGCGAGCCCATCCAGTGATTTGCCGGTGTTGGCGTCGATTCCTCGCATGGCCTCTATCGTCGTGGAGTGCGGTTTTTCAGGGCATTGCAGGCGTGGCCGCTCAGGCCTGGGCCGGCGTGGTCGGGGCGGTTGGGCCCTGTGCGGTGTGCGTGTGTGCCTTCAGGCCGATGGCGCCGGCCTTGACTTCGCCCGGTGTGCTGATGTCCTTGCCGGCGCTGATCGCGCCGCTGACATCCAGATCGCCGGTCGCCTTGATCGAGGGTGTATCGAGCACGATCGATTCGCTGGCGATCACCTGTGCATTCGCGCAGGTGACGATGACCTTGCCGCTGCCGACATGGACGTTGAGCGTGGTGGTTTCCTGGTCGTACTCGACGCTGCTGCCGTCGGCGAACTCGGTGCGCTGCCGCAGGCGCGAGTCGGCCGGCGGCGGAAAGCGGTCCTGGTACAGGCTGCCGAGTACCAGCGCCTGGCCGGGGTCGCCATAGGGGCACGCCAGCACGACCTGCTCGCCCGGTTCGGGAGCGCACCAGCTGCGCATGCCCGGTCCGGCGCGGCGCTCCAGCCAGGGAATCCAGTCGGTAAGCATCCCGTCGGCATCGACGCGAACGCGCCCGTTCGCCTCGTCCAGTTCGCGTACCACACCGATCATCAGCAGGTTGCCGATCAACCGCGCGTGTTCGGCGCTCATGGTGCGCGCTCCGGCAATGGCTGGTAGCGGGACTCATGGACGCGGCCGATCTCCGGCGCGAAGCTGTAGCACGCCTGCGGCACCACGCCGCCAGCGTCGTCCCAGGGGTTGTCGCCCAGCGCGACCGGCAGTGACCACTCGACGATCCAGGTGCGCAGGCCCGGCTGTGCCGCCGCGGGGTCTTCCGGCAATGCTGCAATCACATCGATCGCACCGCTGGCAACGCCGGGGAAGCGGCCGAGCTGGTGCAGCCAGGTCGCCAGGGCGAGGGCCGCGTTGCGCAGCTGCAGCGCTGTGGTTGCATCGGTCGCCGGCAGCGCAATGCGCGCTTCGAAGCGAAGCGTGGCCTGCAGCAGGCCACTGCCATCATTGTTGTCCCTGCTGCGGTCACAGCGGGTCATCGCCAGCAGGCAGGCCGGCAGGGGCATCCCCTCAGCGTTGGCGTCGCGATGGAATTCGACGCTTGCAAACCCCGGAAAGCGTGCGCGGATTGCGGCTTCGATCGCAGCAATCAGCGGATCGAGCGTGGGAGGGAAGGAATCGTTCGCCATGTCAGCTCATGCAGGGAAGGGAAGAAGGGCGTGGCCCGTGCGGCGCGCGCGGTCTGCAGCCAGTGTTGCCATCACCGCGGTGGGGTGGCATTGCAGGCGTGACCGTATCCGGCAGGCTCAGTGCGTGGGAGTGGCACTGCTGCCGCAGTCGGCGGGTGCTGCCGGCGCGGCGCCATTGATGGTGATGCCGCGCTGGCTGCCGAGGCTGCACAGCAGCGCACTCAGCTGGTCGGCAAGCGCGTGGTACTGCTGTGCGACCGCAACGTGATTGCGCAGCAGCGCGTCATCGCTGGCTGCGTGCAGATCCGGCAGGCGGGGTGGGGGAAGCAGCTGGGCAGGTGCGATGCTGAGGTCAGCGCGGCAGGGCGTGGCCGGCGTTGGCCTCGCGCCAGATGCGCACGAACTCAGCGTCAGCGTCGCCGCGATCACGACCAGGAGTCTTGGCATGGGTCTTGATGTCCCGTTGCAGGGTGTTGAACTGTTCGGTGTGCCGGGCCTGGTGGGCCAGGCGCTGTGATTCGGCCTGCGCGCCTGCGGCGCTGTTGGCGAGGGCCTGCTGGTGCGTGCGCTGGACTGCATCGGTGCGGGCCTCCTGCTGCGCTGCCCGGGTGGTGGCAACGGCAAGGTCCGCAGTGCGGTCGCGCAGGGTCCATCCCAGCCAGGCGCAGCTCGCGTGGCTGCCGGCAAGGACCAGCAGCCCGATGCCCAACCTCAGTGCCGCAGGCGTCACTGCAGGGCTCCGCCGGCGGCACGGTACGCCGCGCGCAGTGTTTCCAGTGCGTGCTCCTTCTGGCCGTAGCCGGCGCCCGGCAGCGATGCCCAGATGCGCCGGGCCGCAGTGACGGCGGCATCGAAGCGGCCCAGCCGGATCAACTCGTAGGCACCGCATTGCTTGAGCAGCGCCACGGCCGCGCGGTCCTGCGAAACCGGGCCGAAGTCAGGCAGGCCCAGTCGCGCGCGCAGGTCATCCCAGGTGCTGCGCAGGAACTGGTAGCGGCCGGCGGCGCTGGATTTGATGCCATAGCGTGGCAACGACACCAGCACGCGGGGATGGTCGCGGTAGTCGGTGAACAGCTGGCCACCGACGATGACGTCGTAGCCGCGGTCACGCGAGCGCTGGCTGGGTATGTCGGTGCCTTCGGACACCGCCAGCATGTCCAGGAACGCAGCAACGTTGGTGCCACCGAGGGCGCTGGCTGCAGCGGCTGTCATGCGGCGGCCCCCGGCTGCTTGCGAACCAGGTTCAACAGAGCGTCTATCTGTACGCTCTGCTGGGCGATCTGTGCACGCAGGGCGCTGACTTCACCGCGCAGCTGCCCGATCTCCTGGGCCATTGCCTCGCGCTCGTGCATCAGCCCATCGGCGCGTGTACGTTCGGCCGCGAGCTGTTCCTGCAGGGTGCGCAGGGTGTTGCTGGTGGCTTCATCGGCGGTGCGGTCGACCTTGGCCGACGACAACCACTGGCGCAGCCACAGCGACACCGCGATCAGCACGCCCGAGGTCCCGCCCAGGTACTTGGCCCAATCCGGCACGCCGGCCAGCAGGTCGCTCTCGTTCATGCGCGTGCGTATCCCTTGAGCAGGGCCGGGTGGACAGCCGGTGGCAACGCGGTGCGCGCACCGCGCAGGGCGCGCTTGATGGTGGTCTGTGAGACGCCGAACTCACGCGCAACATGGTCGCGTGGCATGCCGCTGGCGACCGCGCGGGCAATCTGTTCACGGCGTTCGTGCGCGCCGGCAGCGAAGCAGGATGCCAGGAACAACAGTTCGCCGCCGAAGTGCGCGACCAGCCGCTGGGCGACGTCGTGGCCAAGGATGTCGATCAGCCGGTGCTGGTCGGGCAGGGTGGAGGGTACGTAGACGATGACGCGGTGACGGCCGGTGGTGCTGGAGGTGGTCGGCGGCCAGGCACGCACCAGCGTGAGGGCTGCGGATTCGCCGATGACCTCGGCCAGGGTCTGGATGCTGTCGGGCAGGGCGTTCATGGAGGATGTCTTCAGTGGCATTGATCTCCACTGTTGCCATCCCGCATGACCAGTCAACACCTTTCATCTACTTTTATATCGGTGCGCTGAAGACGTTCAGTCGTGCGTGAGGAGGGGGGAGGAGCACGACACGCCTGCTTGCAGTGAGCCGAATCCGCTTGCTCTGGCCGCTGGTGTTTTCCTGTACATCCGTACTCGTTGTCCTCACCTGGCAGGAACAGAGGCAGATCAAGGGGATGGGGCAGGTACAGGGTGAGGACGGCCACCTGCCACACAGCCTCATGCGCCGTGTACTGGCCGGAAACGAAAAAGCCCCGGACGATGCCGGGGCTTCAGGACTGCAGGGGGCGCTGGATCAAAGATCGAACACCAGGTTGCCGCCGGTCTTGCGGGGGATGTACCCGGCGTCGCGCAGCCAGCGTGCCGCGTTGACCTGGTCCATGCGCTTGACCGGGAAGCGGTTGGCGAACATCAGGAAGCGCGCCACGGTGATCGACTCGCCCTTGCCCTTCAGGGCCGCAAGGGTTTCGACGAACCAAGGCGCGGGCGGCTGCTGGCTGCCCGGGCGGGCCACGGTACGCGTCTGCTGGGCGCTGCCTGCGCCTGCCCGGGCAGTGGCCAGCGTGCACAGCGAGATGAAGATCGCATCCAGGCTCACGATGTCCTTGCTGCCCTTGGGCTGGGACTTGAACAACTCGATGGCCTTCAGGCGCGTCGACGTGAACTGTTCGACCTCCATGGCGTTTCCTCTTTGCGAAATGGGTTGGGGATGCAGGGTGACGACAGGTGTCGTCGGTGATGGGGGATGACCTTACATCATTTTCGCCGATGATGGGTCGGGGCCTGCGCTGGGTTCGGGGGATGGACCGGATGGCGGGCCGGCATTCCGGATCAGATCACACCGCGCGAACGCAGCTGGTCCAGCGATCTGCGGACCAGATCGGCCGGGGTGCTGTCGTTGTCGACTTCGATGTCGACCAGCTCATGCGGCAGCGGCTGCTCGCTGGCATGAGGGTCGCTGCTGCGATGGCCTGGGCGATTGACGCGGATCACGACACCACCACGGCGCCGGATCGCGCGGGCCTCATTGGCGAAGCGGACGTCGGGTACCAGCCCGCCCTCGGGCAGGCGTGCGAACAGCGAGCGTACCCACAGCTCGGGATGGACGCGGTCACGCCCCCACTCGGTACCGGCGGTCTGCATCAGGTGGCGCGGGGTGAGTTCGGCCAGCCAGTCGATGGCGTCCTCCTTGCGGCTGTCCAGTTCGTGCAGGGAGAGCCCGAGGAGGGAGGCGACCAATTGCCGCAGTGGGGCCGCGAAGCTGTCGCATGGCAGTGACAACGCCGACGCCAGTCCATTGGCGAGTGTGTCCTTGCCCGAGCGCTTGCTGCCGGCGATGCCGATGTAGAGCGGCACACGAGAGCGTGGCGCCGGCCGCAGGGCGATGCTGCCCAGTGCAGGGCCGGCACGGAACGCAGCCAGTGTGTCGGCAATCAGGCGATGACCGCTGTCGAGGGAGGCGGGAATCATGCGGAATCTACTCCTGGAGAAATGCGGCAGGTGCCGGAGGATCAGGAATCGCGACCGACGACGCTGCGGGCGCGGAGGATGCGCTGGGTGATGCGCCCTCCCCGGGCCGCTGCGGCGATCGGGTCAAAGCACAACATGGCGGTGCGGGTACGCCGGCCGGCAGCAAGGTGGTCGCGGATGGTCCGCTCGGACAGCACCGGTACCCGCTGGTGGATCTGCTGCACGGTCAGCTGCTCACCTTCGAAGGCATGCAGTCGGGGACGGGACATGGCGGAAGCGCTCCTGGAAGGTGGCGGGCCGATACCGGCATCTTGCCCCTGTAGATGCCCCTAGTCAACACCTTTCATCTACTGCCATCATGGTGCGGTTGGGCGGGCGGGCTGGCGATCCACAGCCGCAATGCCGCTGCTGCCAGGCGCTCACGCTCAACCGGGCCGCGTGCGGCCAGGACACCCTCGAGATACTGTTGGCGGTGCCGGCGCGGACTGACCACCGTCCAGCGCCCGTCGGTGCCCACGCGCCGGTAGCGGTCCAGTTGCAGCAGGCGACGTGCTTCGCAGTGCAGGCGCCAGTCGCCGTTGCTGCTGTCAACGTCGCGACCATCATGGAGGCGCGGCATCTAGAACGGCCCTGCCGCGTGCTCGGCCAGACTGCGTTTGCGCTGTGGCATCAGCCAGACCTTGGCGCGCTCCTTGCCCACCACGCGGGTGCGCACACCATGCCGCTTCACCACGTAGGCGGCGGCCTCGTTCACCTCGCGACGGTTGGGCCTGTCGATGCCCACCGCGATGACGATCTCGGTGGCGCGGTAGTGCGCGCTCCAGTGCTCGGCAGGGAGCGACCAGTCGAAATGACGATCGATCAGTTCGGCGATCGGCGAGATGGGCTCGTGTTCGCTGTTGGTGGCATTGAGCGCATCCAGTTCCTCGGCACTCAAGTGCCAGGTCTCGCCACTGCAGTACAACGCATGGGCCTCAGCCCAGACCTGCTGCATGTCGATCCGCGCCGGTTCGCCCAGCGCCACGGCGTGCACGGTCCACCAGCGGGTGTTGCCGGTGGCATCGCGGAGGAAGCGTTCGTCGTTGACACTGGCAAACAGGATGGTGCGCCGCGCATAGCGGGATTCGGTGCGCGCGTAGGGGCGACGGATCTCGTCATGGCTGCGCGAGATGAATGATTTCAGCGCCGCGATATCGGTACGGCGGAAGGTGGCATCGACTTCGCCCAGCTCGACGATCCATCTGGAGATGACCTGCTTGACGCTGTCCTTGTTGGCCGGATCCAGAACCACCCCGTCGGCGATCAGATGCAGCTCTACCGGCGCCAGCTGCCGCGCCCAGCGTGTCTTGCCCAGGTTCTGTTTCGAAACGAACGTCAGCACGCCGCGCGCGACCACGCCATCGGGCTCAAACGCCGCAGCCACGCCGGAGATCAGCCAGCGCCGCATCAGGACTTCCTTCAGCACGCGGCCGTCGGCCATGTGCGTGGGCTTGGCTTCCTGCACGGTATCGAAGAACGCCTGCAGGCGGGACTGGCCATCCCACGGCCGTGAGGTGATCCAGCTGGCGACCGGGTTGTAGGGATTGGCTTCGGCCACCTGGCACAGGTTGGTCTCGAAGCTGGCGGTGGCCATGCCAGCGCGGTGCATGCAATCCATCACTTCGCCCGCCGCGACCTCCTTGGCGTTGTCCACGGTCGTCTGCAGCCCAGGGACCAGAATCTCCAGATCCTTGCGGATGACGTTGTAGCGCACGGTCACACCGGTACGACGGCACAGCTCGGCCAGGTTGCGGGCGGTTGGCAACGGCCGCCCGCGCGCGTTGGTATCGGGAAACGGGGTGAAGGCATCGAATGCGGACAGGTTGCCCGGCACCTGGTAGCGCGCGCTGGCCGATGACGGCGCATCGTCCAGCGCCACGTCGTCGCCCCCTGCCGGCGGCATGGGGGGCAACAACTGGGCACGCACGGTGTCCAGCCCCTCGCGCAGATGCAGGTCGTTGAAGTCGGTAGGGCGGTCATCGTCGCCATGCAGCGCGGCGAACTCGGGCCAGACCACGCGGGCATCGATGTCCGCGGCAGCCTGCGTGGCCAGGGTGACGCCAGGGTTGTCCAGCGGCTGCCGCGTCCACTGATCGTTGTCGGCACACAGCACGAATGACGCGTCCGGCATGGCGCCGCACCAGGCTCGGGCGACCGCGCCAAGGTTGCCTGCATCCCAGGCCACTACCACGCACCAGCCCGTGGCCTGGTGGATGGATCCGGCGGTGGCATAGCCCTCTGCAATGGCGATCGGCTGGCCGGTAACCGGCTTGCCGATGACATGGAAGCAGCCCTGCTTGCGGCCACCGGAAAGGAAGTCCTTGTCGCGGCCAAGTGCTGGATCCACGCGGGGAAAGATCGCCTGCAACGAGACGATACGGCCCGCGCTGTTCATTACCGGTACCAGCAGGGCGTTGTCGATGTGGCGGAAGACAAGGCCATCGCTGTTGCGCACCGGCCACGGCGCCACACGCAGGCCATGTGCATGGATGCCCTTGCGTACGAGATAGGGGTGGTGGGCATCGGCAGGAATGGCTCGGTTCCACAGCACGTTGGCCGCCTTGGCGGCGGCGTCATCGCGTTCGCGCTGATGCCGTTCGCGCTCGCTGCGGGCCGCCTCCTGGCGTTGCCTGATGGCACGCTGCTCGGCGGCGCTCAACGCGGTCGGCGATTTCGCGCACCAGGCATGGCGGGTGCCGGTCCGCCAGCTGCCGAACTCGCCGGCCGGCACGTGGTCTCCAAACAACACCGCCCAACCATTGCGCGTGCCACGACGGTCGCCTTCCACATGGAAGCGCACCAGCGTGCCATCGGCGTTGAGCGCGTCGCGGCCGCGCGCGTCCGGCACGATGCCGTGCGCGTGCATGGCCTGCAGGAACGCGGGAACGATGTCCTGCGTGGGATGCGGTGTGTGCATTCGACGGAGCCCCTGGGAACGTGGATCGGTCCACGGCGGCCGATGGCGGCCAACGTGCTGTGCAGTACCTGGCGTGCGCAGGCCACGCAGCGGCCGACCGACGCAATGTGGTCAGGATGTGATGGGAGGTGGTGACACGGTCATGGTGTCGGAATGGGGGTTCATTTGCAACACCTTCCAGTACCTTGCATCCCCGGTCGCGAACAGGCCGCCCGTTACTCGTTGGATCTGTGATGACGATCCGCAGATTGCTGTGGTCGCGCCGGTGCGTCGCAGTTGGCGAGAACCGGTTTTCGGATGATGCGATCGCCGTCAACGACGGCCCATCGTTTCTCTCCATCGCGCCTTCGGGCGCCCGTGCACAAGGAGCCTGCATGCCTGAAATCCACTGCAACCACGAACGCCGATCCGCCGCGGAATCCGCGTCGTTGACCGTCGTTGCGGCGTTCTCAACCGGTGCGACCACCCCTCGATAAAATACAACCCGCATGACGGACACCATCGACGAAGCGCAGGAAATGGAAGCGCGCCACCTGCAACGCGCCCTGGCCCAGCACGCGACGCGGGCCAGCAACGTTGCCCCTCTCACTCCCATGGGGGAATGCCACAACCCGGACTGCAGCGAGGACTTCGACAACGATCCGGCAAGACTGTTCTGCGGGCCTGCCTGTGCCGAGCGTTTCGAAGCCATCCATCAACACCGCAACGCATAGGAACAGGGGACATGTCTCTGAACAGCAACGACGCTGGCTTCACCGAACGCATCGCCGGTTTATCGGCCGAGCTCGCCGTGCTGGTGAGCCTGGTGGAGAACCACATCCATCTGCAGCTGGCTGATCTGGCCGACTCGGGTGATGTGGATGCACAGGAGCGATTTGCGGTAGCCGATCCGGAGCGCTGGTTGGAGAACGCCCGCAACAGCCTGCAGGCGGGTTTCATGTTCCTGGAGCGCGCGGTGCAGCAACCGGCGCGGTTCTAGCGATGTGATGCGGGGACGGAAGGGGCCGTATGGGTGCCTTCCGTCCCCCTTGGTGTCATGGAGAGCACTTGCGTCCGTGGCTGCGTCATAACGTCGCACCACCCTTCTGGAAACCCTGAACGTGGTCCAGGGTTGGCGGCAGCCCCGTAGAATGGCGGCGTGCGTCGTTCTGTCCTCCACCGCCGGTTCCAGTCCCTGGCATGGCTTGCCATGCTGCTGGTGCTGCTCGCCCCGTTGGTGAGCCGTTGGCTGGCGCACGGTCACGTGGCTACCGCTGCGCCGGTGGCGGCGATGGACCAGGCGATGCACGCAGAGCATGCGCAGCACGCGATGGAAGGGCACCACGATCATCACGCGATGGCGATGCAGCACGGCGAATCGACGCCGAAGCCAGCTGCCGATCCACATGCCGACCATGAGATGGGCGTGGATTGCGATTACTGCCTGATCGCCGCGCGGCTGATCACCCTGCTGGTGGCCGCATTGCTGCTGCTGGCGCCGATGGCGCCGGTATGCCGCGCGCTGTGCGGTGCGGTGCGGGCGTTGCCGCAACGGATCAGCGGCACATTGGGAGCGCGTGGGCCGCCGGCCTTGATGGCCGTTTGAGCCCTGCGCGCACGCCTTTGGATTGATTTTCCCAAGCTGCCAGGCATGGCCTGGCACGACTGCGTGCGCGTTCCCCGAACTCCCTGAGCTGCCCTGCCACTGCGGGATGGCTCTGCATGCCGTGAACAGATGAAAACCAACCCCAACTCCGCGCACCTGCGCAGGGCGGCGCTGCCTGCGCTGTGCATGTCCCTGCTGCCCGCCGTGCCCGCCCTTGCCGCCGATGCGGCACCCACGACCACGCTGGATACCGTGCGTGTGGTCGACACCCGCAGCGGTGAACTGTCTTCCACCGCCAGCGCCGGGTCTGCGCTGGGCCTGAACGTGCTGCAGACGCCAGCAAGCCTGACCGTGATCTCGCGCGAACAGCTGGAGCAGCGTGGCGATACCAACCTCAACGATGCGATCAGCCGGGCAGGCGCGATCAGCGCCATGCCACACCCAGGCAATGGTCTGAGTGCGCTGTCCAGCCGTGGCTTCACCGATGGTGCCTCGGTGATGCGCCTGTACGACGGGCTGCGCCAGTACGGGGGCGTGGGCATCACCTTCCCGTTCGATACCTGGTCGATCGAGCGCATCGAAGTGCTGCGCGGGCCGGCTTCGGTGATCCATGGCGACGGTGCGATCGGCGGCGTGATCAACATCGTGCCGAAGAAGCCGACGCGTGGGGCGATCGAGAACGAGGTCAGCGTAACCGTGGGCAGCGAGGACACCGCGCGCCTGGGCTTCGGCAGCGGCGGTGCGCTGACGCCCGAGCTGGCCTACCGGCTGGATGTGAGTGGCAACTACAGCGGTGGCTGGGTTGATCGCGGGCGCAGTAGTGATGCCACCTTCTCCGGCGCACTGCTGTGGCAACCGCGTGCGGATCTGCAGCTGTCGCTCACCCATGCGGAAGGCTATCAGCAACCGATGCGCTACTTCGGCACGCCACTGGTGGATGGCCGCCGGCTGGAGGCGCTGCGCCACCGCAACTACAACGTGGAAGACAGCGACATCCGCTACCGCGACCGCTGGACCCAGCTCGATGCGCTGTGGACGCCGAACGCAAGCGTCGAATGGCGCACGCGCCTCTACCAGATCGACAGCCAGCGCGATTGGCGCAATGCCGAAGCCTACGTCTACAACCGCGCTACCGGCTTGATCGATCGCTCAGGCAATACCGAGATCACCCACGACCAGGACCAGACCGGGTTGACCTCGACGCTGAGGGTACAGGGGAACATTGCGGGCATGGCCAACAGCTTCGCCGTGGGCCTCGATGCCAACCGCGCGCACTTCAAGCACACCAACAACACCTATGCCGGCAGCTCGGGCCCGGTCGATCCGTTCGATCCGGTGCCGGGCCAGTTCACCAGCGACGCACCGAACCTGCCGCGCTACCGTAATCGTGCCGAGCAGTACGCGCTGTTCGTGGAAGACCGCTTGGCGCTGAGCGAGCGCTGGTCGGTGCTGGGTGGGCTGCGCCACGACCGCGCGCGCATTGATCGCACCGATCTGATCAGCGGCCAGAACGCGTTCTCGAAGACCTACCGCAGCACCGGCTGGCGTGCAGGCACGGTGTTCGCGTTGCGGCCGACGCTGAGCCTGTATGCGCAGTACTCGCAGGCGGCGGACCCAGTGAGTGGCCTGTTGATGATCAGCCCGGCCAACGGGGCCTTCGACCTGGCCAAGGGCCGGCAGATCGAGGTGGGCCTGAAGCAGGCCTTCGATGGCGGCGAGTGGACGCTGGCGGCGTACCGCATCCGCAAGACCGGGCTGCTCAGCCGCGATCCGCTGGTGCCGGATCGCCGCGTGCAGGTGGGCGCACAGACCTCGCGTGGCGTTGAAGCCTCCTTGAACTGGAACTTCGCGCCGCACTGGTCGCTCGATGCCAACGCCACGGTGCTGAAGGCCGAGTTCGAGGACTTTCTGGAAACCACCGGTTCGCCGGCGGTGCTGGTGTCGCGTGATGGCAATGTGCCACCGAACGTGGCCGAGCGCCTGGCCAATGTGTGGCTGAGCTGGCAGTTCGCACCGGACTGGAGTGCGGCGGGCGGCGTGCGTTACGTCGGCAAGCGCTACGCCGACAACGCCAACACCTTGGAGCTGCCCGGCTACAGCACCACCGACCTGGCACTGACCTGGCAGGCGGCACCGCGCACGCGGCTGTCGGCGCGGCTGTTCAACGTGTTCGACAAGGCGTACTACGCCACCGCGTACTACACCAGCACGCAGTGGCTGCTGGGTGCGGACCGGCGCGTCGAATTCACCGTCGATCATCGCTTCTGAGGAGGCTGGCGATGACGTTGCGATCCACCGCCAAGCGCTGGACCTATCTGGTGCACCGCTGGCTGGGCATCGGCGGATGCCTGCTGATGTTGCTGTGGTTTGTCAGCGGCATGGTGATGCTGTTCATTGGTTACCCGAAGCTGACACCCGGTGAGCGGCTGGCGGCGTTGCCGGTGCTGGGGGATGCTCGCGATCTGCAGGGGCTGTCGGTACTGCCTGCCGTGGTGCAGGCCGAGCCGGAGGTTGTGGCGCTGACGACGCTGCGTGGCGAGCCAGCGTACGTGGTGCGCAATGGCAGCAACGTGGGCGCCTGGTCTGCCGTGACCGGCCAGGCGCTGCTGCCGGTGTCGGCACAGCGAGCCGAAGCATCCGCCGCACAGTTCGCGGGCGGCCAAGCCTTCGTCGGCGCGACACGCGTGGATGAAGACCGCTGGACGCATTCGCGTGCGCTGGATGCGCATCGGCCGCTGTACCGGGTTGAAGTGGGCGGTGCGCAGCCAGGGGATGTGTATGTGTCCTCACACACCGGCGAAGTGGTGCAGGACGCACCGCATGTGCAGCAGCGCTGGAACTATGCGGGCGCCTGGCTGCACTGGTTGTACTTCCTGCGCATGCAGTCGGTGGACCCGGTGTGGACGTGGGTGGTGATCGTGCTGTCCGCGCTGTGCACGGTGGCAGCGATCAGCGGCATCGTGGTGGGTGTGTGGCGCTGGCGCTTCCGCGGGCACTACCGCACTGGCGCGAAGACGCCGTACGTCGAGCCCTGGATGCGCTGGCACCATCTGATCGGGCTGGTGGCTGCGGCCTTCATATTCACCTGGATCTTCAGCGGGCTGATGTCGATGAATCCGTTGGGAGTTTTCAGCAGCACGCGTGAAGCGATCGACAGCGGACGCTATCGTGGCGGTACGGTGGCGGTGGATGGCGCGTTGGGTGAACCGGCGGCGCTGCTGGCGGCCGTCGACGACGCGCGCTTCAAGCCGGTGGAGATCCAGTGGCGACGCATCGATGGTGAGCTGTTCGCGGTGTTGCTGGACGGGCAGGGCGAGACCCGCATTGTGTCCGGCAGTGATGGTCATCTGCAGGTTGCGCGGTTGCTGCCGGCCGCATGGCTGCAGCAGAAGGTGCGGGCGTTGTCCGATGCGCCCGTGCAGGGGTACTGGGTCCAGCTCGCAGCGGATGCGTACTTCTACCCGCGTGCACCGGAAGCCATGAACGGCGCAGCGGTACGCCGCTTCCCGGTGGCGGTGGCTGATTTCGGCGATGCCGAGGCGACGCGGGTCTACCTCGATCTGGCCACTGGCGACCCGTTGCTGACGATGGGGCGTCGCGAGCGCGTGGGTCGCTGGCTGTTCTACTTCCTGCACAGCTGGGACCTGCCGGCGATGCTGCGTCAGGACATCGCCCGGCTGGCGGTGTTGCTGCTGCTGAGCCTGGCTGGCGCTGCGTTGTGTGCAACGGCCACGGTGATCGGCTACCGCCGGTTGCGGATGAAACTGCGGCGCAGGCGGCGCTGATGCCTTGGACTAAACCCGCAGCCAACGTGTGGACACGGCCACCAGCAACAAGGCCGTGGCCACACCGATGAACGCAGCAATCAGACCGAAATGATTGGCGGCAAAGCCGATCAACGCCGGTCCGGCAAGGATGCCGGCAAAGCCCAGCGTAGAGACGGCCGTGATCGCCAGTGCACCGGGCATGCGGTTCTGATGGCCGGCCAGCGAAAACAGCGCCGGCGCGATGTTGGCGCAACCGAGGCCGACCAGCACATAGCCCGCCAATGATGCCTGCCACGGCGTGACCAGGGTCAGCACCAGCACGCCGGCAGCGGCGAGCAGCGCGCCGAACACGATCGCGCGCTGGCGGCCCACGCGTGCCACCAGTGCATCGCCGAACAGGCGCGCGACCGTCATGGTCAGGGTGAAGGTCACATAGCCGATGCCTGCCAGGCTGGCATCGACGCGACGTATATCGCTGAGGAACACCGCGCTCCAGTCGAGCATCGCACCTTCGCCGAGGAAGGCGACGAACGCCAGCACGCCGATGAACAGCACGATGCCATGCGGTAGGGCCAGCATCGGTGTGTCGTGTGGCATGCGTTCGCTGTGCCAGTACGTCGCCGACAACAGCATCACCAGCAGCATGGTGCCGACACCGATCAGCACCGATGCCAAGGGCGGCAACTGTGCGGACAGCAGCACGGTCATGGTGGCCGCGCCGAGGAAGCCGCCAATGCTGAAGAAAGCATGGAAGCCAGACATCATCACCCGCCGTGCTTCGCGCTCGACGATGACGGCCTGCACGTTCATCGTGCAGTCCATCGCACCCACGGCCGCACCGAACACGAACAGCACCACGCCCAGCGTCCAGGCCGAACCCGCCAGGGCCAGGCCGGGCACGGTCAGGCAGATCAGCAGGCTGCTGGCCACCATCACCCGGCGGCAACCGAGGCGTGCGGCCAGCACGCCGGACAAGGGCATCGCCAGCAGCGAGCCGGCACCGAGGCAGAGCAGCACCAGCCCCAGCGTGGCGTCATTGATCCCGGTGCGCGCTTTGGCGAATGGCACCAGGGTGGCCCACAGCGCGGTGGCGAAGCCGGGAATGAAGAACGCAGCGCGGGTCGCGTGCTGTTCGGCACGCGCGCGGTTGGCAAGGGACATGAGCAGTACGGTCAGGGAGGCGTGGGGTGCACCGCGATACCGGCGGCGTGGAAGCGAGCCGCCAAGGCGGGCGGTGCGGTGGTGGTCAGCACCAGGTCGTCGATCTCGTCCAGGCTGGCGATCTGCCAGTTGCCGCGGGCACCGAGCTTTTCAGTGGTGGCGGCGACGATGACGCGGCTGCTGCAGGCCACCATCGCGCGCTTCAGCGTGGCTTCTTCCGAATCCATTGCCCACACACCGGTGTCGCCGTCCACCGCGCAGGGGCCGGGCAGGTACACGTCGGCACGCAGGCGCTGCACCTGGGCCAACGCCTCGGCACCGACCGCACCGCCACCGCTGGCCAGGCGCCCGCCGATCAGCTGCACTGAAGTGCCTTCGAGCATGCTGGCGGCGGTGGCGATCTGCGGGGCATTGGTGATCACCGTCAGCCCGAGAGCGGCCGGCAGCTGCTGGGCGATCGCCAGATTGGTCGAACCGGCATCGAGCAGTACCACCTGGCCGGGTTGCAGCAGCGCGCAGACGCGGGCGGCCAGCTCGGCCTTGTCGCCGCGGTCGCGGGTCAGGCGCTCGCGCAGCGGCCGTTCCTTGGGCGGCGGCAGTACGGCGCCGCCGTAGACGCGCTGGCACAGGCCCTGGGCGGCGAGCTCGCGCAGGTCGCGGCGGATCGAATCTTCGGAGACGGCATAACGGCGCGCCAGTTCGGCGGCGACCACGCGGCCCTGCTGGCGCAGCTCCTCGAGGATCTGCCGGGTGCGCTGGGCGGGTAGGGGGCTGGGGTCGGCGCTCATGCCGCAAGTCTGCACGTTCGTGCATAATCGTGCAACAACACGCATTGGTCGGGAGGGCACAGGGCGGCTGGACTGCCGGTGAACCCGCCCGCCCCGGGGTCTATGGATCGGCCTCGCGGCCCGGCATCATGGCGGGGCACTTGGCATGGAATCCCTGATGTCTCCCACCGTTCACCGCAAGCTGCGCATCGGCGCGGACCAGTACACCGGCCAGAAAGTGGTCGACCAGCAGTTCCACGAGTGCGATTTTTCAGGCGTGGACCTGACCGCCACCGAGTTCATCAACTGCAGCTTCTACGACGCCGACAGTCGCAGCGGCTGCCGTTTCAACGGCGCTACGTTGAAGGAAGCCAGCTTCCGCAGCTGCGACATCAGCATGTGCCACTTCAATTTCATCAAGGCACTGGGCCTGGAGATCAGCGAGTGCCGTGCGCAGGGCGCGGATTTCAGCAACGCCAGCTTCATGAACCAGATCACCACGCGCAGCTGGTTCTGCAGCGCGTTCATCAAGAAGTCGAACCTGCGCTATGCCAATTTCTCGCGGGCCACGCTGGAGAAATGCGAACTGTGGGAGAACCGCTGGGACGGTGCGAACGTCAGCGGCGCCAGCTTCGCCGGCTCGGACCTGTCCGGCGGCCAGTTCGAGGGCATCGACTGGAACAGCGCCAACTTCACCGGCTGCAACCTGACCAACTCCGAGCTGGGCGAGCTGGACCTGCGCAGCACCAACCTGCGCGGCGCCACACTGGACGTGCAGCAGGTGGCGCTGTTGATGCAGCGGATCGGCATCACCGTGGTGCCGTAGGCATCACCCGGCGCACGCCACCCAGCCCTTGAAGCTGAAGCCTGCATAGAACAGCTCCACATCGTCGAAGCCGGCCTCCTGCAGCAGCGCCACTTCCTGTTCGGGGGCCAGCAGCGGCAGCCGCTCGGCAATGGCGTCGATCGCGCGCCGTGCATCGGCGTGGGCAACGCCGGAGGCTTCGGCGAACGCGGCGTAGCGCTGCAACCAGCGCAGCTTGCCGGCCGGATCCTGCGGCACGCTGTGGTGGGCCACCACCAGCGGTGCGCCGGGCTGCAGGCGCCTGTGCAGCTCGCGCAGCGTGTGCAGGCGCTGCGCGGCGTCGAGGAAGTGCAGGGTCAGCAGGCAGCTGGCCCCATCGAAGCGCAGGTCCGGGGCATCGTCGATGTAGCCTTCCAGCAGCTGCACGCGCGGCATCAGTGGACCCAGTGTCTGCTCGGCCAG
>OJST01000089.1_pt1 | contig 27691 bp, 18 predicted proteins | sample 1599491 | NCBI WGS metagenome assembly OJST01 (sample SAMN04436635, study PRJEB24849) | human gut metagenome | biome: human gut; feature: NICU; material: stool | host: Homo sapiens | place: USA: Saint Louis, MO | collected 2010-02-10
ACGAGATCGGTCTCGGCATTCCTGCTGAACCGCTCTTCCGATCTAACTATCTCAGCCACCCGGCCATCCTGCAGCTGCTGGAAGCCGAAGGCTTCGGCCTGGAATGCGTGTCGCATGGCGAGCTGAAGCACGTGTTCCAGCACCTGCCGGAACTGTCGCCCAAGCGCGTGCTGTTCACCCCCAGCTTCTGCCCGCGCAGCGAATACGAAGCCGCATTCGCGCTGGGCGTGACGGTGACGGTCGACAACGTCGAGGCACTGCAGCGCTGGCCGGACCTGTTCCGCAACCGCGAGCTGTGGCTGCGCGTCGACCTGGGCCGTGGCGAAGGCCACCACGCCAAGGTCCGTACCGGTGGCAAGGAGTCCAAGTTCGGCCTGCCGATCGCCCGTGTCGACGAGTTCGTGCGCGCGGCCACCGATCTGGGCAGCCGCGTGGTCGGCCTGCATGCGCACCTGGGCAGCGGCGTGGAGACCGCGCAGCACTGGCGCCTGATGTGCGATGAGCTGGCCGGTTTCGCCCGCCGCATCGGCAGCGTGCAGACCATCGACATCGGTGGCGGCCTGCCGATTCCGTATTCCGCCGAGGACGAGCCGTTCGATCTGGATGCCTGGGCCGAGGGCCTGGCCGAGGTCAAGGCGCTGCATCCGGCGTTCCGCCTGGCGATCGAGCCGGGCCGCTACCTGGTGGCCGAATCCGGCGTGCTGCTGACCCACGCCACCCAGGTGGTGGAAAAGGACGGCGTGCGCCGCGTCGGCCTGGATGCCGGCATGAACGCATTGATGCGCCCGGCGCTGTACGACGCCTGGCACGACATCGAGAACCTAAGCCGCCAGGGTGGGTATGCCGAGGCGGCGTTCGATGTGGTCGGCCCGATCTGCGAATCCAGCGATGTGTTCGGCAAGCGCCGCAAGCTGCCGGTGTCGACCGCGCCGGACGACGTGATGCTGATCGCCGATGCCGGCGCCTACGGCTATTCGATGGCCAACACCTACAACCAGCGGATGCTGCCGCGCGAAGACGTGATCGAATGATCGCCGCGCGCGCCCTGCACCCGCCCACCGACACGCCGCGCACCATCGCGCGGGCCCGTGCCTGACCGGATACACCATGACTGCTTTCGACAAACACCAGGTTTCCCGCTTCCGCTTCGTCCGCTGCGAATTCGCCGCGGAGACCGGCGTGGCCAGGCTGGTCTATGCCTTTGATGACGGCCCGGAGATGGTGGAAACCATCACCGTGCCGGGCGCCCCGTTCGTGCTGGACGAGGCGCGTGCCGCCGCCGTGCAGCGTGCGCTGCAGCTGCTGCATCTGATCGCCGGTGTCAGCTACTACAAGGCGGGCGTGCCGGAGACGGTCAGCATCGACAGCTACAGCATCGATGCCGATACCGCCGCACTGGTGGAGACCATTTACCTCAACGGCCTGGGCGAATTCGCCTACCGCAATGGCCTGAACCTGCGCGGCCGCTTCCGGTTGCCGGTGCAGGGCGAGGCCGTGCAGGCGGCGTCGCTGGGCCTGCAGCCGCACGCGCTGGTGGCCATCGGCGGCGGCAAGGATTCGCTGGTCAGCATCGAAGCGCTGCGCCGTGCCGGCGTGGACGAGACCGTGACCTGGATCGGTGGCTCGCAGCTGATCCGTGCGTGCGCCGAGCGCACCGGCCTGCCGACATTGAACCTGGGCCGCACGCTGGCACCTGAACTGTTCGAGTTGAATCGCCAGGGCGCATGGAACGGCCATATCCCGGTGACGGTGGTGAACTCGGCGATCATGGTGCTGGCCGCGTTGCTGCACGGCGTGGACCAGGTGGTGTTCTCCAACGAGCGCTCGGCCAGCTACGGCAGCCAGATTCCAGGCACCGGCGAAGTGAATCATCAGTGGTCCAAGGGCTGGGCCTGCGAGCAGGCGTTCGGCAGCCATGTGCAGAAGTACGTGGCGGCGGACCTGCAGTACTACTCGCTGCTGCGCCCGATGTCCGAGCTGGCGGTGGCCCGCCAGTTCGCCAAGAGTGACTTCTACGACGCGCATTTCTCCAGCTGCAACCGCAACTTCCACATCCTCGGCGAGCGCCCGGTGAACCGCTGGTGCGGCGTCTGCCCGAAGTGCCATTTCGTGTTCCTGGCACTGGCCCCGTTCATGCCCAAGACGCGCCTAGTGCGCATCTTCGGCCGCAACCTGCTGGACGATGCCGAGCAGGCCGGTGGCTTCGATGCGCTGCTGGAATTCCAGGACCACAAGCCGTTCGAGTGCGTGGGCGAAGGCCGCGAATCGCGTGCGGCGATGGCGACCCTGGCGCAACGCCCGGAGTGGAAGGAAGACGTGCTGGTGAAGCGCTTCTGCAACGAGATCCAGCCGCAGCTGGATGCCGCCGAACTGGAACTGGCACCGCTGCTGCAGCTGCAGGGCGAGCATCGCGTTCCGGCTGCGCTGTGGGAACGGGTGCGTGAAGATTTCGAAGCTTGAAGGAAAGCGCGTTGCGCTGTGGGGCTGGGGCCGTGAGGGCCGCGCCGCGTTTGCGGTACTGCGTGAGCGCCTGCCCACGCTGCCGCTGAGCCTGTTCTGCCCGGCGGCCGAAGTCGAGGCCGCGCGTGCGGAAACGCAGGGCGCCCTGGACGTGCGTGGCGAGCCTTCCGCTGAAGCGCTGGCCGCGTTTGACGTGGTGATCAAGTCTCCCGGCATCAGCCCCTACCAGCCAATCGCGCTGGCGGCGGAAGGGCAGGGCACCCGCTTCATTGGTGGCACCGCGCTGTGGTTCGCCGAACACGCGGCCGACGATGGCATCGTGCACGACACCGTGTGCGTGACCGGTACCAAGGGCAAGAGCACCACCACCGCGCTGGTCGCGCACCTGCTGCGTGCCGCCGGCCACCGTACCGGCCTGGTCGGCAACATCGGCCTGCCGCTGCTGGAAGTGCTGGACCCGCAGCCCGCGCCCGAGTACTGGGCGGTGGAACTGTCCAGCTACCAGACCGGTGAGGTGGCACGCAGTGGCGCCCATCCGCAGGTGGCGGTGGTGCTGAACCTGTTCCCGGAACACCTGGACTGGCACGGCAGCGAACAGCGTTACATCGAGGACAAGCTGCGGCTGGTGACGGAAGCCGCACCGCGCATCGCCGTGCTCAATGCCGCCGATCCGCACCTGGCTGCGCTGTCGCTGCCCGAGAGTGAGGTGGTCTGGTTCAACCAGCCGCAGGGCTGGCACATGCGCGGCGACATCGTGCATCGCGGTGAGCAGGCCGTGTTTGATACCCGCAACACGCCGCTGCCGGGCCGCCACAACCGTGGCAACCTGTGCGCGGTGCTGGCCGCGCTGGAAGCGCTGGGGCTGGATGCCGCGGCGCTTGCGCCGGCGGTGCAGGACTTCCGTCCGCTGCCGAACCGTCTGCAGCGCATCGGCGTGGCCGATGGCCTGACCTACGTCAACGATTCGATCAGCACCACGCCGCATGCCAGCCTGGCCGCGCTGGAGTGCTTCGCCGGGCAGCGCATCGCGCTGCTGGTGGGCGGGCATGACCGTGGCCTGGACTGGACCGATTTCATGCAGCACATGGCGCACGACGTGCCGCCGGTGGAGATCGTGACCATGGGCAGCAACGGCCCGCGCATCCACGCCATGCTGCAGCCGCTGGCCGATGCCGGTCGCTTCGGTCTGCACGCTGCAGGTGATCTGCCCGAGGCGATGGCCTTGGCGCGCGCCGCGCTGGGGGTGCAGGGTGGGGTGGTGCTGCTGTCGCCGGGCGCGCCGAGCTTTGGTGCGTACCGCGATTACGTGGCGCGTGGCCGTCATTTCGCCGAGCTGGCCGGATTCGACCCGGACAACATCAGCGCGATTCCGGGGCTGGGCATCGCCTGAGGGGTCGGATCCCTTTCCGCAGGAAAGGGCTCTGACCCCAACGGGATTCTGGCCGGCAACCCTCCGGAGAAATTCATCCACGCATGGCGTGGATCTACTGCTCCTCGTCGATGAACGCGTAGCCGCCGTCGATCAATTGCTGCAGATACGCATCGAAGCTGGGGGCGATCACCGCATAGCTGTCCGGGTCGTGCAGGTAGCGCACCACCTGACCGACCGTGCCGCCCGGTGCGGGGTTGAAATCCAGGTAAAGCATCGACGTGCCGCCGTTGTTCATGCAGTGCGAGAAGCACAGGCGGCGGTTCATCGGCACATCGGCATCAATACCGTCGCCAAGAATCTCCGGCTCGTCATCCAGCCACTCTTCGTAGATGGAACGGATGCTGTCGTCCCATTGCTGCTGGTCCTCGAAGATCTGCGCGACCGAGCGCAGGTAGTACGGATAGCCGCCGTCTTCCACGTCCGACCCGAGCATCAGCACGCAGACCCCGCCGCCGGGGTACTCGCGGAAGTGGGTGCCATCGACGCGGGACAACAGTTCCACCAGGCTGTCAGGCACCTGCGGCCATTGCATGCGCAGGCGCTGCAGGTCTTCTGCGCTGGCGCCCTGGACGTGAGCCCATTGCGGGGCATCGTCGGCAGGCAGGCGTGGGATCAGGCCAGACAGAAAGCGATCAACAAGGTTCATGCGAAAAAGGGGACGGAGGGGATTAAGTCGTATCCAACCACACCTGCGTCACGTCGCCAATGCAGAATGCGACGCGGGAGGGGCGAATACGACTTAATCCCCTCCGTCCCCTTTTTCTTGCGGAGCAGGCGCATGAATCGTTGGCGATGCGGTGTGGCGGTGATGCTGGGGCTGGCGGCGATGCCGGCGTGGGCGGCGATGAAGACGCAGCCGGTGGAGTGGAAACACCAGGGCACGACCTTCAGTGGCGTGCTGGTCTATGACGATGGCGACAACGACAAGCGTCCGGGGCTGGTGATGGTGCCGAACTGGAAGGGTGTGAACGAGTCGGCCATCGAGAAGGCCAAGCAGCTGGCCGGCGATGATTACGTGGTGCTGGTGGCCGATGTGTACGGCAAGGGCGTGCGGCCGAAGACCGATGCCGAGGCCGGGCCGGTGGCCAGCAAGCTGCGCAACGACAGGCCACTGTTGCGCGCACGCGCGCTGGAAGCGGTGAACGTGCTCAAGGCGCAGGCCAGCAAGGTGCCGCTCGATGCCAGCCGGATCGGTGCGGTGGGCTTCTGCTTTGGCGGCACCACGGTGCTGGAGCTGGCCCGTGCAGGTGCGCCGTTGGCCGGTGTGGTCAGCCTGCACGGCGGGCTGGGTTCGCCGCTGCTGGCGCAGGCCGGTGGCAGTCACCCGTCGGTGCTGGTGCTCAATGGTGCCGACGACAGGAGCGTGACCGCCGAGGATATCGCCGGTTTCCAGAGGGAAATGAACGCGGCCAAGGTCGACTGGGAGTTCACCAACTACAGCGGGGCGGTGCACTGCTTCGCCGAGCGCGATGCCAACAGCCCGCCGGGGTGCCAGTACAACGAGCGGGCGGCCAAGCGCGCGTGGAAGGCGCTGGATGAGTTCTTCGAGGAGCGCTTCGAGAAACGTTGATCCGCGCAGCGGTAGTGCCGGCCGCTGGCCGGCAACCTCATGATGCTGCGGATGTCATCGGGAATGCCGGCCAGCGGCCGGCACTACCGGATGCGGTCAATGCGGGCGTTTCCGTGCCGACCAATGGTTGGCACCCTCCGGAACGCCGGTTTGGTGGGTGCCGACCGTTGGTCGGCACACCTCAACCCATCAATGCGAACGCTGCACCGCGTAACGCGCCAGGCCACGCAGGGCCGCCACGGCATCGTTGTCGCCCAGGCCATCGAGCGCGCGCTCGGCGGCTTCGGCATATTCCTCGGCACGCGCGCGGCTGTACTCCAGGCCGCCGGTGGCGCGGATCGCGGCCAGCACTTCCGGCATCGCCGAGGCGTCGCCGTCCTGCACGATGGTGCGCAGGCGTTCGCGGGTAGCGTCGTCGGAGTGGGCCATCGCGTGGATCAGCGGCAGCGTGGCCTTGCCCTCGGCGAGGTCGTCGCCCAGGTTCTTGCCCAGTTCCTCGGCATTGGCCGAGTAGTCCAGCACGTCGTCGGCGATCTGGAACGCGTAGCCCAGGTGCATGCCGTAGTCGAACAGCGCCTGCTGGGTGGCTTCGTCCACGCCGCTGGCCAGCGCACCCAGGCGGGTGCCGGCGGCGAACAGAACCGCGGTCTTGCGCTCGATCACACGCAGGTAGGCGGCTTCGTCGGTATCCGGGTTGTGCACGTGCAGCAGCTGCAGCACTTCACCCTCGGCGATGCGGTTGGTGGCGTCGGCCAGGATCTGCATCACCGGCATGCGCTCCAGCTCGACCATCAGCTGGAAGCTGCGCGAGTACAGGAAGTCGCCGACCAGCACGCTGGGCGCGTTGCCCCACAGCGCGTTGGCGGTGCTGCGGCCACGGCGCAGGCTGGATTCGTCCACCACGTCATCGTGCAGCAGGGTCGAGGTATGGATGAACTCGATGATCGCCGCCAGCTGGTGGTGCTCCGGACCGGCCTGGCCGACCGCGTGGCCGGCCAGCATCACCAGCATCGGGCGCAGGCGCTTGCCGCCGGCGGAAATGATGTGGTCGGCGATCTGGTTGATCAGCACGACGTCCGAAGACAGCCGGCGCCGGATCAGGGCGTCGACGGCGGCCATGTCGGCCGCGGCAAGCGACTGGATCTGGGGCAGGCCCAGGGCGGGACGGGTGTCTTCGGTGATGGTCATGCGATCAGGCTTTCAGGCTCACCACCGATTATAGGCGCTGGCCGTGAATTCGGGCGCAAACGGGGCTGGCCGGCGTTCCCGGCCCCGCAAACGCTGCCGTCTGCGTGAATACGTATGCAGGTTGCGCCATGCCCGCGAGGCCGCCGCTAAGCTTGCCGGAACAGGATTTCGGCCCGCTTCCGGCGGGTCCCGCATGCCCGGAGGGGGGCTGTCGATGTCGCACTATCCATGGTGGCGCGGAGCCGTCATCTACCAGATCTACCCGCGCAGCTACCTCGATGCCAACGGCGATGGCGTGGGCGACCTGCCGGGCATCATCCAGCGCCTGGACCACATCGCCGCGCTGGGCGTCGACGCGATCTGGATCTCGCCATTCTTCAAGTCGCCGATGGCCGACTTCGGCTATGACATTGCCGACTACCGCGATGTCGACCCGCTGTTTGGCAACCTGGATGACTTCGACCGCCTGCTGGCCAAGGCGCACGACCTGGGCCTGAAGGTGATGATCGACCAAGTGTTGAGCCATACCTCGATCGAGCACGCCTGGTTCCGCGAGAGCCGCCAGGACCGCAGCAATCCGAAGGCCGACTGGTACGTCTGGGCCGACCCGCGCGAGGACGGCACCCCGCCCAACAACTGGCTGTCGCTGTTCGGCGGCGGCGCGTGGCAGTGGGAACCGCGCCGTGAGCAGTACTACCTGCACAACTTCCTGGTCGACCAGCCGGACCTGAACTTCCACAACCCGGACGTGCAGCGGGCCACCCTGGACAATGTGCGGTTCTGGCTGGACCGCGGCGTGGACGGCTTCCGCCTGGATGCGATCAACTTCTGCTTCCACGACGCGCAGCTGCGCGATAACCCGCCCAAGCCGGCGGACAAGCGGGTGGGCCGCGGCTTCAGTCCGGACAACCCGTACGCCTACCAGTACCACTTCTACAACAACACCCAACCGGAGAACCTGCCATTCCTGGAGCAGCTGCGCGCGCTGCTGGACGAGTATCCGGGCGCGGTGAGCCTGGGCGAGATCTCGTCGGAAGACTCGCTGGCCACCACCGCCGAGTACACCCAGGACGGCCGCCTGCACATGGGCTACAGCTTCGAGCTACTGGTGGACGACTACAGCGCGGTGTACATCCGCGACACGGTCTCCCGGCTGGAAGCGGCGATGACCGAAGGCTGGCCGTGCTGGGCGGTTTCGAATCACGATGTGGAACGCGCGGTCAGCCGCTGGGGCGGCTATCCGGCCGATCCGCGTCTGGCGCGGATGCTGGTGGCGCTGCTGTGCTCGCTGCGCGGCTCGGTGTGCCTGTACCAGGGCGAGGAGCTGGGCCTGGCCGAGGCCGAGGTGCCGTTCGAGGCGCTGCAGGACCCGTACGGCATCACCTTCTGGCCGAACTTCAAGGGCCGCGATGGCTGCCGCACCCCGCTGCCGTGGACCGACGCTCCGCTGGCTGGCTTTACCTCAGGCACGCCCTGGCTGCCGATCCCGGCCGAGCACCGGGCGGCGGCGGTGGCCGTGCAGGAGCGCGACCCGCACTCGGTCCTGGCGGCGTTCCGCGCCTTCCTGGCCTGGCGGCGTAGCCAGCCGGCGCTCCTGCATGGCAGCATCCGGTTCATCGAAAGCGCCGAGCCAGTACTGCTGTTCGAGCGTATGCTTGCAGATGAAACCCTCCTGCTGGCCTTCAACCTGTCGGCCGAGGCGGTGAGCCATCCGCTGCCGCCGGGCAACTGGCAGCAGGTGGCGGTGCCGGGCCCGGATGCGGGCAGGGTGCAGGGCAATGAACTCCAGCTGCCGCCGCGCGCGGTGTATTGCGCCCGACGCAGCTGACCGTTTTCTCCGGTGGCGGTACTTGCGGGGACGGGGCCGAAGCGCCCCGTCCCTTTTTTGTGGGTGGGCCTGGCCGACCATCGGCCGGCATCCGCGCAAAAGAAAACCCGCTGCCTGCGCAGCGGGTTCCCGGTCCTGCTCCCTTTGGGTTGCCGGCCAGCGGCCGGCACTACGCGGCTGTGGTCAGAACTTGTAGTTCACGCCCAGCATGTAGGTGCGGCCCCACTCGATGTACTCCAGCGGGCGGTCCTTGCTGCCGGCGTAGGTGCGGTACGGCTCGTTGGTCAGGTTGCTGCCCTGCAGCAGCAGGGTCAGGCCTCGCAGGGCGCTGCTGTCGCTGAAGGTGTAGCTGAGCTGCGCATCGGTCACGTTCTCGCCCACCACGTAACGCAGTGTGCGGTTGCCGTTGAAGTTGCCGATCTCACCGATGAAGTCCGAGCGGCGACGCTGGCTCACGCGTGCTTCAAAGCCACTGCGCTCGTAGTAGGCGGTGAAGTTGTAGACACGCTTGGACAGGCCTGGAAGGCTGATCGGGTCACTGCCCACGCTGGAGGCGCTTTCCGGATCCAGGATGGTGATGTCGCTCTTGTTGAAGGTCGCGCTGGCCTGCACGCCGAAGCCGCGCAGGCTGTCGGTCAGCATCTCCAGCGGGAACGATGCGGTCAGCTCCAGCCCCTTCAACGTGCCGCCCTTGCCGTTCTGCGGCGTGGAGAAGGTGCCGGTGGTCAGCACCGGCACGGTCATGCCCGGCGGCGGCACGTAGTTGCCCAGCAGGCCGCTGAAGTCGTAGTTGTCCACCGACTGCGTGTAGACGTAGCTCTTCAGGTCCTTGTAGAAGATGGCCGCAGCGACGTAGGCCTTCTCGCCGAAGTACTTCTCATAGGACAGGTCCAGTGCGGTTGCGCGCCACGGATCCAGCAGCGGATTGCCGCCGCTGCCACCGGGGCGGCCGTTGTTGGTATCCACACCGAATTCCAGGCCGGCACGCATCTGGTCCACGCGCGGGCGCGCGACCTGCTTGGCGGCGGCGAAGCGCAGCGTCTGCTGGTGCGGGAACATGAACACCAGGTTCAAGCTCGGCAGCCAATCCTTGTAGGTCTTGCCGGCAGAGAAGGGCTGGATGTTGCTGCCAGCCGGCTGCGAGCTGTCCCAGTAGCGCGAGTCCGAGCTCTGGTCGGTGTGCTGCATCTGCACGCCGATGTTGCCGCGCACGCCGACCACGCCGATGTCGGTGTTGATGTTCAGGCGTGCCCACGCGGTGGTGATCTTCTCCTCGACCGTCCACGACTTGGGAATCAGATAGTCCAGGTTGTCGACCGGGTTGAAGGTCATGTAGCGACCCACGGCTGCCGGCACGTTCCACGAGGGGATGTAGCCGACGCCGGCGAAACCGAGGTTGACCGGGCGGTACTGCAGGTCCGGGGCAATGGTGGATTCGCCCTGGGCACCGAGCAGGATGTTGCCTTCGGCCTGGGCCTTCTGCTTGCGACGGTCGGCATAGTTCACGCCCACGTCCACATCCGAGAACCAGCTGGACATGGCTTCGGGAACCGGCAGCGTCGCCGCCAGCTTGGCGCCCTTCAAGCGGTCTTCGACCTCCGGCACCTTGCCGTAGCCGGAACCATAGATCGTGTTGGTCAGGAACAGGCTGTCCGGATTGGAGTAGTCACGCCCCGGCGTGATCTGCGAGAAGCTGTTGTTGTTCACCACCAGGCCGATCGTGTCGAACTGCGGGCGCGGCACCAGCTGCAGGTTGTTTTCCAGGTTGATCTCACGGCGGGTCGCCTTGGAGTAGTTCAGGTCGGCGACGAGCTTCACGCCACCGACGTTGAACTCGTTGTTCCAGCCGAACGCATCGATCTTGTCCTTGCGCTTGTTGTACATGCCGCGCACCAGCGGGTACGCATTGCTGATCGTGCCACCGGTGAAGCTGCCATCGGCATTGCGGCCGACATTGCTGAACACCGGCAGGATCGCGTTGGGGTTATTGCCGTCTTCGCCGTTGCCGCTGAGGCTCAGCTCGAACTGGTTGGCGGTGTCGATCTGCTCGGCTTCGGTGTGGAACGCATCGAAGGTGCTGGTCCAGCTGTTGCTGGGGCGGAACTGGATCGTCGCCATCACGCCGTCGCGCTTGTTGTTGCCGGTGCGGCGCAGCGCCTTGATGCCATCGGTGAAGTAGGTGCCTGGCGCGATTCCGCGACGCTCGCCCTTGTCGGTGTGTTCGGTGGTCCACGGCTCGTACAGGCCAACCTGGTTCTCCTGGATCGGCATGTCGCTGTGTGCGTAACCGATGGCGATGCCCAGGGTGTTGTCGAAGAACTGGTCGATGTAGCTGGCGCTGAAACGGTTGCCATACGGATCGACGTTGGCGGCGCGGCCCAGCGAACTCTTCTGGTAGCGGCCGCTGACCGCGATCACGCGCTCGCCGAAGCTGAGCGGGCGTGCGGTCTGCATGTCGATGGTGCCCGACAGGCCCTGGCCGACCAGCGCCGCATCCGGGGTCTTGTAGACGGTCACGCCGTTGACCAGTTCAGATGGATACTGGTCGAACTCGACGCCGCGGTTGTCGCCGGTGCTGACCACTTCACGGCCATTGAGCAGGGTGGTGGCGAAGTCCGGCGACAGGCCGCGCACGCTGATCACCTGCGCACGGCCCGCCACGCGCTGCGCGGCCAGGCCGGGCAGGCGCGAGATCGATTCGGCGATGCTGACGTCGGGCAGCTTGCCGATGTCTTCGGCGGAAATCGCCTCGACCACCGAAGTGGCGTCCTGCTTGATCGCGATCGCGTTCTCGATGCCGCGGCGGATGCCGGTGACCTGCACCGTATCCAGGTTGGTGGCGGCGGTGCCGGCCGGCGTGGTGGTGCTCTGCGTGGACTGTGCCGACGCCAGCGTCGGCGCCAGCACAACGGCCAGCGCGAGACTCAGCGCACTGCGCTTGTGGTTCAACATTTTCCCCTCCCAGGCAATGTTGCAGATCGATTTGTGAGCGTTCCGGCGGTGCCGTGAACGTGCGACGCGGTGGCCGCTGTCGTCGCCGCTATGGTAGGCAGCGCATTCTTCGCGGGAATCACCCTGCATACGTATTCAATGGCGTTTGCAGGGGTGTAATCGCTTTCAGATCCTGCTTGCGGTGGTGCCGGCCAGCGGCCGGCAATCACGTTCGCCGGCTTGCCGGCCAGCGGCCGGCACTACCGGGGCATTCACAGCGGCGTGAAGCGAATGGCCTGTCCACCGCCCGGTGCCAGCACCAGCGTCAGTGCATCGGCGCTGGTCACCTCGCGGGTTTCGCGTGCGAACGCGAACGGGTTGCTGCGGAAATCAGCGCCTTCACCATCGCGGTAGATCTCGGCGCGATAGCGCACGCCCGGCTCCAGGAAGCCCAGCGACACCGGCAGTACGCGGCCGTGCTCATCGGTGATGCTGCCGAGGAACCAGTCACGGCTGTTGCGGTCGCGGCGCACGATCGTCACGTAGTCGCCCACTTCGCCATCGAGCACGCGGCTCTGCTCCCAGTCCACCGCCACGTCCTCGATGAAACGGAATGCCTCGCGATGCTGCAGGTAGTGCTCGGGCAGGTCGGCGGCCATCTGGATCGGGCTGTACAGCACCACATACAGCGCCAGCTGGCGGGCCAGCGTACTGGGGATGGCCTGGCCGTGGCGGCCCTTCAGGCTGAGGATGCCGGGGGTGTAATCCATCGGCCCGGCCAGCATCCGGGTGAACACCAGGTTGACCTCATGCTCGGGTGGATTCGGCGGTTGGCCCCAGGCGTTGTACTCCATGCCACGTGCGCCTTCGCGCGAGATCCAGTTGGGATAGGTGCGGCGCAGGCCGGTGTCCTTGATCGGCTCATGCGGGTTCACCGACAGGTGCCGGCGCGCGGCTTCCTGCACCACCTTCAGATGGTGGCGGGCCATGAACTGCCCGTCGTGCCACTCGCGCCACAGCGGGGCCCCCGTGGGATTGCGGCGGTCGACCTGGCCGTCGTCGCAGACGTAGCCGGTCTTGAACTGGTCCACGCCCAGCCGTGCGTACAGGTCCAGCGCGGCGCCCAGCTGCTCCTCGTAGTGCTCGATGGCGCAGCCGGTTTCATGGTGGCCGATCAGGTGCACACCCTTTTTCAGGCCATACGCCGACAGCGCTTCAATGTCGAAATCGGGCGTGGCGCGGGTGAAATCGAAGTCGTAGCCATTGCCCACCCACATGCCGTCCCAGCCCGGATTCCAGCCTTCCACCAGCACGCCACGGAAGCCGTGCGCGGCGGCGAAGTCGATCACCTTCTTCGTCTTGGCGGTGGTGGCCGCATGCTTCGGTCCGGTCGCCCAGCTTTCGTTGTCCAGGTGCATCGACCACCACACGCCCAGGTACTTGGCCGGCTTCACCCAGCTCACATCGCCCAGCGCATTGGGTTCGTTGAGGTTGAGGATCAGGTCCGATTCGACCAGGCCACCGGCACGGTCCGCGATCTGCAGCGTGCGCCACGGCGTGGCGAAGGGCAGGGTGCGGCGCACCTTCCAGCCTTCGGCCGAGGGTGACAGCTGTGCGCGCAGGCGCTGGCCCTCGGTGCGGCGCAGCCACATGCCGGCGTAGTCCACCAGCGCGGCCTCGTGGATCGCCACGTGCAGGCCATCGCGGCTGCGCAGGGTCATCGGCGTATGCACCAGCGGCACTTCGCGCAGCGGGGTGCGCTGGTACAGGTATTCGTAGTGGATCGGTTCGCCGGCGGGAATCCACCAGGCGGTGGAATCCTGCGCGATGGCGAACTCGGTCAGCTCGTCATCGATGATGGCTTCGCGCAGGTTCGGCTGTTCGGGGAACACATAGCGGAAGCCAACGCCATCGTCGTAGACGCGGAACACCACATCAAGCCGCCGCTTGCCGCCGGTGGTTTCGGCCAGCTGCACGGTCAGCTCGTTGAAGTGGTTGCGGGTGAGCCGGCGCTCGCCCCACGGCTGCTCCCAGCGGTCATCGACGCTGCGTCGTTGCTGGCCCAGCAGGGCGAAATCGCGGTCCAGGCGGCCGTCGCGCAGGGCGAAGCCGAGCTTCGAATCCTCCACCACGGGCTCGCCGAAACGCTGGACGCGGTAGCGGACGGTGCCGCCGTCCAGCACGAGGCTGACCTTGAGCACCTTGCCGGGTGATTCGACGCTGGCGACCTGTGGCGCGGCCTGCGCCAGCGTGGCCGCGCCCAACAGGGCCAGGCCGAACATGTGCGCGAACAGCGCGCGTACAACCGTGTGTGGCATCGGCATTTCCCCTCCCAAGGCGCCGTTGGCAGACCCGGACCATAAGCCAGCGCAGCAGGCGCGCTACCGCGTGGCGCCATGAATACGTATGCAGCTGGACGCAGCCGACAGCCCCGCGTCTACCATGGGGCCAAGGCACCTTGAGGGAGGGGCCGCGCCCGCCCGCCGGCAACGACGGTGCGGACCTACAACGCGTGCAGAGAGGGAGGGAGGCCGACGGGCGCAAGCCGGTCCGCCGCTTCGATGCTGAAGATCATTTGCCTGACCGCTGCCCTGGGGGCAGCGCTGGGATCGACCGCGCAGGCGGCCGACCTGCAATTCGACGGCCGCCATGCGCGCGCCGAAGCCGCTGCCAACGGCAGCTTCGTGCTGCATGCGCCGAAAGGTGAGGTGCGTATTGCGCCGATGCCGATGCGCAGCCAGACCGGTAGCGTGATGTTCGATGCCCTGTTCGCGCGGGCCCAGCAGGAGATGGACCAGGACCGCGTGGACGCGATTCGCGATCCCGCCTTCGACGAAGGCCGGCCGGTGCCGTGCGAATGCTTCCAGACCGGCGCGCGCTGGCCCTATGTGTGGACCCGCGATGTCAGCTTCGCCGCCGATCTGGCGCTGGCGCGGCTGGACCCGCAACGCACGCGGCAGTCGCTGCAGTTCAAGCTGTCGGCGGCGCGCGACGGGCACACGCCCGGCCTGTTCGTGGCGCAGGACACCGGTTCCGGTGGCAGCTGGCCGATCAGCAGCGATCGCGTGGTGTGGTTCCTGGCGGCACGTCATCTGCTGGAGGATCGCGCGTTTGCCGACCAGGTCTGGCAGGCGCTGAAGGGCACGCTGGCGCAGGACCGCGCGATGGTGTTCGACGCGCAGGTGGGCCTGTACCGTGGCGAGACCTCGTTCCTGGACTGGCGCGAGCAGACCTATCCGGACTGGACCCGCGAGGACGTGCGCTTCATCGGTGATTCCTACGCACTGTCCACCAACGTGCTGCACTACCAGGCATTGCGCCTGGCCGAACGCCTGGCCGGCCAGCACGGCGACGCCCGCGCGGCCGACTACAAGGCGTGGGCCGATGCGTTGGCGCAGCAGATCGATGCGCGCTTCTGGCGCGAGGATATCGGCCAGTACATGAGCTACATCGGCGAAGCCGCGCACCCGGTGCCGTACGCCAAGGTCGATCTGCTTGGCCTGTCGCTGGGTATCCTCGCCGGGGTGCTGCCGCCCGAGCGCGCGCGCCGTGCACTGGCTGCTTACCCGATGGGGCCAGCCGGCAGCCCCGTGGTCTGGCCGCAGGAAGCGCAGCAGCCGATCTACCACAACCGTGCGATCTGGCCGTTTGTCAGCGCCTACTCGCTGCGTGCGGCGCGGCAGCTGGACGATGCGCCGCGCATCGCCGCCGAGATCCGTTCGCTGATGCGGGGCGCCGCGCTGGCCGGTTCCAACATGGAGAACTACGAGCTGGTCAGCCAGGCCGTGCATGTCGAGGAAGGCGCGCTGAGCGGCCCGGTGGTCAACTCCGAACGCCAGCTGTGGTCGGTGGCCGGGTATCTGTCGATGGTGGTCGAAGGCGTGTTCGGCGTGCAGGACGATGGCCGCGTGCAGCCCAAGCTGCCGGCCGCGCTGGTGCCGGAACTGTTCGGCACGCAGCGCAGCATCAGCCTGGAAGTCACTGGCAAGCGCTATGTGCTGGAGCGTCCGCAGAGCGTGGGCGATGGCTTGCTGGTGGCGGGCAGGACCACCACGCGCGGCACGACCACCACGGTGCAGCTGGTGACTGCCCCGGCAGCAACAGGCTTCGCTGCCACGACTGCGGATGCCAACGCGCGTGCGCCCGCAACACCCGCGACACCGCAGGCCCTGCGCAGGGGCACGGGTTGGAACGTTCCGGTGCAAGCCGGGCAGGTTCTGTGGAAGGACGGCAGGGCCGTCGTCGCCAGCAATGGCCAGGTGCAGATCAGCGACGATGGGCTGCAGCATTGCCTCAGCCTGACCCGACGCGAAGGCGCGTTGGAATCGCTGCACAGCCCAATGGTCTGCGTCGGTCCGCAGCAGGTGCTGAAGGGTGCGCAGCGCTGGCAGTTCACCTCGGCCAAGGCCGCGCAGGTTCGCCTGCGCCTGCAATATCGAAACCCGAACGGACCGATCAACACCGGCGTCACGGCTGCGGTCAAGCAGCTGGTGCTGCAGTGCCCGGGCCAGCCGTTGCAGCGGCATACGGTCACGCTGCCGCACAGCGTGGCCGTGCAGGACTCGACCTCGGCAACATTCACGGTGCCAAAGGGGCAATGCACGGTCGCGCTTGAAGAGGGCTTCAACATGAGCGCGCTTGAACATTTCGCGCACTACACCGGTGGCAAGGGCGGCCGCGAGGGCGTGCTCAACCAGGCCCAGGTGCAGGCGCTGACGGTGGCGCCGGTGGCGATGGAAGAGGGTGCACGATGAATCGTCCCGCCAAACCGCAGCTGTCGTTCTGGCAGATCTGGAACATGTGTTTCGGCTTCCTCGGCATCCAGTTCGGGTTCGCCCTGCAGAACGCCAACGCCAGCCGCATCTTCGAGACGCTGGGTGCGGACATCGACGCGGTACCCGGGCTGTGGATTGCCGCGCCGCTGACCGGCCTGCTGGTGCAACCGGTGATCGGTTACCTGTCCGACCGCACCTGGACCCGCTGGGGTCGTCGTCGTCCGTACTTCATGATCGGTGCGGTGTTGACCACGCTGGCGCTGCTGGTGATGCCGAACTCGCCGACGCTGTGGATCGCGGCCGGCACGCTGTGGGTGCTGGATGCCTCGATCAACGTATCGATGGAGCCGTTCCGTGCCTTTGTCGGCGACCAGCTGGCGCCACGCCAGCGTCCGGCCGGCTACGCGATGCAGAGCTTCTTCATCGGCGTGGGCGCCATCGTCGCCAGCTTCCTGCCATTCATCCTGGCCCACTTCGGCGTTGCCAACACCGCGGCCGCCGGGGAAGTGCCCGACACTGTGCGCTATGCGTTCTACTTCGGCGCGGTGGTGCTGCTCGCGGCGATCACCTGGACGGTGGTCAGCACCCGCGAATATTCACCGGCGGAGCTGGCCGGGTTCGATGATGCCGAGCCACCGGAACATCACGCGGCGGCCGCGATCAACGGCCCGGCTTCATGGACGCGGGTGACCCTGTGGCTTGGGTTGGGTGTGTTGCTGGCGCTGCTGATCACCTGGCGGCAAGGCGACAGGATGCTGTACGTGCTGGCCGGCCTGTGCGCCGGCTACGGCCTGCTGCTGGCGGCGGCGCGCGCGCTGCCGGCCACGCATATGCTGGCCGCCATCGTCGGCGACCTGCGCGCGATGCCGGTAACCATGCGCCGCCTGGCGTGGGTGCAGTTCTTCTCGTGGTTCGCGCTGTTCGCCATGTGGATCTACACCACCGCTGCGGTGGCCGGTACCCACTTCGGTTCGACCGATCCACAGTCGGCCGCCTACAACGAAGGTGCCAACTGGGTGGGCGTGCTGTTTGGCGCCTACAACGGCTTCGCTGCGCTGGCGGCGGTGCTGATTCCGCCGATGGTGCGTGCGATCGGCCTGCGCTGGAGCCACCTGGTCAACCTGTGGCTGGGCGGCGCCGGCCTGGTCTCGCTGATGTTCATCCGCGACCCGCACTGGCTGCTGCTGTCGATGGTAGGTGTGGGATTTGCCTGGGCCTCGATCCTGTCGTTGCCGTATGCACTGCTGTCCGACAGCGTGCCGGCGTCGAAGATGGGTGTGTACATGGGCATCTTCAATTTCTTCATCGTGATCCCGCAGCTGGTGGCGGCCAGCGCGCTTGGCTTTGCCCTGCGCGCATGGCTGGGTGGCCAGCCGATGCATGTGCTGGTGCTGGGCGGCTGCAGCCTGTTCCTGGCCGGCTTGTGCGTGCTGCGGGTTCCGTCCCGTCCGGAGGTGGTGTGATGCGTGGTGTCCTGGCTGTTGCTGTTTCCCTTGCCCTGTTCGCCGGCCAGGCCGCGGCCGCGCCGCGCCCGGACTACGTCGGCACCACCGAGCCGTTCGCCAGCGATGCGGTGTACTTCGTGGTCACCGACCGCTTTGTCAACGGTGACCCGTCCAACGACCATCGTGACCAGGGTGGCGCGCACCGCACCTTCGATATCCCGGTGCCATGCCCGGACAAGGTGGACGGCAACATCGGCTACCTCGGCGGCGACTTCCGTGGCGTGCTCGACAATGCGCAGTACATCCGCAACCTGGGCTTCGGTGCGGTGTGGATCACGCCCATCGTCGACAACCCGGACGAGGCCTTTACCGGCAGCAAGCCGATCAGCTGTACCAGCACGCTGACCGATCGTGGCAAGACCGGTTACCACGGCTACTGGGGCATCAATTTCTACAAGCTCGACGAGCACCTGCCGAGCAGGGACCTGGACTTCGCCGGGCTGACCAAGGGCCTGCACGGTGCTGGCTTGAAGGTGGTGCTGGATATCGTGGGCAACCACGGTTCGCCGGCCTGGACCATGCCGACGCGGCAGCCGCAGTTCGGGCAGATCTTCGACAAGGACGGAACGCTGATTGCCGACCACCAGAACCTGCCGCCGCAGAAACTGGATCCAAAGCACAACCCGCTGCACGCGTTCTACAACAATATCGGTCCGGTCGACAGCAAGGACGGTTCGATCTTCGACGGCAACCTGGCCGAGCTGTCGGACTTCAACCAGGACAATCCGGCGGTGATGGACTACCTGGTCGGCGCCTACCTGCAGTGGACCGCGCAGGGCGTGGACGCGTTGCGCATCGACACCATCGGCTGGCTGCCGCACCCGTGGTGGCATGCCTTCGTCAAGCGCATCCGCGCCGAGCATCCGGGCATGTTCATGTTTGGCGAAGCCTTCGACTACAACGCGGCGACCATTGCCGAGCACACTTGGCCGGCCAACGCCAATGTCAGTGTGCTCGACTTCCCGCTGCGCGGTGCACTGGAGCAGACCTTCGGCACCGCCGGCAAGGGCTTCGAGACCTTGGCCGAGCCGCTGCACCTGAGCGACGGACCGTACGCCAATCCGTACGAGCTGATGAGCTTCTACGACAACCACGACATGCCGCGCCTGCAGGCCAGCGACAGCGGTTTCATCGATGCGCACAACTGGCTGTTCACCGCGCGTGGCATTCCGGTGGTCTATTACGGCTCGGAGACCGGTTTCATGCGTGGCCGCGCAGAGCACGCCGGCAACCGCGCCTACTTCGGCCAGCCGCGTGTGGATGCGGCGCCGAAGAGCCCGATCTTCGCGCCGCTGCAGCGTATCGCGCGACTGCGCGAAGTCACCCCGGCGCTGCAGCGCGGCCTGCAGGTGAATGAGCGCCTGCAGGGTGATGAGGCAGTGTTCTTCCGCGTGCTGCAGCATGGCGAGGTGGCGCAGACCGCGCTGGTGCTGCTGAACAAGGGTGACCAGACGAAGACCTTCAGCGTGACGCGCTTCGTTCAGGCCGGCCGCTGGCGTGATGCGCTGGACGGCGGTTCGTTGCAGGTGAACGGTCCGCTGAAGGCCGACGTGCCCGCGCACGGCGTGAAGGTCTACGTGCTGGATGCCGCCGTTCAGCAGCCGGCACTGCAAGCCGAGCTGGACAAGGCGATGGCCGACCAGAAGGCGCGGGACCAGCGTCTGGGGCGGTAGTGCCGGCCGCTGGCCGGCAGCCCCGGATTCCGGGTACCTGCAGATGCCGGCCAGCGGCCGGCACTACCGGGTTTGGCCGCATCCGGCACAATAGGCACCCCTCACGCCCCGCCGTATCGCCATGACCGACCTCGCCCCGCAGACCCCGATCGAAACCCTGCTGAAGGCGGCGATGGACGGGGCGGTGCCGATCCGCGCCTTCATGGAGGCCTTCGTCGCTTCCGAGGTAGTGCTGCTGACCGGCAGCCTGGTCACCCCGGACGGCAGCGGCTTCGACCCGCTGCTGTTCGACAAGCAGGGCACCCTGCATGTGGCGGTGTTCACCGAGCCGTCGCGGGTGGGCGTCTACAGCCAGCAGGCGCAACACCAGATCCGCTGGCTGATGCTGGACGTGCTGCGCCGCGTGCCGGGTGGCTACGGCGTGGTGATCAACCCGGGTACTTCGCTGGGCTTTGAGATCTCGCCCAGCGGCGTTGGCGAGATCCTGAAGGACTTCGCCCAAGGCTGAGTTGCCGTCGGGCCATTTGTAGCGTCGAGCCATGCTCGACTGCCTTTCGCGCATGACCTGATGTGTCGAGCATGGCTCGACTTTACAGAAGGCTTCCCTTCGGGCGCCGTCCATGATCCCCTTGGGTGACATCGGGATCGAGGCATTGCCATGGAATTCAGGGGACTACCCGCCGACGCACCGGAACGGCAGCAATTGGCCCAGTGGTACCACGCGGAATGGGGCCAGGACGCCGGCCTGACACTGGAACAGGAGCTGCAGCGGCTCAATCCGCCACAGGACGCCGAAGGTTTCCCGCACCTGATCGCCGTATTCGATGACGGTCAGGTGCTTGGCGCAGTCCAGCTCAAGCGGCGGGAAATGCAGGCGTTCCCACAGTACGAACATTGGCTGGGCAGCGTGTTCGTGGCCGACAGCCATCGCGGGCGTGGGCTGGCTGGCGCGCTGGTGGAGCAAGCAGCGGCGCAGGCGGTGCGGATGGGGGTTTCCGATCTCTACCTGCAGACCGAGGCCCTGGACGGTGGGCTGTATGCGCGGCTGGGCTGGAAGCCGCTGCAGGAAGCCGACAACCGCAGCTATCGCGTGCTGGTGATGGTGCGCAGGTTGGCCGCATGAGCGCATCCACATCGCGCCATCCCCGCTCGGCCCTGATCTTCCTGATCGCGGCGATCGTTGCCGCGCTGGTGTCCATGCCCCTGCTGCGCGCGGTGGGCATGGTGCTGTGGCCGGTGTTCGTCATTGCCTGGCTGATCAACCTGGGCGCGGCCTGGCATCTGGCCCAGTGGGCGCGCCAGCAGCGCCGTTCGGCGTGGGCATTCGGGTTGCCGGCGGCGCTCGGCACCATCGCCTCGATCGTGGTCTATGTGCTGCTGGCATTGCTGGGGCCGAAGGCCCCGGTGCGCTGAACCTTCGCGACTGTCGTGGACAATGTGCCGAGCATGGCTCGGCACTACAGTAGGGCGAGCCAAGCCAAGCCAAGCCCGCACGTGTTGCGTGGAGCGCCGGCGCATAGGCCGGCGCTCCGTTACCTCACATCGTTACCTTGCGCCGGTTGTCATCGCTCACCCGGTCGATCAGCTTGTTGTAGGGATCGAAGCCTGCTTCGTCCGGCTTTTCATCCACCGTCACTGTGATCTTCGGATCGGCGTTGGTGATGTGGTGGCGCTGCAGGTACAGCACCTTCTGGTCGCGCTCCTTGCCCGACGGCCCATTGGCGAACACGCCGACCTCGACCCAGTCATCCATCTTTCCGTCGCTCTCCTTGCCCTTGCCGTCGGCGTACTGCTTGGCGGCGTGCAGGTCCAGGGTCACGTCGTAGCGGCCGTCATCGCGCTTGCGGGCGCTGGCGGCCATCACGCGGTTGTCGTAGAAGCTGATCTTCTCGAACAGGTCGGTGACCAGCTGCTGGCGGTCGGCCGGGGTCTCGGCGCGGATGTAGTCCAGCAGCTCGCGTGAGGTGGTGTACGGCGGTTGCTGGTACCCCTTGTCCTGCAGGAAGCGCTTCAATGCGCGGTTAAGCGCCTGCTCGCCGATCTCCTCGCGCAGCCGGTAGAACACCAGCGAACCCTTCTGGTAGTGGATGTACTGCTGGTTCTCCACGCGCTCCAGCGGCTGTTCCTCGATGGCCTCGCCGCCGCGGCCGGACAGGTAGCCGTCCAGTTCGCGCTTGAGGAACTGGCGCATGTGCTGGCGGCCGTACTCCTGCTCCATCACCATCAGCGCAGAGTACTGCGACAACGATTCGGACAGCACCGTCGCGCCCTGCACGTTGGCACCGATCACCTGGTGCGCCCACCACTGGTGTGCGATCTCGTGCGCGGTTACGTAGAAAACGTAGTCCACCTTGTCCGGGTCACGCAGGTCGGCGATGAAACCGATGGCCTCGGAGTAGGGGATGGTGTTGGCGAACGACTGCGCGAAGCGCGCATAGCCCGGGAACTCGATGATGCGTACCTGGCGGTGCTGGTACGGGGTGAAGTTCGCTTCGTAGTAGGCCAGCGACTTCTGCACCGCTTCGATCATACGGTCCACGTTGTAGCCGTGCGCTGGGTCGAAGTAGACCTCCACCGGGATGTTCTTGTACTTCGCCCTGCGCACCTCCCAGCGTGCCGACAGGTAGGCGTAGAAGTTCAGCATTGGCCGGTCCATGGCGTAGCTGAAGCAGCGTCGGCCGTTGACCGTGGTCTCATGCTGCAGGTAGCCCGGGGCCAGCGCCACCTGGTCCGGTGCCGTGCAGACCGTGGTGCGGAAGTCGAGCCAGTCGGCATCATTGGAGATGTAGGTGTTGGCACGTGCGGCTTCGTCTTCCAGCTTGGGCATGCGCCGCGGCTCACCCAGGTCGCGCTTGCGCCGCTCGTTGCGGTCGCTGATCTCGGCGCCTTCGTTGTAGCCGAACGACGGCAGCACGCGGCTGTTGAAGAAGGTGCCGTTGTCGACGATGTTGCTTGGTGCCTGGCCGGCGGTGATGCCGTTGGGCTTCTGCACCACCCGGAAATGCACGCTGCGGGTTTCACCCGGTTGCAGCGGTTTCTGCAGGCGGTAGATGCGGTAGCCGAGATCGGCGTCATGCATCGAAAGTGTCTGCCCACCCAGGTCGACCGCGACCAGTTGCTTGTCATCACCCATCGAGACGTGCACGTCCTCGATCGGCGTGGCGTGGGTGTTGCGCACCGTCCAGTTCGCATCGATCACCATCGACTGCGATTCCGGGAACAGGTCCACACGATTGTCCACCGCCACGATGCGAGGCTGCGGCAGCGTGCGGTACTTCGACAGCTCGCGTTCGTAGCGGGCCTGCAGATCCAGCTGCTGGTCGGGCGAGACGAACTCGTTGCGGATGTTGGTGCTCCAGTACAGCCAGCCACCCAGGCCGACGAAGGCCAATGCGGCGACTCCGGCGAAGACCCCGGTCGGGCCGCGCAGGCGGCGGCCGGCCAAGGCCAGGCGCTGGCGCAGGCCCTGGCTGACACCTCGTACCCAGAAGGCTGACGCCAGGCACATCAAGGTCAGCAGGAACAGGGCCCAGTAGCCCTGGAACGCCAGTTGCCCGGTCAGGAAGTGGCCGTAGCCGTTCATGTCCGAATAGGGCGCGTTGGGCCAGCTGCCGAAGTTGTACAGGTTCTGCGTGTAGTCCAGCAGGCCGAGCACGCCCTGGCCGATCATCACCACGATCAGCAGCGCGTAGCCGACGAACTTGTTGTTGGTGAGCACCTGCAGCACCAGCGCCAGGCCCCCCATCAGGATGTAGACCACCGAATCCAGCGCCAGGCTGCGCAGGTACAGCAGCGGCTCCAGATGCGTGTAGCCCTTGGCCAGCTGAACGCCCATAGCGGCCAGCGCGCCGGCGGCCTGGAAGCAGATGATCACGGCCAGCAGTGCGGTGAACTTGGCCAGCAACGGCACCCAGTTCGGCACCGGCATGGCATCGGTCACTTCATTGATGCGCGCACTGCGTTCCTTCCAGACCAGCTCACCGGCGAAGAACAGCACGATGATCACCAGCAGCCAGCTGAAGGCACCCTGCAGGCCCATGATCATCTGCGAGGTGACCGGCCAGATCGAGGTGCCGTACAGGGTCTGCCGGAACAGCGCGCTGGGCAGGAAGTTGGCCAGGCCCAGTACCAGCAGCACGATGAACGGCACGCTGCGCAGCACGCCGCGTGTATCGAAGCGGACCTGGCGCAGGAACTGCTGCCACGCCGTGGTGGCAGTGAACGCCGGTATCACGCGCGGCAGCGTCGCGCGGGTGGGACGGACCACGCTGGCATCGGCAACCGGTTGCGCCTGCCTGCGGCCCCAGCGCCGACGGCCACTGCCGCTGCGTTCGGTGCGGAACAGCGCGAAGGTGGCGGCGAACAGCGCGGCAGCCACACCCAACCACAGAGCACGGTTGGCCAGCAGGTAACCGGCCAGCTCGGGAATCCCGTTGTTGCGTTCGGCGGTGGACCAGTAGCGGATCGTGCGGCCGAGTGCGCGCATGCCCAGCGGTTCGCTCAGCACCGCGATCCACGTGTTGTCGATGTCGCGCAGCAGGGCCGCGCTGGCGCCATACAGCACCAGGTAGGCCACCAGGCCGATGTAGACCCACAGGATCGAACGGGTCAGCGCTGCCAGCAGCGACAGCAGTGCCGTAGTGAACAACAGGTTCGGAATGACGATGACCGCGAACGTCCACGCATAGCCCTGCCAGCTGATCGGGCCCATGCGCTCGGGATCGACCCACGGCATGAACGGCGCCAGCCACAGGCCGAATGCGATCAGCACGTAGACCAGCAGGCCTGCCGCAAGCGCGGCAGCGATGCGCCCGGCCAGGTAATCGCGGCGTTTCACCGGGCTGGCGAAGATCAGTTCGGCGGTGCCGAGTTCGAAGTCACGCAGCAGCGCATTGCTGACGAACAGGGCAGTGACCAGCATGCCGAGCAGGGTGAAGATGCCCAGCATCTGCGCGATCACGGTGGGCGCGTTGCTGTGCACGTTGCCGGCGCCGCCACCGATCTGCACCGCGTCGCTGGAGGCGGCGGCGAAGGCGAGCAGGGCGAACAGCCCGGCCAGCAGCCACAGCAGCGGGGAGCGCAGCTGCTCGCGCAGCTCGAAGCGGAAGAAGTTGAGGATCATGGCGTGCTCCGCTCAGGCTGCCGCGCGGGCACGGGCCTGCAGGCGCAGGCGCTGGAAGTACACGTCCTCGAGGTCGGGAGCTACGGCCGCGAAGCCGTCGCCGGGGTCGTTGGCGCTGTGCACGTGGATCACCGGGCGACCACCGACCAGGCGGGTGGACAGCACCACGTAGCGTGCTTCATGGTCAGCCAGTTCCGAAGGTTCAACCTGCTTGCGCCAGACCTGGTGCTGCAGGGCGTCGATCGCTTCGCTGGGGCGGCCGGTCAGCAGCACCTGGCCCTTGTTCATGATCGCCATCGTCGGGCACAGATCGGTCACGTCCTCGACGATGTGGGTGGACAGGATCACCGCCACGTTCTCGCCGATGGCCGCCAGCAGATTGAGGAATCGGTTGCGCTCTTCCGGGTCGAGGCCGGCGGTGGGTTCATCGACGATCACCAGCCGCGGGTCACCCAGCAGCGCCTGGGCAATGCCGAAGCGCTGGCGCATGCCGCCGGAGTAGGTGCCCAGCTTGCGTTTGCGGGCGTCCCACAGGTTCACCTGCTGCAGCAGCCCATCGACCACCTCGCGGCGCTGCGCGCGCTGGGTCAGGCCCTTGAGCACTGCGAAATGTTCCAGCAGGTCCAGCGCGCTGACTTTCGGGTACACGCCGAAATCCTGCGGCAGGTAGCCCAGCCGGCGGCGCACGGCGTCCTTGTCGCGCAGCACGTCGATCGGCGCCTCGCCTGGAATGCTGAGCGTGGCCGTGCCGCCGTCGGCCTCCTGCAGGGTGGACAGCGTGCGCATCAGCGACGACTTGCCGGCGCCGTTGGGGCCGAGCAGGCCGAACATGCCGCGCGGGATGTCCAGGTTGACGTTGTTGAGGGCATGCACGCCGTTGGCGTACGTCTTGGACAGCGAATCGATCTTCAGCATGCGACGTACACCTTTCCATGGACGATGTCTGCGCGTTATCCGCGCATCAGCCTCCGTGCGCATCCGCCGTTGGTCATGGGGGGAGAATTCCGCCGTCGCACGTTGGGGCGTGGCGGGAGGCCTGGCGGCGCTTACCGGCGCAGCGACGATTCCCGCACCACCAGCTTCACCGGGATGCTCTGGCTCTCCACCGGCTGCCGGCCGATCAGCGCCAGCAGGCGTTCCACCAGCAGCTGGCCGGCCTGTTTGGTGTCCTGCTGCACCGTGGTCAGCGCCGGGGATACCGAGGCCGCCAGCGGGATGTCGTCGAAGCCGGTCACCGCCACGTCCTGTGGTACCCGCAGGCCGGCCTCCCGCAGGGCCCGCATCGCGCCGATGGCGATCAGGTCGCTGGCGGCGCAGATCGCATCGATCGGTTCACCGCGCGCCAGCAGCGCCTGGCAGGCCTCCTGGCCGGAAGCCTCGGTGGTGATTGCATCGTGCTGCAGCGCCGGTTCGGCGGCCAGGCCGTGGTCCTGCAGGGCCGCGACATGGCCGCGGTAGCGCTCCTGGAATTCGGGGTAATGGCTGGAGGCATGGCCGAGGAAGGCGATGCGGCGGCAGCCCTGCTGCAGCAGGTGGGTGGTGATGTCATGCCCGCCCTGGAAGTTGTCGCTGCCGATCGAAACACCGGGCTGGCCGGGCAGGGCGGCGCCCCAGCGCACGAAGTGCGTGCCCTGTTCGACCAGCCGCTGCAGGCGGTCGCGCGATTGGTGGTAGTCGCCGTAGCCGAGCAGGATGATGCCGTCGGCCTTGTTGCTGTCCTCGTAATCGGCCTGCCAGTCGGTGGACAGCTGCTGGAACGAGACCAGCAGGTCCTGCCCATGCAAGGCGCAGGCACGGGTGATCGAGCCCAGCATCGAGTGGAAGAACGGGTTGATCAGCGAATCGTCGTTGGTCGGGTCCTCGAAGAACAGCAGGGCCAGCGTGCCGGCGTTGCGCAGGCGCAGGCTGGAGGCGTTCTTGTCGACCTTGTAGTTCAGCTCGCGGGCGATGCGCAGGATGCGCTCGCGGGTCTCGGCATTGACCATCGGGCTGCCGCGCAGGGCCCGCGACACGGTCGGCTGGGAGACCCCGGCCAGGTGGGCGATGTCCAGGGAGGTGGCTTTGCCTTTGATCGTCATGGGCACGCGGAGGGGGCAGGGGAAAGGTGCCCGGGCATGATGCCATGGGGTGGCTGCCGGCAGTCCCGGCCGACGCCGCTTGTGGTCAAGGTCGCGGGTGTGCGACGGTCAGTGCCACAGCCTGATGGAGCCAAGCGGTGTCCTTTCGCCTGTACCCGGATGTTCCGGATGATTTCGAGGCGCGGATCCGTATCCTCGCGCCGGAGGAGGGCGGGCGACGCAGCCCGGCCCGGAACGGTATCCGCTGGGACTTCGCCTACGCCGATGACGCCGGGGCGCCAGAGCTGTTCATGATCTGGCCCGACTTCCGGCACGCCGAGGGCGACAGCTGGGCGAGCGAGCTGCCGCTGCCGGTGGGAGAGTCCCTGTTGGCCGGCCTGACCGTGGTCAATGAGGTGCTGAGGGCGGGGCTGCACCGGGAGCGTATCCGGCCGGGCGTGCGCTTCCACTGCCATGAAGGGCCCAAGGTGGTGGCGGTGGGGGAGGTTACGCGGGTCACCGGCCTGCTGCTGGATCGCCCCCCGCTTCGTTGAGGCCGGTTCCGACCCGGATCGGCCGGATTCCCGACGGGCCGGGGGCGAAGGGAATGGTAAGATGCCTCGTTCCGATATCCCCCATTCGCAACCGTGGGAGGTCCAGCGTATCGGCACCCCGTCGGGTGTGCTATCACTGGTCCAGCCCCGGACAACGGAAGAATCCATCTATGGCGCGCGGCATCAACAAAGTCATCCTGGTCGGCAACCTCGGCAACGACCCGGACGTGAAGTACACCCAGGGCGGCATGGCGATCACCCGCATCAGCCTGGCCACCACCAGCGTCCGCAAGGACAAGGATGGCAACCAGCAGGAACGTACTGAATGGCACCGTGTGGTGTTCTTCGGCAAGCTCGGTGAGATCGCCGGCGAGTACCTGCGCAAGGGCAGCTCGGTCTACGTCGAAGGCAGCCTGCGCTACGACAAGTACACCGGCCAGGACGGCGTGGAGAAGTACTCCACCGATATCATCGCCGATGAAATGCAGATGCTGGGCGGCCGTGGTGAAGGCGGCGGTGGCGGTGGCGGTGGCAACTACGGCGGCGAGCGCCCGCAGCGCCAGCAGGCTCCGCGCCAGGAGTACGGCGGCGGTGGC
>OJST01000090.1_pt1 | contig 27588 bp, 24 predicted proteins | sample 1599491 | NCBI WGS metagenome assembly OJST01 (sample SAMN04436635, study PRJEB24849) | human gut metagenome | biome: human gut; feature: NICU; material: stool | host: Homo sapiens | place: USA: Saint Louis, MO | collected 2010-02-10
GGGTCCGCCAGATGGTGCACGAGCTGGTGGCCCTGGGCCGCACGCCCGATGCCGGCACCGCCTGGCAGCGGCTCGCCGCGGCCGATCGCGTCACCAGCGCCGGCATGTGGCTGGTGGCCCACATGACCTACAGCCAGCGGGTCCGCACCGACGGCGCGACCCTCGAGGCCGATGACTTCAAGGCCACGCCCGAAGGCCACACTGGCGGGTCCCTCAACATGGTGCCGGCCTACGCCGGCTACCTGCTGATGGACGCCCTGGATGGCGTCACCCGCGCATGGATGATGGGCCAGGGGCACTGCGTGGCCGCCATCGACGCGCTGAACGTGCTGGTTGGCAACATGACCGCCCGGCACGCCGAACGTTACGACCGCTCCGACGCGGGGCTGAGCCGGTTCGTCGGCGACTTCTATGCCTACACCCTCAATCCGGACGGAACACCGGCGTCGCCCCTGGGCTCCCACGTCAATGCGCACACCGCCGGGGGCGTGATGGAAGGCGGCTATCTCGGCTTTGCCGAACTGCAGTACGTGCATGCACCGCTCAAGGACGAACGCCTGGTGGCGTTCCTCAGCGACGGTGCGTTCGAGGAACAGCGCGGCAGCGACTGGGCGCCGCGCTGGTGGCGTGCCGAGGACAGCGGGCTGGTCAGCCCGATCATCATCCTCAACGGGCGGCGCATCGAACAGCGCAGCCAGATCGCCCAGCAGGGCGGCGAGCGGTGGCTGGACCGGCACCTGCGATTGAACGGCTTTGATCCGATCGCGCTGGACGGGCGCGATCCGGCCAGCATCGCGTGGGGTATCCATGTGATGGAGTCGCGCCTGCAAGCGGGCGCCGCCGTTCCCGATGCCGACGTGCGGCTGCCCTATGGCATTGCCGAAACCGTGAAGGGCTTCGGATTCCCCGGCGCCGGGACCAACGCCTCGCACAACCTGCCCCTGCCCGGGAATCCGTCGAAGGAGGCCGAGGCACGCGCGCTCTTCAATCAAGGCGCCGCGGCGCTGTTCGTGGCCGCGTCCGAGCTCGAGGAGGCTGTTGCCGCACTCAACAGCCACGACCTCCAGCAGCGCGTGCGCGAGCGCGACCATGCGCTGGCCGATCGCCAGGTGGAACCGCCCCGCGTCCCGGCGATCGCCGACCGCGGCGCCGGCGGCGAGAGCTCGCCGATGACCGCGCTCGACGAGCAGTTCGTCGCCATCGCCGAAGCGAACCCGGGGCTGCGCGTGCGCGTGGGCAATCCTGACGAGCTGCGCAGCAACAAGCTCGATCGCACCCTGGACGCAATGAAGCACCGGGTGCACGAGCCCGAGCCCGGTGTCGCGGAATCGACCACTGGCGCGGTCATCACCGCGCTTAATGAGGAAGCCGTGGTATGCGCCGCGCTCGGCAACAAGGGCGGGCTGAACCTGGTGGTCACCTACGAGGCGTTCGCACCGAAGATGCTTGGCGCCGTGCGCCAGGAATTGATCTTCGCGCGTCACCAGGCACAGGCGGGGCGACCGCCCGGCTGGCTGGGCGTGCCTCTCGTGCTGACCTCGCACACGTGGGAGAACGCGAAGAACGAGCAGTCCCATCAGGATCCGACCATGGCCGAGGCGCTCCTGGGCGAAATGGCCGACATATCGCGCGTGGTGTTTCCCCCGGACGCCAACGGCGCCGCCGCGGCCCTCGCCCACGCCTACGCGCAACGCGGCACGGTCACCACCCTGGTCGTCCCCAAGCGACCGGTGCCGCACGAGCTGACACCGACGCAGGCGCAGGCGCTGGCCACCCAAGGTGCGCTATGCCTGGCCGGCAACCCGGCGACAGCGGCGATCCTGCTGGTCGCCACCGGTGCTTACCAATTGCAGGAAGTGCGCCACGCGCAGGTGCGCCTCGTTGAACGTGGCGTGTCGGCCGCGATCGTCTATCTCGGCGAGCCCGGCCGGTTCCGCACGCCGCGCGATCCGGACGAGGCGCGGTACGTGCACTCCGACAGCGAGGTCCATGCACTGTTCCCGGCGGAACGGCCGCGCATATTCGTCACGCATACGCGGCCCGAGCCCTTCCTGGGCGCGCTGCGCCGGCTCGACACTGGCCCGGCCACGACCGCGGCGCTCGGCTTCGTCAACCGCGGCGGCACGCTGGACGTGCCGGGACTGCTGTTCGCCAACCGCAGCACCTGGGCGCACGTGGTCGATGCGGCCGCGGGCGTCCTCGGCCAGTCCCGGGGCGGCCTGTTGTCGGAAGCGGAGCTGGCGGCAGTGGATGGTCGGGGCGATCCGGCCACGATCCTGCGTCCTGCAAGTGGGTCGACGCCATGAGTTGTCCAACCGGGAGCGCGCGTTGATGGCGGGCACGGTGCGGCGCGGAGGCCAGATTGCCTGGGCGGGACTCAAGCTCGGCGTCGCCGTGCTGCGCCTGCGCCGACGTGCACCCGACCTGCTTCCGGCATACGTCAGCACCACACTGGTGGGGTTGGGCACCACCTTCGTCAAGCTGGGCCAGGGCTTGAGCCTGCGCTGGGACCTGCTGCCGGCGCCCTATCGCGAGGCGCTGTCGCGATTGCACAGCGATGTGCCCCCCTTCCCGGCGGAGGAGGCCATGCGTATCGTCGAACAGGCGTTTGGCGCGCCGGTCGGCGAACTTTTCGCCAGCTTCGATGACAAGCCCCTGGCCGCGGCTTCAGTGGCCCAGATCCATCCAGCGCGCATGCATGATGGTCGCGATGTGGTCGTCAAGATCACCCGCCCCGGGATCCATGCCCAGGTGCAGGCGGATCTGCTGCTCCTGCGGCGCACGATGCGCGTCGCCCAGTGGATCTGGCCGCCACTGAAACGCCACCGGCCGCTCGAACTGGTGGACGAACTAGGCGCATTCCTGCGTGACGAGATCGACATGCGTCACGAGGCGCAGAACATGCGGCGCATGGCCAAGGTGCTGGATGCCCTGCCCGGCATCACCCAGCCGCACGTCGTCGAGCCGTATGCCACCCGCAACGTGCTTGTGCAGGATCGAAGCCACGGGACCCGTCTGGAGGCCGCGTACGGCACAGCGGCCGCTCCCGCACTGGCAAGGGCGCTGCTCGGTGCCTACGTGCATCAGCTCTTCGGCGCCGGCGTCTTCCATGCCGACCCGCACCCGGGGAATCTGTTCTTCTTTGACGACGGTCGCCTGTGCCTGCATGACTTTGGATCGATCGGCGTGCTCGACCCTGCATCCCGGCTCGCGCTCGGCGGCATGGTCGAGGCCATTGCGGCCGACGACGCCGAGGGCGTGCTGGATGCAGCGATCGCCATGGGCTTCTTCCCGTCGCAGGTCGACCGCCGCTCGCATGTGCGCGAGATCCACCTGATCCTGGCCGAGATGGCCAGCCGTCCGCTGGCGCAGTGGTCCATTGCCGAGGCAATCTGGCGCGTGGCACGCATTGGGCAGGGCGCTGGCTTCCGGCTTCCGGCCCACCTGCTGTCCCTGATCCGGACGCTGTTCCTGGTCGAGAACACGCTGCGGGCGCTGGATCCGAATCTGGACCTGCTGGGGACGCTGTCCGCGCAGGCGGCCGCGATCGCCGACATTGCCGAAGCCAGCCGCCCCAGCGGCAACAGGCCGCTTGCCATGCGGCTGGCCCGCACTGCGCGCCAACTGCCACAGATCGCCACCGACCTGTTGCGGCAGGCGCAACTGAGCGACGGACGACCCGCCTTCTCCGTACACCACCATGGCCTGAGTTCCACGCAGGAGGCAATCGCGCGCACGGGCAACCGGCTGGCGTTGGCCCTGGTCACCTTGGGCCTGTACGTAAGCGGTGCGCTGTTGAGCCTGCATTCCGACGGCCCGCAAGTGTTCGGTCACATGCCTTTCCTGGCTATGGTGGCTTTCGCTGCTGCGGGATTGCTCTCACTGCGGCTGGTGATGGCCATCGCCAGATCGGGACACTTGTAACAGAACACTGATCTATCTCCCCGCTGGTGCCCGGCGCATCAGTGCATCCAGGAAGGCAGACCCATGACGCAACACAATCATCATCATCAAGATCATCAGGCGCACGGCGAGCAACCGCCGCATCCCCGCACGGGTGCTGAAGGTGACGTCCATGCCGGGCACGACAAGCATGCCGGCCACAGCGTGGCGAGCTTCCGCGACAAGTTCTGGCTCACGCTGCTGCTGACCATCCCCACTCTGATCTGGAGCGGGATGATCCAGCATTGGTTCGACTACACCGCACCACAGTTCCCGGGGTCGGCGTACATCCCGGCGGTGTTCGGCACGATCGTGTACTTCTACGGCGGCTCGCCGTTCCTCCGCGGCGGATACCACGAGCTGAGAAATCGCCTGCCGGGCATGATGACGCTGATCTCGCTTGCGATCACCGTCGCCTTCCTTTACAGCGCGTTGGTCACGCTCGGCGTTGTCGAGGGCTTGGACCTGTGGTGGGAGCTGGCGACGCTGGTGGCGATCATGTTGCTCGGCCACTGGATCGAGATGCGTTCGATCAACCAGGCACAGGGCGCTCTCAAGGAACTCGCGAAGCTGCTGCCTGATATGGCGGTGCGGTTGGATGAGGCCGGTACCGCGAAGGAAGTCCCTGTCGCGGAACTGAAGCGCGGCGACCTGCTGCTCATCAGGCCCGGCGCGAGCATTCCCGCCGACGGCGTCGTGAAGGAAGGGACCAGCGCCGTCAACGAAGCGATGATCACCGGCGAGTCCAAGCCGATGGACAAGTCGACGGGCGACCGGGTGATCGCCGGCACCGTCAACGGACAGGGCTCGTTGCGTGTCGAGGTGACGGGAACCGGCGACGAGACCGCGCTCGCGGGTATCATGCGGCTCGTCGAGCAGGCCCAGACGTCGCGCTCGCGCGCCCAGGCCCTGGCGGACCGGGCGGCGTTCTACCTCACGATCATCGCCATCGTCTCCGCCGCGGTTACCGCCATTGTCTGGCCACTCCTCGGTCGACCGTGGAGCTTCACGATCGAGCGCGTAGTGACCGTGCTCGTGATCGCCTGTCCCCATGCGCTGGGTTTGGCCATCCCGCTGGTGACCGCCATCTCGACCACGATTGGCGCACGGAACGGCCTGCTCGTGCGCGATCGACGCGGCCTGGAAGAGGCCCGTTTGCTGAACACGGTCGTGTTCGACAAGACAGGCACGCTCACGCTCGGTTCGCACCGCGTCGTGAAGACCACTGCCGCCGATGGACTCACCGACGACGAGGTGCTTCGCGTGGCCGCGTCGGTCCAGCGCGACGCTGAACATCCGATCGCGCAGGCGCTGATGACCAGCGCCAAGGAACATGGCATCGACGTTCCGATGTCGCAGGACTTCGAGTCCATGCCGGGACGCGGCGTGCGCGCAGTCGTCGAGGAGCGCTCGCTTCACGTTGGCGGGCCGGGTCTGTTGAGAATGCTCGCGGTCGAACCGCCGGAGACGCTTCGGCGGGCTGCCGAATCAGCGGCAGCCGATGGTCAATCTGCAACCTACCTGGTGGAAGGCGACCGGGTGCTCGCCGTATTTGCGATCGCGGATGCCATCCGTCCCGAATCGTTCGACGCGGTCAAGCGGCTGCACGACGAAGGACTGGAGGTTGTCCTGCTGACGGGTGATTCCACGGCGGTCGCAAACGCGGTCGCGAAGGAACTCAACATCGACACCGTCTTCGCCGAGGTATTGCCCGAGGACAAGGTGGCAAAGATCGAGGAGCTGCAGGCCCAGGGCAAGCGCGTCGCGATGGTGGGTGACGGTGTCAATGACGCTCCGGCGCTGCTCACGTCCGACGTCGGCATCGCCATCGGCACAGGGACGGACGTCGCGGTCGAGGCCGGCGACGTCGTACTCGTGCGCAGCGACCCGCGCGACGTGCCAGCGATCATCGAATTGAGCAAGGCCACCTATCGCAAGATGATCCAGAACCTGTGGTGGGCCGCCGGCTACAACATCGTCGCCATCCCTCTCGCCGCTGGCGTTCTCGCCGCATGGGGGATCCTGCTGCAACCTGCGCTTGGGGCAGTGCTCATGTCGCTGAGCACCGTCGTTGTGGCAATCAATGCGCAGTTGTTGCGCCGGGCGGTGCGGTCCCCATGAACATGATTCGGGGACACCTGTGACCACGCGCCGGCTTCTTGCACTCAACGTTGGCTCGTCCACCCTCAAGGGCGCGTCCTATCTGTTCAACACTGAGGGACACGGCGCGCAGTCTCGTCTGCTCGAGCGCTCCCGGGCCGAAATTCCAGTCGGCGTGGATGCGCAGGAGCGCCTTGCCACCCTGCTCGAGGCATTGTCGGAGCCGTGGCCCAGCCCCGACGTGGTGGTGCACCGAATCGTACATGGCGGTGACCTGCACGACGCCCGCGAGCTCGACGAAACCGTGCTCGCGAAACTGGATGCATTGGTGCCGTTCGCACCCTTGCACCAGCCGGTAGCCCTCGCTTTCGCGCGTGCCGCGCGCATGCGTTGGCCGCACGCGCGCCAAGGCGTGGCCTTCGACACCGACTTCCACGCGTCGCTCGCGCCCTGGAGCCGGCGCTTGCCTGTCCCTGAAGCATGGGATGCGCTGGGCATCCGCCGCTACGGTTTCCATGGACTCGCCTTTGCCTCCGCGCTCCGCATAGTGGCCAGCCACGACGCTGGAATCCTGAAGGGCCGCGCTGTCTTCGCGCATCTGGGGGGGGGCTGCAGCGTCTGCGCCGTCGAGGGCGGCCGCAGCCGCGACACCACCATGGCGCTCACTCCGCTGGGTGGAATCCCGAGCCCTACCCGCTCCGGAGATCTCGATCCCGGCGCGTTGCTGTATCTGCTGAGGCATGAACGCCTGGATGCGCAGGCGCTTGAAAACGGCCTGTACCGCAGTGCAGGCCTTGCCGGAATCGCCGGCCATGGCGACATGCGCGTGTTGCTGACGGATCCCGGCCCGCAGGCCCAGCTTGCCGTGGAGCTCTTTGCAGTCCGGATTGCGCAGTCCATCGCGGCCATGGCCACGGCAATTGGCGGTCTCGACCATGTCGTCTTTTCCGGCGGCATCGGCCATCGCGCGCCGGTTTTGCGGGCTCGCATCGTCGCGCGACTGGCCTGGCTCGGCCTGGCGCTGGCACCTGACGTCAACGATGCTGGAGCCACGCGGATCGACCGCGGGGGCGGGCCGAGCATATGGAACGTCGCGATCGATGAGGAGCGCGAACTGGCTGAATCGGCACTCGCCTGGCTGTAGCCACGACACGCCCCAAGGGTCGGCTCCGGTGGGGAATCACTCCTCGATCCGTGACGACGTGAGCACCGCTGCGAATCCACCACCGGGGGTGCGCATGTTCGTGGTCTGGCCCTGGTACAGCCTGGCCGCGAACAACAGGACACCCGCCTCGGACGCGAAGCAGCGCACATCCGCCTTGAGGGACTGGCCCCCATGCACGATCCGCATGCTCGGTGGCGCGAAGGCCTGTGCGATGTAGGTCGCCGACGCCATAGACGCCCAAGTCCGCCGGGTCAACTTGTCGCCCCGATAACTCCCACGGCTGCCAAACCCTGCTGCAGGCTTGAAGAAATATCCGTTGCGCACTGCCCACAACGCATCCCGGTTCGCGGGCACGAGTTCGACCGTGGGCGGGATCACCTGGCCCAGCAGTGCCGTCGAACCCGCATCGACCCCGAACCCGCCGAGCAGAGCCGGGTCCCCGAGCACCGCAAGGTTGCGCTTGTCGGCAAACAGCGCGTGTGCTCGGGGATGCGGCATCAGCGCGACGTCCCCTGCCAGGTAAGCCTCACGAATGTCTGCATGCGAGGCATCCTCGAGCGCGAAATCGGTCAACCGGTTGTAGACAGTGTCGATTCGACCGTGGGCATCCTCAAGCCCGTCCGAACCAAACGACAAATCCTCGGGAGCGCTGATCACGCAGTCCACGCCATGGTCCCGAAACGCGTTCGCGTACAGCACAAACTCGGGGTAAAGGAACTGCGCTCGCGGAGTGCTGTCCACGATGGCCAGGCGCGACGGCGTGCGCCCGGATTGCTGCCGAGCATCCTCCATCCAGGCCGTGACGGCCGCATCACGCGCTTGGGCCGCGTTGGTCCAGGTGGCCCATGCTGGCGGCGCGCAAGACCGCACGGCATCGAGCAACAAGGCATTGAGGAGCAGACCGCCTGGATTGGTGTTGACCTCGATCAGCCGCGGGCCATCGACCGTCAGGTGAAAGTCCAGACCCAGGACGCCCCCCGCCGAACCCGGATCATGGGTTGCAATGTCAGGGGCCCATTGCAGGACCCGTTGGCTATATCCCGGGTTTCCTGCGACGTCGAAGACCGCCGCCGCGACTCGTCCCATGGCCTCCAACGCGGGCCGATCAACGAACAAGGCATAGGGTGAAAATAAGTGCGCGTGTACGGCGGGATCAGTCGTGAACTCCGGAAAGGCACCCCGGATCGACTCGTGCAGACGGAGGATGTCGACCACTTCGCATGCACACCGCTGGTTGAGCGGCGCGCTTTCCAGGGTGGCACAGTCGATCTCGCAGCCTGTCTGTCCAACTATTATCGGAGTCCGCGGTTCAACCACAACAGGGATTGTTCTGTTGGATCGGTGGACATGGCACTGTTCCGAACGAGCAGAACACACAGCAGTCGCCTTGATGCGGACGCAAAACCGCTCCACAGCCCGTGCACTCATAGAAGAATTGACACGCTGTGATGGGCATTGTCTCGGTCGCCCGATGGCCGCACTCCGGGCAGGTCAAGATGCTTTCCAGCTTGACGTCACTCACCGCCAGTCCGCACCTTGGCCGGGAAGCCTGCTTCCGTGACTGCACGCGCGATTCCGGCTGCATCCGTCTGGCTCGATTCGAACGTCACCGTGACTGTTTCAGCCCGGGTGTCCACCTTCACATCGGCCACGCCCGGCACCTTCTCCAGCGCCTTCCTGATGGTGATGCCGCAGGCGGGACAGGTCATGTTCTCAGCATCGAGCATCACTACGGTTGCGGGCGTCGCAAGAGCGGCACCGACCGACAGAGCAGCCACCAGGGCCAGTATCCACTTGTGCATCGCGCCTCCTACAGAATCCAGACGATGTAATAGGGAAACAGCAGCAACAGGACGATGAGGGCTGTCGCCAACCAGAGCCAACGTCGCCTGCGTCGCAGAGCGTCCGGGGCGATGCAACTGCCATCCACACCGCACCGTGCCGCCGGTCGATACAGCATCCAAAACGCCACGGCCAAGGACAGTACGGCGGCGGCGCTGAACCAGGGCCTCAAGGGATCGAGAGCTGTCAGGGTGCCGATCCAGGCGCCACTGATGCCCAGCAGGACCAGCACCAGCGGCACGACGCAGCAGACCGATGCGCCAATGGCGGCGATGCTCGCGCCAACGATGGCTGGAACAGACGATTTGGCCGGGGTTGTTTGCATCAGAGCATACTAGCCTCTGTACCTAGGTACGGAGTCAAGCCGTGCGTCCGAACACGTTTACGATCAGCCGGCTGGCGGCGGCGGCCGATGTGCACGTCGAAACCGTGCGCTACTACCAGCGGCGTAGGCTGCTGCGTCAACCCGAGCGACCCATAGGAGGCGTGCGTCGTTACGACGAAAACGATGTCAATCGGCTTCAGTTCATCCGGCGCGCTCAGATGATGGGATTCAGCCTCGACGAGATCGCTGGCCTGCTAGAGATCACAGGCGAAGGTTCTTGCGAGCAGACCCGTCAGCTGACCGAGCGAAAGCTCGTCGATGTCCGTCTACGAATCCGCGAGCTGCGACAGCTGGAGAGGGATCTCGAACAGAAAATAGCGCGGTGCGCCCAAGTGCCGGCGGGAGAGTGCTGCCCAACCCTCGATTTTCTGGAGCGGCCAATAAAGCCAGCTGCGACAGGCAGTTAGCTCACTTTCGGCCCGTTTTTACACGAATCCCTGCCGACCCTCATCGTGCTCCAGTTCGTAGTCGATCACGTGCAGCGCCGCTCGACCGACGGCGAATTGGCCTGGGAACTTCCACCAGCCGTCGACCAGGCCTTGGTGGCCGCTGGCCTCAAAGCCAAGGTCGGCCCGTGGACCTTGGCCACCGTGCGCCATCGCGTTGCCGTGCTGTCTACTGCGCACCGGCTCAAGCACATGGCCAATCCCTGCGAGCAGCCTGCAATTCGCACCGTGCTCAGCCGCGTGGCGCGGGCCGCGGTAAAACGCGGTCCGCGCCCACGCAAGAAGACTGCGATCACCCTGGCCGAGCTGGAAGCCATCTTGGCCACTTGCGACGACAGCCTGGAAGGAATTCGGGATCGCGCCCTACTCTGCTTCGGGTTCGCTAGTGGCGGCCGCCGGCGCAGCGAGATCGCCGCTGCCGACCTGCGCGACCTGCGCCGGATTGGCGAGGCGGGCTATATCTACCGGCTGGAGCACAGTAAGACCCAGCAGGCCAGGGTTACGGCCACCTCGACCCCGGACAAGCCGGTGCTCGATCGGGCCGCCATCGCCCTGCAGGACTGGCTGGACGCAGCCGGGATCACCGAAGGGGCGATCTTCCGGCGGCTCTGGAAACAGCGGGTCGGCCCTGCCTTGTCCCCGGCGGCTGTGGGTGAGATTGTCCAGCGGCGGGCTCGCCTGGCCGGACTGGAGGGCGATTTTGGCGGGCATAGCCTGCGCTCGGGGTTCGTGACCGAGGCCAGCCGCCAGGGCGTTGCCCTGCCGGCAATCATGCAGCTGACCGAGCACCGGTCGGTGTCGAGTGTTGTGGGGTACTTTCAGGCCGGCGGAGCCGCAGCTAACCCCGCTGCTCGACTGCTTGAGGACTGACGGGACTGCGGTACGGCTAGTAGATGAAGCGAGTGTCGTTGAGGATACTGCCCAATGCGAGCGTGTCGGTCTGTTGGTCGATTGGACCGGGCAGCTTCGCCGGTACGGGTGCGCCTAAGAGGCGGAGCGCAGCACCAAGACGCTTCACTAGAAGCGGTCTTCGCTACGCTGCGGATGAATCCTCTGCCGCGCCCATGTTTGCCAAGTAGTGATCGCCAAACCCTGCGGCTACGAACACAGCCTGGAACTTGGTGAAGTAGTAGTTCAGATCGTATTGATTGAAGTCCATCACCGTGATGTTAATTCCATCCTTGTGTGATCCTCGATCCAGGTAGCGCGCCAACGGAGCGAAGGTTGCGTCTTCGTCGCCGACCTTCTTTAAGGCCTCTTTGAACTTGTCCTCTTGATGAGTGAACCAGAAAAAGTGTTCGAGGATGCAACGCATGGCGTTGGGCACCATGATCGCAGGCATGTTGGAGTCGCGAGCGTCTCGTAGCACTTGCCACAGGGCCTGGTAGTCGTTCATGAGCTCGGCAGCCTTCATGGGCACGACTTTGGTGTGCTCGGGCTTCACAACACGTAGGAGCTGGCACTTCTTTGACGCCTTGGCAAGATCGGATCCGCCGATCGTCTGCCTAAGCACTTCGTGCAGGAAGAACAGATTGTGTGTCAGGACGATCACCTGGCGCGGCCTGGGTATTCCATCTTCCGGCTTGATCAGCTCTCCGTAGATGATCGAGGCAATGTCAAACACAAAATTGTGAGACAAGCTGGATATAGGATCATCAATGACCGCAATGGTCCTCCCGAGATCGACAGCGCCGGCTTCGGCGGTGTCTGAGCCGCCAAGGCATTCCAGGTAGTAGAGAAAGGAAATGAGAGTCTTCTCGCCTTCGCTCAGGGACTTCATATCTCCTTCGGCTTGTCCGGGACGCGCCAAACAATACAAATTCCCTTCGCCGGCTTTCCTGGCAATGGAGTAGGACGCAATCCCCATCCGTGCAAGGCGCGAATTGATCTTATCCACCGACGCAGCAACACCGCTTTGCACACGACGCAGTTCCCTTAACCGCGCGGCGACAGCCGTCAGCGCCCTACTTACCTCCGCCTTGTCTTCCCTGTCCTTCTTTAGTACTTCCGCTAGTGGGTCTTTGCCCGCTTTGTATGTGTCATAGACGGGCGCCCGTTCCCTTCGCATGACCTGCCAGAACATGGTCTTGATGCGCTCACGCTCAGCGACTCGATCCGCAACTCGGGTGTTGAACTGGGTGACCCGCTCGTTCACGGTAGCGATCGCCTTCGTCAAACCCTCAGCATTACTGGCTTCTAGCACAACAATCTCGCCCGGCTTTTCGATCTTCGACAACATCGAGGCGGCGTTAGCCTTGATCTGTGCATGAAATAGATCCCAAGCCTGCTCCAACCCCGGCTCTTCCTTGGAGAACGCCTGTTCGAGCATGGTCTTAGCTGCCACCTCGATCTCGGCAACACGCTGAGCGTAGGTGTCGGAAAGCGACTGGACCCGATCGAGCTTCGACTGCCTGTCTCCATCCAGTAGCAAAGCTAGATCTTCGGCGAAGCCAGCCGGCAGATGTTGCTGACAGAACGGACACTCTGGATCATGCGCAAACTTTCGCCCCTGGCCCACCCAATCGCTATTACCCCACTTTTCGATGAGCGGCGCCAGACGACTGGTCGCAGAGACGGCAATCACATCGCCCCAGATGGCGTCAGCCTCAACGATAGCGAGTCCAGCTAGATCCAAAGAAATCTTGGGCTGGGAACTCTCCGTGCTGTTGGCGTCTGCCAGTCTTTGCATTAAGCGATCAAGGTTGTCCAGCTCTACGTCGTCAGCGACGGTGTAAGTGTCCAGCTCCTCGAAGAACTTCTGACGATCAGAGTGAAAGCCCTTCATCAAGTCCCGGAATGGCCCTTGATCGTAGTCAGAATGTGCCTTCCAAGCACCAGTAATGGCAATGTCCCTAACTGCCTTGCCTGCGTCAATCGTTTGCTGGATCTTCGCGTCCAACGCCGCGGATTGCGCTTCAAGCCTCTCGGTTTCGGCTTGCTTCTCTTCGATCTCTGTCTGGGTGGCGGCATCTTGGACGCCAATGGTGAAGATTCCAGGTACGCCCTCGGCCGTACGGATTACCTTATCTACGAAGCGTTGGTTGTAGACGAGAATTCGATAGTCAGCGTTATTGCTAGTTTGCAAGGCGCAGTGGGAAAACTCTGCTTCCTTCCCAGCCAGTCCTTGGATCACCTCTCCGATGGCTGATTTGCCGGCGCCATTGATGCCGTAGAGAAAGACGGGCCGGGGCGGCGTGTTCGCCTCAAAGTGGATGGGGTGAGCTACTGTTGGATGGAAGCTCTTATATCGGTAAATGGATAGCCCCGTGATCACTTCGCACACCCCTGTGCTGACGTATTTCCCCGATCATAGTCCTATCCGGACAGCCAAGGGAAAGGCGGGGCCTTTCGGCCCTCAACTACCTTGCCCTTCCCTCCCTGGCGATTAAGGGGGGGGGGGGATCTGTCGAGTCTGTTTAGCTGCCTGCGGAACTGACCTCCTTCATGCCCTACGTGTGAACGACAACATCTGGGTCGCATAGCCGGACTCCCACAGGCACGGGCCACGCGTCGGGCCTGTCTGCGCCTGCAGCAGCTATGAGCAAGGGCGGATTGGCGCGAATACATGGGTGGGATGTTGAGCAAATAACGGCACGGTGGAGCGCGGTCTGGGCGAGCAGGTTGGCAGAGGACATCCTCCCACACCCGTTGGGCTGGAAGGGATAGGTACCGCCGGCATGTAGTCAGGGTACATACTGCAGAAGTGCGTCACAGAGTCCTGTTACGACGCATCTTGGCATCTGACAGAAGCGAGTGAACGAGAGAGTTGAAGTCCTTGTCAAAGCCTCCGATCGACGAGGTTTTGACGTCCGGGAAGCACGTCTGCAGATACGTCGAGGGTACCCATCCTTCGTACTGAGGGGCGCCCAGACCGCCAAGGACATCCGACATCGGATGTATGGTCATCGCTGCGACAGCATGCTGGAAGGTCTCTGCTCCGAAGACCAGATAGGGGACTCGCTGCTTCAGGTCGGCCGGCAGCCCAGACTTTTCAAGTCCTTCTGTGACGAGACGCTCCAGCATATCGGTAGCGACGTTGCTGAAAAGCAGCCAGTCCTCAAGCGTTATCACAATGGAGAATATGCGGCATTGTGCATCATTCGTTGCGTCAGGTTCGCTAGTTTCCCGGTCAATGTTTCGATAGTTCTGAAGGATGGCGTTGGCTAGGTGCTGCATTTCACTGCGCAAATCCTCCAGCTTCTCTGCAACCCGGCCGCGCAACGCCAGGCGCTTCGCCTTGCACTCGATGTACGCCCTGCTTTGATTTTGGTCGATTATGAAATCGGCGCCAGCGAACTCGAGCTTCCCGACTCGCTGTTTGTCAGGCTTGGAGACCGAGTAAGTGGATGGGAGAGACTGCAGCATGCGGCCAATGATGTACTCGACCCCATCGCCATATGCTTTCTCAAAGCCCGCGCCCTTGGTAGCTACGTCGAAGAAGATGCCCTCGGTGAGCCTGCTCTCCACTGCGTATGGCAGGGGGCAGATCAGTCTTTCGGGATGGTCAGCATCAAAAGCGACCAGCGGCTTGAAGTGAAGCGCGTTGAACGTGTATTCCCAACAGTCGCCAAGGCGCTGGTCATCTATGAGCTTCTTCCGAATTTCGTCAGTCGTTCCCACGACTCTTGAAAAGAACCGCTCTGCAGAGCCCGGATCGATGCCCAATACTGAATAATCTGTCAGTCGGTTACTGCAAGGCCGCTGAGCTGAAGCACTAATCACAGCGAAGGCCATTACGAAGTAGGTGTCTACATCAATTCCGATCTGCGTCTCAAAAAAAGGGGCGAGACTATGGAAGCGATACAGCGCAAGGTAGCGCCCCATTTTTGTGCTGGACAATCTGCTGAACCGTGGGAGCTGCTGATGCGCGATCCGGTGAAGCGTCAGCATCACGCCCCCCTTCTTATCACCGTCGAACACCGCCTCGCCGTAGTAGTAAAGCGCGTTCATCGCCCTTGCCAAATCATTCCATGAGGCCAAGGTGCGAACAGATGGTTTGCCGGAACGGTCCGCATGGAGCATCAGTTCCCTACCCAATATGTCGAGCTGGTGGGGGAATACATGCTTCTCAAGGCGAATGTGCACACCGCGACCGTCGATATGCTGGTACTGGTGTGGCAGTGGAATGCCGTCACCGGTCAGCCGGCAGTAGTGCCAGAGGTGAATCAACGAATCCTCAAGTCCGAGGCCCCTTAGCGCTCCCTTCACTCTTCCGTAGTCAGCAGACAACTTCCTCACTCCTTGGAATAGGGCGCCATCGGGGCTTCATTGATGGTGCCTGGCACCCGAAAAATTGCAGGCGCTGGTCCAGCGCTAGCAACCGTTTCACGCCATTGTGCCGAAAAAATGGAAATAGGTAACTGGCTGTTTAGCAAGCGCAGCTTGCTTCCTTTCGCTGCTGGACTCGACAAGAGAGGGACTTTGCCTACCCCCGATAAATCTTCCTAATCCTAAAATTGGATAGCAGCCCCTGGCCTACACGCTGCGCAAATGTCCGCTCTCGGCCAGAAGCAGACACCCACATCGGCGGGCAGTCAAAGGGAGCCTGCAAAGCCCAAGCTCCCTCAACCTCAGTGCGCCGGGCCCAAATTACTGGGCATGCCCTTGCGCAGTGCATGCAGATACCGCAAGTACTGACCAACAAAGACGCCGGTGAACCCGCCGGACAGCAGCAGATACGCGGCACTGAAGTTGCCGTTGGCACTCAGCGCAGGTGACACCGCAAGCGCCACCTCGGATCCGCACTTCACCAGGAACGTTACCAGCAGCAGCCAGCCCCGCATCGCACCCGCACGGATGCCGGCAAGCCACCCGCTCCAAGCCACCAGCGAACCGCCGTAGCGGTGGCTGATCGACCAGATGCCCCACACGGTAAACAGCGCTGGGACGATCGCCAGTCTGCGCAGCGAGGTCTGTCCTGGCCGCATGGCAGCGACGCCGCGGGTGATGAGGTGCACCAAGATCAACTAGACCAAGATCGGGGTGAGGAAAACCCGCACATAGAGTTAAGTTCTATTGACCTGTTAGACCTCACTTAAGAGAACCAACAAACGAGTTCCAAGACTGACGACTTACTCTTAGTTCATTGTCTACTGTCGTCCAATGTGATTGCGGAAGAGCATGGATCGTGGACACCTGGGCATTAGTGAGTCTAAGCAGTGGCTTACCGATGGAAGCAAAGACTATGTTCTTGATTGCGTCAGAAGCAATGGTAGCTTGGTCGGCGCTATGCCTCGGGTCATCAATTTCAATCGAGCCAACGACCATGCCCGCATTGTCACAGATCAAGAAATCCAACGATCTCCACCCTGTCATAAACTGCCATTGCTTAGTAATCTCCGATTCCACTCTTTTCATATACTCCGGCCACACTTTTCGCCTGGCGAGCTCTAACAGCAAGCCGGGTACATCAATGTCGACCACTTGCATCAAATGAACCTGTGGAAAGGCCAAGTAGCGGTACTTCTTCATAACTACGGAGTGCTGCAGGAGCTCATAGGCATCCCACTCTGTGGGCGTCATCAAGCCGCTTGGCCGCTTCAGCTTCAAAAACACGGACTTTCGCGAGGTAGATGTTAGAGACTGGGATGTGTGGTTGCCTAATGGGTCAAATGTCATGATTTATCCTGTGAAGTTTAACTGCCCAATAGACGGACCCATCGAGCCGGCCGTACTATTTATACACAAAGCGCCGGGTTCGCAGCTCCTATTGATACAGCTTGATCTAAGGCTGGCCCGATCCGGCTAACAAGCGAGCTTATGTCCGAATCCGGCGATAGGACATGCAGCCAGAGCGAGCACACGCGCAGATGTCCGCTTTGCGTAGAGAGAGGGCGATAGCATTCTTGGTGGCGCTCTCTTATTTCGGCGCGTCCGCTATCGGCCAGTAGCGGACGCTCGAAACTCTGGAGTTAAGCCGCGCCGCGAAGCGGCGTCGGCTTGAACGAATCGTTAGCCGCCTGTCTTCGCCCGTGCGCTCTTGGACAGGCCGCCAAAGTAGAAGCCAACGACAGTAAGCACTGACGCCTTCAGGTGCTCCGGGACATCCCCTCCCGGCGTGGTAACCGTCAAGTACACGGAGGCTCCGACCAGAATGAGAGCAATCAGGCCAGAGATGTTAAACACCCTCGTAGCCCAAGACGGCTCAACTCCTTCTTTATTGCTCGCAGTCTGCAGTTGCTGGATCAACTGGCTTTCGGAGTCAGCGTAACCCTTGTGCTTCCCGGTAACGACAACCCACTGCTTTATCTCTTTTCCGCTATCGCTGTATTGAATGTACGCGACCAGCCCGCCAAGGAAATCGTCTTGACTAAGGACCTTGTGGGCACTACTTCTAGGCCTGGCCGTTTTGAGATAGTCAAGGGCGGCGTTTCGTTCTTTACTGGCCATGCTCAACCTCAATTCCTGACCTTTCTAGGTATTCATCGATGCGATCGCCAATGTCGACGATCCTTGCGAAGTTCACTTCTGCACTACCTACGTGCAAGTCCTGAGCCGACTTCGGCATCGGGAGTGTTGCTCGAAAGCCATCCACCGCCACTAGAGTGTGCTTTTCTACGAACGAGGAGCCGTACTTGACGATGTATTCGACCGCTCTCGCATCTGGGTCCGGATGAGATGTGGCCCAAGACTCGTTGAAAGAACGGTAATCTTCAAAAGCCGCGCGCTCAATGTGAAGATTCAGGTCATCCTTATACGTAAAGGAACCCGATTCATCGTCAACGATCCAGTCGTCCTGCGACGAGCTCGCAAGGATCTCTTTAACTTTAGTGAGCTTCAAAATTTTCTCCGCTTATGGTGATGTGTCACAGATGGCAAAATCCGAAATTAACCCGCGCCGCGAAGCGGCGTCGGCTTGAATGAATTGTTAGACGCGCGCCTGTGCGTCACGGAGCAACTGAGTAATGTCTTGTGCATTAGGATGCGCGGCGCCAACTGAGAATGGAATACGCAGAAATTTCTGCCTTGAGGAAAGAGAGATTGCATCATCGTGAGGGAGCAAGAATCCCCCGCGAACGGTCAGATCGCTGTTGAAAAGAACGCCGGCTAATAGGGCAAAGCCGTTTACCTTAGCTCGCGGTATCTCTAGACGATCCTCGTTGCGCCCATCTCTGGGAAGAGTGCGTGACCTGACCTCAATCTTGCCCCGGGTGTCACAAAGAACGTCAAAGCCTTTCGTAACGCCGCTTGTGTTCCGGCAGGCATTTAGAGCCTCCGCAACCAAGACCTCTGCGTAGCCGCCAGCGTCTCTAACGGCGTGTCTTTCAAGTGCCTCCCGGGCAGAGGCGAATTGCTTAACAAGATCAGTCAAAATTCCCATGTATCTCTACGCGCGTCTAAGTACCTAATAGCCGGATCTCTCGGTCCGGTTATACGACCCATGCACAGCACACCGTATGGTGGGCTATCCCCTTGATACGGATCGATCTTAGAGCGGCTAGGTCCGGCTAACAAGCCAGCGTACAACCGGACCCTGCAATACGCTCGGCGGCCGCCCCAATGACCGCTATGGGGCGAAAGCTGAATTCTAGGAATGACCGCTTCCGGCCAGAATCGGGCATCCACCCTATCCTCGATAAACATCCCTTATCGCGAGTCGCGCGGCGCGCGCTCAGCAGAATTTGATTCAATTAACGTGACGCGTCACGCCCAATCGCCCTCACCCCATTGGCGCCCCACCCCTCCCCCACTATAGTTCCACGCCTCACAAGGACGAGGCGGCACACATGCCCTATATCGGAATCGGACTCCACGTACTGGCGGCCATCTACTTCGCGGTGCACGCCATCCGCTCGGGCCAGAGCCTCTACTGGCTCATCCTGCTCTTCTCGTTCCCGTTGCTCGGTAGCGTCGTCTACTTCCTGGCGATCTACTTCCCGGAAGTCCGTCACTCGCGTGGCGCCCGGCAGGTGGTCCGTTCCGCCAAGCAGCTCATGGACCCGGGCCAGGACCTGCGCAATGCCCGCGCCGAACTGGCGCACACGCCCACCGTGCAGAACCGGGCTCGCCTGGGCATGAAGCTGCTGGATGCCGGCCAGGCCGAGGAAGCCAGGACCCTGCTTGAGCAGGCAGCCAGCTCGCCGCTGGGCGACGATCCCTACATTCTGACCGGCCTGGCGCGTGCCCGCCTCGATTCCGGGCAGCCCGCGCTTGCGGCGGAGACGCTGGACGGCTTATTCGCCCGCCATCCGGATGTGCGCCGCAAACCGGAACAGACCCTGCTTTACGCACAGGCACTGGCAGCTACCCAGGCGCCCGGCACCCGTGCCGCATTCGAGCGCGCCGTGGTATGCGGAAACGATGCGGCCGCTCGCTGCCTCTACGCCGAATGGCTGATGGCACAGCCGCAGCCCGACGATCGCGAGCAGGCCCGCAGCCTGTTCGCCAGCATCATCGACGATGCCCAACACTGGTCGCGCCACGCGCGCAGCCACAATGCCGTCTGGTTGGAGCGGACCAAGGCCGCGTTGAAGGGCTACTGACGCCTGGCAGCCGTTGGCAATCCTGTCGCATCTGCCTCGCTCACAGCCTCGCCGGGCAGATGCCGACACTCGCTAGGCTTGCACCACCGACATCGCCGATAGCGTTGCAGCGCAAGGCTCCAGCTTGGTTGCGTCGTATGCAACGATTCTGAAAATGTTGAAAGTAGTGACGTCATCAGCCCTACTGCATTGGCATCACGCATAGGTCCGCGTATTCCTTGCCCTGCCACCGTGCATCGGTGGTCGGGATTCGAAACCCCGGTTGTGTGGATGTTGCTCGCACTTGCCAGCCGGCACTGCTTCGCGCGGTGCCGGCTGGCAATCCGTCAGTCGGCTATGGCGGGCGGTGCGTGGAGGCCTTGCGCCTGCCCGGTCATCCACACACGGGGTTTCGAACCACGCACCGTCCGCCACCTTTATCGGTGGCGGCTTCTGCATGCACGCAAGGAGCCCCGCCATGACCCAGCCCCACTCCCCTGCCCCGCACCCGATCCACGATGCGTCTGCCAACGGCGCTGCGCTTGATCCGAACACCCTCATCGCCCTGCTGCACAGCATCGGCTCCGGCGCCGCCTCCGATGGTCAGCCGTGGCCGGAACGCCATCAGATGCCCGGCCGACGCATCGCCCTGGCGGACACCGACTGCTCGCTGGCGGGTCTACGGGTGGTGCTGGAGATCCTGCTGGCCGCACAGCGTGCCCGCGAGAACGGCGAGCTGGAGCAATACGTCGGCCCGCGCGTGATGGAGGGGCTGATCATGGCCGGAATCGGCCTTACCGCACACGCCAGTACCCGACTGCATCCGGAGGGCTGAGTGGCGTGGTGGCGCTGGGCGGCCAACGCGCTCTGTCTTGTGGTGGTGGTTGCGGCACAGGCGCAGTGGCCGGCACCGCCGGTGCCCTCGCCTGTCGCGTTCCAAAGCATCAACGACGATCGATTCTCACAACTGCGCCGCCAGGCGATGCAGTTCGTGGACTCTCGGCCACGACAGGGCTTCCAGTTCGTCGAGCGGCGCCGAGATGCCGAGTTCCAGGTTCATTGCCGGGGCATACCCGTGCTGTGGATGGAGAGGCGCTCGCACCATCTGCTGTTGCAGGTCTCACTGGACGCGGAGCAGCGGGCGCCCGCCGTTGTGCAGCTTGGCACGTTGCTTCAATGGCAGCTGGAGCCGGTGGGCTATCTGGAGCAGGTGCTGGCTGACGTGCCGGAACCTGTTCTGTTGGATCGGGTGCTGCAGATGTTCGGGGGCGAGGTGCCTGAGGGCGCGCGATGTGGCCCACACTAGTCACCTGCGCGACAGGCATTGGCCCAGTGATCATGCGGGTCACCTCCCGGCATCGATCCAGCCTGCATCGCGCGCGCGCGCAAGATCTTCTGGGGTATCGATATCCAGGCCCAGCTCCGGCGCTTGAAGGGCATGCACGGCATTGCTGGGAAGCTGCCTCAAGCGCGTTCCGAAGCCGCGGTCACCGGCTGCACCGACGTGGGCGAACCAGGCACGCGGCACTACTGCAGGAATGCCAAGCGCGTCTCCATGACGGGTGCCAGCGCACCCTGACGCCGAGGCGCGGGCGCCCGAAAGCAGCGCCTGCAGATGGGAGCGCTCGATTGCGGGCTGGTCGCATGCCACGACCATCACCGCGGTCACCGTGGGCAGCAGGTGTGCGCCGGCAACCAGCAGACTGCTCGCCAGGCCGCGTTCCCAGTGGTGGTTGGTTACCGGGGTGGCATCCAGCCCGGCAATGCTGGATGTCACTGCCTGTGCGTTCGCGCCCACCACGACCAGGACCTGCGCTGGCGCGAGCTCCCGCGCCAACCGCACTACGCGATGTACCAGGGTCTCGCCCTGCCGGGGAAGAAGCTGCTTGGGCTGGCCAAGTCGGGTGCTCCCACCGGCAGCAAGCACGACGACCGCATGCGCGTCAGTCACCTGCCGTGCGCGCTTCGCCATTGCTGCAGTTGCGCGGCAATGCTGAGCGAAATCGCCTCTGGCCCTCGGCCGCCGATGTTCAGGCCGACCGGTGACCGAAGTCTCGGGGAAAGGCGGTGGCGCTGATCCGGTGTCAGCGGCTTGAACAGGTCCTCGCGCCTTCGCCGCGGACCCAGTAGTCCAATGAACACGACGTTGGTATCAGCCAGGGCCACCAGCGCCTCCCGGTCCAGTTCGAAATCGTGATGCATCACCAGTACCGCGTCGCACGGGTCGCCATGAAGGGCCTCTGCAGGGTTGGTCTGAAGATGCACATCCGCGCACTGCCCGGCTGAGACCCAGCGCGCTCGTCGTTCGGCCACGCTGACCCGCCACCCCAGGCTCCGCAGCAACGGAACCAGGAAGGGCGTTTCGGGACCGCCCCCCAACACCAGAGCCCGCGGAAGACGGGGCAACGGCAAACGCCACGCACCCTCGCCAAAGGGCTGCGTACCATCCATCGGATGCAGCTGCCACGCCTGCTCGTGATGGCCGGCACGGAAAATGACCTGCCCCGACGTGCGAAGGTCGCGCTGGAGTGACACGCCCTCGCGCAACCAAGCCTCGATCACGTCGTCGATGCCGGCCATGGCACGCAATGGCAGGAGCGCAATCCGAAGCCGGCCGCGGCAGCCGAGCGCGGACCCGCTCAACAGGTCGTCGTCACTGCGGGTGTCGATCTCGATCCAGTCGACCTGCCCTGCCGCACTTACCTGCTCCGCGCGTCGCGCGAGCTCGGGCTCCAGGCATCCGCCGCTCAGCCAGCCGACCTGGCTCCCGTTGCAGAACAGCACCATGTCGCCGGCACCGGCGTAGGTGGAGCCATCGGTTTCCAGCACCAGCGCGAGCACGGCGTGCTCCCCCGCGCGCACGCGCGTCAAGGCGGTCTCGAGTACGCCGCGCGGGCTGCCTTCGGCGAGGAAGCCCGGCGCTGCGGACAGGTCCTCGGCAAGCTCGCCGGGCTCCCCTCCGCCTGCGGCGGAGACCTCCAGAGTGGGCGAGGCTACGGGTCGGTCCATGCGCACCGTCAGCCTATGTCGGGCAAGCCGGGCAACAGCTTGTCCAGGGTGATGGGATAGCTGCGCACGCGCACGCCGGTTGCGTTGTAGATCGCATTGGCGATCGCGGCGCCAACCCCGCAGATGCCCAGTTCACCCACACCCTTGGCCTTCATCGGCGAGATCACCGGATCCAGCGTGTCGAGGAAGACCACCTCCTGGTACGGGATGTCGGCGTGCACGGGAACCTCGTAGCCGGCCAGGTCGTGGTTGATGAACAAACCAAGCCGTTTGTCGACCACCAGCTCCTCCATCAGGGTCGCGCCCGCACCCATCACCATCCCGCCGATGACCTGGCTGCGTGCAGACAGCGGATTGAGGATCCGGCCGCCATCGCATACGGCAAGCATGCGACGAATGCGCGTTTCTCCAGTGTAGGCATGCACGGCGACCTCGCAGAAATGCCCTGCATAGGTGCCGACGTCGTAGCCTTGTTTGAAGTCGCCGAAGGCAATGCCGTCCTCCGCCGACAGTGTGCCCGCCTCCGCCAGCTTGATGGTCCGCCCATCCGCCTGGATGCGGCCATTGGCGAAGTCTGCGGTGTCGCCGTCGAAGCCCAGTTTCTCGCCCACCTTGCGGCGCAGGCTGACGCACGCCGCGTACACGCCCGCGGTGGAGCTTGCCGCGCCCCACTGGCCGCCGGAACCGGCGGAGGCGGGATGACGGGAGTCACCGAGGGTCACCTGGACCTGGTCCAGCGGCACGCCCATGGTCTCGGCTGCCGTCTGCGCGATGATCGTGTAGGAGCCGGTGCCGATGTCGGTCATGTCGGTCTCGACAATCACCCCGCCCTGGCCGTCAAGCCGGACCCGCGCCGCCGACTTCATCGTCGGTGCGCCGCGATAGCCCGCGGACACGCCCATGCCGACCAGCCAATGCCCTTCCCTGACCTGCGCCGGCCGGGCGTTGCGCTTGTTCCAGTTGAAGCGCTCCGCGCCTTCGCGCAGGCAGCGCACCAGGTTGCGGTCGGAGAACTTCTTGGACGGGTCGCCGGGCACGACCTCGGGCTCGTTGAGGATGCGGAACGCGATCGGATCGAGGCCCAGCTTCTCGGCCATTTCGTCCATCGCCACTTCCAGCGCCATGTGGCCCGGTGCTTCGCCCGGTGCGCGCATCGCATTGCCTTCGGGCATGTCGAGCGTGGCGATGTAGTTGGCCACCAGGCGGTTGGCGCCTGCATAGAGCTTGGGCGTCTGCAGGGTACCGTTTTCGCCATCCTCACCGTTGATGTTGCCCGACCAGTTCTCATGGGCGATGGCGGAGATCCGGCCATCCTTTCCGCAGCCGATCCGCACGCGCTGGAGGGTGGCGTGCCGGTGCGTGGTGTTGTTGGGCATCAACGGGCGTTGCAGCGCGATCTTCACCGGCCGCCCGACCTGCTTAGCCGCCAGCGCGGCCAGTACCGCGTCGGCACGGATGAACAGCTTGCCGCCGAAGCCGCCGCCGATATAGGGGGAGTCCACGCGCACCTTGGCAGGATCGATGCCAAGGATCGCCGCGATGCCCTGCCTGGCCCAGTCGATCATCTGGTTCGCCGTCCACAGCGTGAGCGTGTCACCTTCCCAGGCGGCGATGGTGGCGTGCGGCTCCATCATCGAATGACTTTCGTCGGAGGTGTGGTAAGTCTCGTCGAGCTTGACCGCGGCGCTCGCGTAGGCGGTGTCGAAATCGCCCAACGCCTGCCGGTCGGGCTTGCCGTCACGCCCCTTTGCCAGCGGCGCGGTTGGTGCCAGAGCGGGGAAATCGAAGCGGCCCTTGCTGCGCTCGTAGCGGGTGCGGATCAGCGCCGCAGCGGCGCGGGCCTGCTCGAAGGTCTCTGCCACCACGCAGGCGATGGCCTGATGGTAGTGCGCCACCTCGGCTCCGCCGAACAACGGTGCATTGTTCCAGTTCGATGTGCCGACCGGCTTGGTTTCCAGTGCGGTGATGACCGCCAGTACGCCGGGCGCGGCACGTGCGCGGGAGGCATCCATCGAAATGATGCGCCCCTTGCCGATGCCCGCACCGACGATGTAGCCGTAGGCCTGGTTCGGCGCCACGTCATGGCGCTCGTAGGCATAGGGGGCGGTACCGGTGGTCTTGCGTGGACCGTCGATGCGCGGCGTCGACTTGCCGACGACCTTGGCCTTGTCGAACAGGTTGTCGCCGGCGGGGGCGTTGAATTCAAGGGGCATCAGCGCTCTCCTTCCACCAGCACGGCTGCGAGGGTGCGCTCGGCGAGAGCGATCTTGAACGCATTCTCCCGCGTGGGACGGGCAGCGGCGAACACCTGCCGGGCCGCGGCCTTTACGCCATCGCGCAGCAGCGGTTCGGCTGCCTCGACGCGCCATGGCTTCGGCGCAACCCCACCGAAGGCGAACCGCGCCGAGCCGTCTCGTTGCACGACCGCGGCGACCGACACCAGTGCGAACGCATAGGACGCGCGGTCACGTACCTTGTGGTACACGTGCCGACCGCCCAGCGGCTTCGGCAGCGTGACGTGGGTGATCAGCTCACCGCGCTGCAGCACGTTGTCCTGCTGCGGCCTGTCGCCGGGGGAACGATGGAAATCGGCAATCGGGATGCTGCGCGTACTGCCGTCACCCCTGACGGTCTGGATCGAGGCGTCCAGCACCCGCAGGGCCACCGCCATGTCGCCCGGATAGGTCGCGATGCAGCTGTCCGAGGTGCCGATCACGCCCATCTGCCGGGAGAACCCCTCGAGTGCGCCGCAGCCGGAACCGGGCAGGCGCTTGTTGCAGGGCAGATTGGGGTCGTAGAAATACGGGCAGCGCGTGCGCTGCAGCAGGTTGCCGCCGGTGGTGGCTTTGTTGCGCAGCTGCCCGGAGGCGCCTGCCACGATCGCGCGGGTCAGCACCGCGTAGTCGCGGCGCACGCGCTCATGCGAGGCCAGCGCGGTATTGGTGACCAGCGTGCCGATGCGCAGGCCGCCCTCGTCGGTGGGTTCGATCCTGTCCAGGCCGATGTCCTGCACATCGACCAGGTGCGCTGGCGTCTCGACCTCCAGCTTCATCAGGTCGAGCAGGTTGGTCCCTCCGGCCAGGAACTTCGCGCCCTCGGTACCGGCGACGGCCTTGGCGGCCTCGGCCGGGGATTTGGCGCGTTCGTAACTGAAGGCCCTCATGAGCGCCTCCCTGCAGAGGTCACGCCAGCGACCTCTTCCATCGCCGCGGCAATGTTTGAATAGGCCCCGCAGCGGCAGAGGTTGCCGCTCATGCGTTCGCGCATTTCCATGTTGGTGGCCCGGGGCCGTGCGCTGACGTCCGCCTGCACATGACTGGGGACACCCCGCTTGATCTCGTCTAGTACCGCCACCGCCGAGCAGATCTGCCCCGGCGTGCAATACCCGCACTGGTAGCCATCATGCTTGATGAAGGCGGCCTGCATTGGATGCAGGTCATCGGGGGTTCCGAGGCCTTCGATGGTGGTGATGGCGTCGCCCTGGTGCTGCACCGCCAGGCTGAGGCAGGCATTGATGCGCTCACCGTTGACCAGTACGGTACAGGCACCACATTGACCGTGGTCGCAGCCTTTTTTCGTTCCGGTCAGCTTCAGATGTTCGCGCAGGGCATCGAGCAGCGTGGTCCGGGTGTCCAGTTCAAGCTCCCGCCGCTCGCCGTTGACGGTCAAGGCCACCGTGCTGATGACCGGGGGCCTGGGCGGCGGGGGCGCCGCCAGTTCGGCGGCGAGCGATGATGCCCCCGGTGCGGCGGACATCGCCACGGTCGTGACGCCGCCGGCGATCACCTGGCGACGCGTCAGCTTCATTCCTTCATCACAACTTGGCACAGTGACCTCCTGGCGTTCGGGGAAACCCCGTGGCTGGATGGACGCGCTCACACTACCGAAGGGCTACTATGCCCCTCTGCGGGGTACAGACCTGTGAAGTCGGCGAAATGTACGAACATGATGCAGCAAGCCCGAAGAAGTCGGCTGCATCCAGCCACAGCGCGGCACTCTTGCGCCATGCGTATGCCTCACTGGATGACTCACAGTCCTGTTTGTCCCTCAGCATGAGGAACATGATGGCCCGACGCTACAAAGGCGTTGGCTGGGAGGGCTCGGGTTCGTGGATGGAGCCCTCCAACAAGGCAACGTAGGTATCCAGCCTGGTGCGAAGGCCGATCAGCATCCAGCCCAGCAGGTACAGCAGCACCATGGCGAAGATAAGCAGTGCGCCTAGCAATCCAACATCGAAAGCGCCCGCCCAGTCGCCCCATTTCCATCCGCGGAACTGCAGGTAGAGGGCAATCAACAGCGGGAATGGCCCCAGCCGCTGCAGGCCGCCATACATCATGCCCATGCGCTCCATCATGTTTGTGCGCAAGGTGCTGACGAACTTGAGTCGCCGCTCGCGCTGGACGCGCGGGAATCCGCGAAGCTCGGTCACCACCGCTTGCCAGTGAGCGAAGTCTTCATCCATCTCCCGGGCGTGCGAGAGCCGCGGCTGGCTGAACTGGCGAATGCCCCTGCGGGCGGCCAGGACGCCACCGACAATGAACCCACCGATTTCGATTGCCAGGCAGGCAACAACCACCTGGAGCACTACGCCAAGAGGCAGCCATCGATCCGGAAGCTGACCCATGAGAATGCCGATGATCGCCGCACCCACGCCGATGCGAAACGCCCACGTCTCCACCCTGCCCGCCTTGGGGTAGATGCTGTGCTCAACCAGTCCCTGCACCCGCTGGTAGAGCCAGTGGAATGTCAGTTCCTGCGAATCGGTCTTTGCCGACGGATCGAATTCGCCCCCTGCCTGCATGTCCATTGCATTCCCTGCCCCACCGGCCAGGTTGCCGGCGCCACCATCGTAGCCGAGCTGGGTTGTGGCGGAATACGGCCTAGCCGTGTAATCGTCAGGGCCAGGACCTTCCCGGAGTCGAGCGTGGCTCGATTCTACAGAGGCGGAGCCTGCGGGCCGACCCGAACATGCACCACATGGCTGACGCCGCGATGGAACATCTTGGCGTATGGGCAGACGCGTTCGGTGTTGCGAACGAGTTCGCAGGCCAGGTTCTCATCCATGCCGGGAAGATGTACCACGATCTCGGCCGACAGCAGGTACAGCCCATCTGCCGGATCACGGGCGAAGGTGACCGCCACTTCGATGCTGGGGTTGTGCAGCAGCAGGCCGGCACGCGCGGCCACCAGCACCATGGCACCGTGGAAGCAGCCAGCGTAGCTTGCGGCGAGCAGCTG
>OJST01000091.1_pt1 | contig 27553 bp, 24 predicted proteins | sample 1599491 | NCBI WGS metagenome assembly OJST01 (sample SAMN04436635, study PRJEB24849) | human gut metagenome | biome: human gut; feature: NICU; material: stool | host: Homo sapiens | place: USA: Saint Louis, MO | collected 2010-02-10
GCGCTCAAGGCGGTTGTCGACAAGGAGCAGCCACAGCTGATCATCCTCGGCAAACAAGCCATCGACAGCGACAACAACCAGACCGGCCAGATGCTGGCTGCGCTGACCGGCTACGCCCAGGGCACCTTCGCCTCCAAGGTGGAAGTGGCCGGCGACAAGCTGAATGTCACCCGTGAAATCGACGGTGGCCTGCAGACGGTTGCCCTGAACCTGCCTGCGATCGTCACCACCGACCTGCGCCTGAACGAGCCACGCTACGCGTCGCTGCCGAACATCATGAAGGCCAAGAAAAAGCCGCTGGAAACCCTTGCGCCAGACGCGCTGGGCGTTTCCCTCGCCTCCACCAACAAAACCGTGAAAGTTGAAGCCCCGGCTGCCCGCAGCGCGGGTATCAAGGTCAAGTCGGTGGCCGAACTGGTCGAGAAGCTGAAGAACGAAGCGAAGGTAATCTAAATGACTATCCTGGTTGTCGCTGAATACGAAAACGGTGCCGTAGCCCCGGCCACCCTGAACACCGTTGCCGCTGCCGCCAAGATCGGTGGCGATGTGCATGTACTGGTCGCTGGCCAGAACATTGGCGGCGTTGCCGAAGCCGCTGCCAAGATCGCTGGCGTGGCCAAGGTCCTGGTTGCCGATAACGCAGCTTATGCCCACGTGCTGCCAGAGAACGTGGCGCCGCTGATCGTCGAGCTGGCCAAGGGTTACAGCCACGTGCTGGCCCCGGCCACCACCAATGGCAAGAACGTTTTGCCGCGGGTTGCTGCGCTGCTGGACGTCGACCAGATCTCCGAGATCATCTCGGTCGAGTCCGCCGACACCTTCAAGCGCCCGATCTACGCCGGTAACGCCATTGCCACCGTGCAATCGAGCGCGGCCATCAAGGTGATCACCGTGCGTACCACCGGCTTTGACGCCGTGGCCGCCGAAGGCGGTTCGGCTGCCATCGAGGCGGTCGGTGCCGCGCACGATGCTGGTATCTCGGCGTTCGTTGGCGAAGAGTTGGCCAAGTCCGACCGCCCAGAGTTGACTGCCGCCAAAATCGTCGTTTCCGGCGGCCGTGGCATGGGTAACGGTGACAACTTCAGCCACCTGTATAGCCTGGCCGACAAGCTCGGTGCCGCCGTGGGTGCCTCGCGCGCCGCCGTGGACGCCGGCTACGTGCCCAATGAGCTGCAGGTCGGCCAGACCGGCAAGATCATCGCACCGGAGCTGTACGTCGCCGTGGGTATCAGCGGTGCCATCCAGCACCTGACCGGCATCAAGGACGCCGGCACGATTGTCGCCATCAACAAGGACGGCGATGCGCCGATCTTCGAGATCGCCGATATCGGCCTGGTGGGGGACCTGTTCACGATTCTGCCGCAGCTGGAACAGGCGCTGGGCTGATCACCGCGCAAAGGAATCGCATAATCAAGAGGTTATGCGATCCCCCCCTTTTTCTCGACCGGCAAGGATGCTGGACAGGATCACCCGCCTTTGCGGAGCCTGTCGCTATAATCGGCGGTCACCCCCGTAAGGACCGCATTGATGACGCTTCCGAGTTTCAAGGCCTATGACATCCGTGGCCGTGTGCCGGATGAACTCGACGCCTCGCTGGCCCGACGCATCGGAGCGGGTACCGCAACCTTGCTCGGTCCCGGTCCCGTCATCGTCGGGCACGACATCCGGCTGAGCAGCCCCGAGCTCATGCAGGCGGCCATCGAAGGCATCAAGGCCAGCGGTCGCGATGTCATCGATATCGGCCTGTGCGGCACCGAGGAAGTGTATTTCCAGACCTTCCACCGCAAGGCGGCCGGCGGCATCATGGTCACGGCCAGCCACAATCCGATGGATTACAACGGCATGAAGCTGGTCCGCGAAGGCGCCAAGCCGATCAGCGGTGACACCGGCCTGTTCGATATCCGCGATTTCGCTGCCTCCGACGCCCCGCTGGGCAACGGCACCGGCACGGTGACGGAGGATGCCGACAAATCGGCGTATATCCAGCACCTGCTCGGCTACATCGACGTGGCCGACCTGAAGCCGCTGAAGATCGTCACCAACCCGGGCAATGGCGGCGCGGGACTGGTCATCGACCAGCTGGCTCCACACCTGCCGTTCGAATTCATCCGCATCCAGCATGAAGCCGACGGCAGTTTCCCGAACGGCATCCCCAACCCGCTGCTACCGGAAAACCGCGCGGCCACGCGCGATGCCGTGCGCGCGCATGGCGCGGACTTCGGCATCGCCTGGGACGGCGATTTCGATCGTTGCTTCTTCTTCGATGCCGACGGCAACTTCATCGAGGGCTACTACCTGGTCGGCCTGCTGGCCACCGCCCTGCTCGCCCGCCAGCCCGGCGGCAAGGTCATCCACGACCCGCGCCTGACCTGGAACACCGTGGAAATGGTCGAGCAGGCCGGCGGCGTACCGATCATGAGCAAGACCGGGCACGCCTTCATCAAGGAGCGCATGCGCGCCGAAGACGCGATCTACGGCGGCGAAATGAGTGCGCACCACTATTTCCGCGAGTTCGCCTACTGCGACTCCGGCATGATCCCCTGGCTGCTGATCGCCCAGCTGGTCTCCAGCACCGGCAAGTCGTTGGGCGAACTCGTGGCCGACCGCATGCAGGCGTTCCCGTGCAGCGGCGAGATCAACTTCCGCGTGGACGATGCCAAGGCCACGATCGCGCGTGTTCTCGCCCATTTCCAGAAGGACACCCCGGCCCTGGATCACACCGATGGCGTCAGCGCCGAGTTCCCGCAGTGGCGCTTCAACCTGCGCAGCTCCAACACCGAGCCGCTGCTTCGCCTGAACATCGAAACCCGGGGTGACGCCACACTTCTGGCGCAACGCACTGAAGAACTGACCGCCCTGATCGGCGGCAGCGCACCCCAACATTAAGTAAGGAAGGATCCCCATGCTCCCCATCGTTCCCGTCATCCTCTCCGGCGGCTCCGGCACGCGCCTGTGGCCGCTGTCGCGCGAGGCCTATCCGAAGCAGTTCCTGCCGCTGGTCGGCGAGGACACCATGCTGCAGGCCACCTGGAAGCGCGTGGCGTCGATTGCCGGCGCCGCACCGATCGTGGTGGCCAACCAGGAGCACCGCTTCATGGCGGCCGAGCAGCTGCGTGAGTGCAAGGTCGTGCCGCAGGCACTGATTCTGGAACCGATTGGCCGCAACACTGCCCCGGCCATCGCCATCGCCGCCCTGCAGGCGCTGGCCAACGGCGATGATGCGCTGCTACTGGTGCTGCCGTCCGACCATGTGGTGCGCAAGGAAGCGGCGTTCCATGCCGCCGTGAAGCAGGCCGCCGTGGCCGCCGAGGCCGGCAAGCTGGTGACCTTCGGTATCGTGCCGACCGCCCCGGAAACCGGCTACGGCTACATCAAGGCCAGCGCCGGCGACGGCGTGCACGCGGTCGATCGTTTTGTCGAGAAGCCCGACCTGGCCACCGCCGAGACGTACGTCGCCTCCGGCGAGTACTACTGGAACAGCGGCATGTTCCTGTTCAAGGCCTCGCGCTACCTGAAGGAGCTCGAAGCGCTGCAGCCGGCCATCCTGGCCGCCTGCCGCACCGCGCTGGACAAGGCCGCGCGCGACAACGACTTCATCCGTCTGGATGCCGAGGCCTTCGCCGCCAGCCCAAACGATTCCATCGACTATGCCGTGATGGAAAAGACCGCCGATGCCGCCGTGGTGCCGCTCGATGCCGAATGGAACGACGTGGGCTCGTGGTCGGCGCTGTGGGAAGTGTCGGACAAGGATGCCGATGGCAATGCCTGCCATGGCGATGTGATCGCGCTGGACTGCAAGGACAGCTACGCCTACGGCACCCGCCTGATCACGATGGTTGGCCTGCAGGACGTGGTCGTGGTGGAAACCGATGATGCCGTGTTCGTGGGCCACAAGGACCGCGTGCAGGACGTCAAGGAGATCGTCGGCCAGATCAAGCGTGATGGCCGCAGCGAAGCGGCCGCCCACCGCAAGGTCTACCGCCCCTGGGGCGCCTACGATTCGATCGACAATGGCGCCCGCTTCCAGGTCAAGCGCATCACGGTCAAGCCCGGCGCCACCCTCAGCCTGCAGATGCACCATCACCGCGCAGAGCACTGGATCGTGGTCAGCGGCACCGCCGAGGTGACCCGCGGCGAGGAGGTGATCCTGCTGACCGAGAACCAGAGCACGTACATTCCCCTGGGCGTCACCCACCGCCTCAAGAATCCGGGGAAGCTGCCGCTGGAGCTGATCGAAGTGCAGTCCGGCAGCTACCTGGGCGAGGACGACATCGTACGTTTTGAAGACCAGTACGGCCGTGCGCAGTAAGTGCCCGCCCTTCCTTCCCCTGCTTGCCTGCCTGCGGACTCCATGGACGCCCTGATTCCCGTCAACTCCCTTTCCCGTCACATTGCACCGTTGCAGGACGCGCTGTCGTCACTTGCCGGCACCGTCATCGCCAGCGGCTACTACGTGCTGGGCCCGAACGTGAAGGCGTTCGAGCAGGAATTCGCCCGTTACTGCGGTGCGGCGCACTGCATCAGCGTTGCCAATGGCACCGACGCGCTCGAGCTCTCGCTCAAGGCCCTGGAGGTGGGCACCGGCGATCGTGTGGCAGTGGTCGCCAACGCGGCGATGTATGGCACCAGTGCGGTCCTTGCCTGCGATGCCACCCCGGTATTCGTCGATACGAATGCCGATGATGGGCTGATGTCCGTTGCCGCGCTGAAGGCGGTGCTGGACAGCGCGCCGCTGCCCAAGGTGGTCATCGTGACCCACCTGTACGGCAAGTTGGCCCAGATCGAGGAGATCGTCGCCCTGTGCCACGACCGCGGCATCAAGGTGCTGGAAGACTGCGCGCAGGCCCATGGTGCCGAGCGCGGCGGGCACCGGGCCGGCAGTTTCGGTGACATCGCCTCGTTCAGCTTCTATCCGACCAAGAACCTGGGCGCACTGGGCGACGGTGGCGCCATCGTGACCTCCGACGAGGCGCTGGCGCTGCGCGCCACCCAGTTGCGCCAGTACGGCTGGACGGCCAAGTACACCAACAGCCTGGCGGGCGGGCGCAACAGCCGCCTGGACGAACTGCAGGCCGCCCTGCTGCGCCACATGCTGCCGCTGCTCGATGGCTGGAACCAGCGCCGGCGCGACATCGCCAACCGCTATGCCGCCGGCCTGCGTTCTGATCGGGTGCGCCACATCGGCACCGTCGGCAACGAGCACGTCGCACATCTGTACGTGGTCCGCTGCGACAACCGTAATGCGCTGCGGGCCCACCTGCAGGCGGCCGGCGTGCAGACCGAGGTGCACTACCCGCTGTGCGATCACCGCCAGCCCTGCCACCAGGGCCGCTTCGACGCCGTCTCGCTGCCGCATACCGAAGCCGATGCGGCGCAGGTGCTGACCCTGCCCTGCTTCCCGGAGCTGACCGACGCGGAAGTCGACACGGTCATCGCCGCGTGCAACCGGTACTGACGGCCATGGCGCCTTCGCTCGCGCTGGTCGTCCCCATCTACGGCAACGAGGGATCGATCGACGACCTGCTGCATGCCGTGGAGTACATCGCAAGCTCGGTCGAAGGCAGCTTCGAGGCCATCTTCGTCGTCGACGGCAGCCCCGACCGCAGCTACGCACTGCTGCGCGAAAAGCTGCCCGGCTGTACGTTCCGCGCGCAGCTGGCGAGCCTGACCCGCAATTTCGGTGCGTTCCCCGCGATCCGCGCCGGGCTGGAGCTCAGCCGCAGCGACCTGACCGCCGTGATGGCGGCGGATCTGCAGGAGCCGCCGGAGCTGGTGATCAATTTCTGGAAGCAGTACGTGCAGGACACCTACGACGTCGCCTTCGGCGTGCGTGAGGCCCGCAACGACCCGATGGGTTCCAAGCTGGCGTCCACCCTGTTCTGGGAGGTCTATCGCCGTCTGGTGATCAAGGACATTCCCAAGGGGGGCGTGGACATCTTCGCGGTCAGCCGTGACTTCCGCGAACGCCTGCTGAGGCTCAACGAAGCCCATTCCAGCCTGCTGGCGCAGCTGTTCTGGCTGGGCGGCAAGCGCGCGTTCGTCAGCTACCAGCGGCGCGAGCGGCAGCACGGCAAGAGCGGCTGGACGCTGCGCAAGAAACTGCGCTACCTGTCCGACAGCGTCTTCGCCTTCACCGACCTGCCCGTGCGCATGCTGACCGCGCTAGGGCTGGTGGCGCTTGTGTTCACGGCCCTGCTCGGTGTGCTGGTACTGGCAGCCAAACTGTCCGGGCTAGTCGCGGTGCCCGGTTACGCCGGCACCATGCTGACCATCCTCTTCTTCGGCGCGCTCAACTCCCTCGGGCTGGGCATCGTCGGCACCTACGCCTGGCATGCCTTCGAGAACACCAAGGCTCGCCCGCTTTCCATCCTGCAATCCGTCGACCTTTTCGAGAAGGAGCTCCCGTGAGCCACTATGTCCATCCCAATGCCCTCTGCGAGAGCGATCAGATCGGTGAGGGCAGCCGCATCTGGGCATTCGCACACGTGCTGCCGGGTGCGCGTATCGGACGCGAGTGCAACATCTGCGATGGTGTCTTCATCGAAGGCGACGTGGTGGTCGGTGACCGGGTCACGGTGAAGTGCGGCGTGCAACTGTGGGATGGCGTGCGACTGGATGATGACGTGTTCATCGGCCCCAATGCCACCTTCACCAACGACCTGTTCCCGCGCAGCAAGGTCTATCCGGAAAAGTTCCTCGGGACCGTGGTGGAATCGGGCGCCTCCATCGGTGCCAATGCCACCATTCTGGCCGGCACCACCATCGGCAGCGGCGCGATGATCGGCGCGGGCGCCGTGGTGACCCGTTCGGTGCCACCGAACGCGATAGTGGTCGGCAACCCCGCGCGCATCGTGGGTTACGTGTCGGACAAGGAAGGGACGGCAGCGGCCACCGATGCGGGCAAGCAGGGTGTTTCCGACACCGTGGTGCCGGGCGTGAAGCTCTACCGCATGCCCAGCTTCGTGGACATGCGCGGCTCGCTGTCGGTAGGCGACTTCGACAGCTTCCTGCCGTTCCATGCCAAGCGCTATTTCCTCGTGTACGGCGTTCCCACCCAGGAAACCCGTGGTGAGCACGCCCACAAGCGCTGCCACCAGTTCCTGGTCTGTGTCTCGGGCTCGGTCCGGGTGCTGGCCGATGACGGCAGCCGTCGCATCGATGTGGAGCTGAACTCGCCTGACCAGGGCATCCATCTGCCACCGATGATCTGGGGTACGCAGTACAAGTATTCCAAAGACGCGGTGCTGCTTGTGTTCGCTTCCGAGCCCTACGATTCGGACGAATACATCCGCGACTACACCGAGTTCAAGTCTCTGGCCAATGCCGCAGGTTGATTCCCGCGGTACACGCCCCCCCACGCCACCGGAACCGGCGCGCCCTGCATTTCATGTGCTGGTCCTGCGGTTCCTGGTGGGCGGTGCACTGAACACGGGGGCAACGTTGGTCCTTTACTGGGTGCTGCTGCGCTTCATCCATTACCAAGCGGCCTATCTTGTCAGCTACTGCGCCGGCATCGTGTTGAGCTATGCCCTGAACACCCGCTATGTGTTCAGGGCAAGGCACAGCTGGCTCAAGTTCGCGGTATTTCCGCTGATCTATGTCGTGGTCTATGCACTGGGGGCGTTGACCCTGAAAGTGGCCGTGGGCCATCTGCAGGTGCCACCCGCGCTTGGCCCACTGATCTCCATCATCGTTACGCTTCCTGTCTCATTCCTGCTGACACGGGCGCTGCTGCAGCGTCCCGGTCGCTAACCGCATCCCAGGCGAGATGCCTGCCCCACCTGCCCGGCAACGAGCCTTTACATGAACCTCCGCACTCATTTCACTCAACCCGCCACCTTCCTGCAGCGCTGGGGGTTCCTGGCAATTCCCTGCGCGATCATGATCGTCCTGCTGTGGTTGCCGTTCGGGTTCAGCATCACCGGCCTGATCGAGGAGTGGGACGTGCTCGCCCTGTTCACCCTGCACGAGCCCTTCGTGTGGGTGGGCCCGGAAAGTCCACTGGCCGCGCATCGGCTTCGCCCGTTGACCATCGCGCCACACGCGATCGGCTACATGCTGGATCGGAACTCCTTCGCGTACTGGCATCTGCTGCTGATGGGGTCGCTGCTGCTCAAGGGCATCGGTGCCAGCCTGGCAGGCTGGTGGCTTACCCACTCGCGACGCTGGGCCGTCGTGTTCGGCCTGCTGGTGGTGCTCTACCCGGCGGACACCATGCAGTTGTCGTTCCGCTCGTTCCACATCAACTGGTCCATCGCGTTGTCGCTGCTTGGCGTGGCGGCATGCGCATATGGCTACACCCTGCGCAAGTCCCGGCAGCAGACCCTGGCAATGCTGCTGGCCGTACCCTGCGCGGTGCTTGCAACCTTTGCCTATGAGGCGGCGCTCACATTCGTGGTGGTCCCGCTGTTGTTGCTGTATGCGCGCTTCGGTCTCCGTGGCGCGTTGGGCCTGGTCAAACGCCACCGCTGGGTGACCGCGTGGTGGATCCTCGGCGTTGCGATCAACATCGGCTACGTTCTGTATGTCAAGGGCAGTGGCGCCACCTACCAGGACACCCTGGTCGGTCCGACTATCGATCTGATGGACCGCCTGCAACGGGTGATCGGTGTCGGCTTCGGGCGCACCGTGCTGGGTGGTTGGCTGGATGCGATTGCCATCTGCTGGTACGAGTACCGCACCCGCCTGTACCTGCTGCTTTCAGCGGTGCTGATTGGCTACGCCGTCTGGCGCAGCAGCCGTCCCCTGCCGCAGGAAGATGGCGTGGCTGAGATCGCCGCGACTTCGGCCTCGGTGGTGAGAATGGCGATCATCGCACTGGTGATGATCGGTCTGGGCTACCTGCCCTTCGCCGCCTCGCTACCGCACCTGCTGATCTCACAACGCACGTTCCTCGGCGCTTCCCCCGGTGGTGCGCTGCTCTGCGTGGCCGTGCTGATCGCGATGACCCGCCGCAGTTGGGGCATCGGCGTGGTGCTGACCACTGTCGCCCTGGTGGTGGCGTTTGGCGCACAAATGTTCCAGTTCGAGCATTACCGTCGTCTGTCGAATGCCCAACAGGTCCTGCTCGGCGATATCGTCGAGAACGCGCCGCCCTTCCGTCCCGACCAGACCCTGGTCATCATCGACAAGCGCGATCAGCTGAACGATGTGTGGATGGTCCGGGAGGGCATGGTGATGGCCCTCACCTACCTGTATGACCGTCAGATCGAGCGGCCGGTGATCTGCAGCCCTGCGGGGGGCATCTGGCAGCTCCCCAATGCGGAGGGTCGCGTGGGAACCTGCGAGGAATCCGCAGAGGGCTGGACGCTGACCGAAGCACCGATGACGGGCACGCCCGGCGAAGCACCGCCGAGCCGCCTGCTGCGCCGCGACCAGGCTGTCGTGGTGACGCTGGAGGCCGATGGAACGACAACCTCCAGCGTCCCCGCGGATGAACGGGTTCAGTACAAGCGCATGCTGGAAACCGGACATTCGAGCCTGGCCGAGCGCTATCGTCACATCCTGCGCCGCCAGCCTTGGCCTCTGGCATTCGATCAGTTCCGGAGCCACCGCGGCGGCAACAGCTTCCGCTGGGACTTCGGTCGCTGGTGGAGCATGGAAGAACCGACCCGCGGTTCCGGCTGGACCGGCAGCGGCTGGGTCATCGACCATCGCCTGCTGCCGATCTGGCGTTCAGTTGCGTGGAAGACCCTGCCGGAAGCCACGCTGCAGTTCGATCTGCTTCCTGCGCCCCGTCCCTACACCCTGACCGCGCGGGTCCTCCAGATCTTCCCTCCGGCAACCCCGGAGTCGATCAAGGTGCGTGTGAACGACCAGTGGCTCGCCGTCCACTGGCATGACGCCACGACCTTGAGCGTGGATGTGCCGGCCGCTGCGCTGCGGATTGGCACCAACGTGATCGCCTTCGACAGCCCGGTGACAGCGGACCCGACCCCGTTGAGCATCCAGGTCGACTGGGTCGATCTGGCCCCGGCCCCCCCCACTCCCACGAAGTGAGTCCGCGCTGTATCATTCGCCTCGTTGCATGTCCACCATTCCACGTCCTGGAAGGATTGCCGTCGATGGATCCGACCACTTCAATCCAACAGCTCATCGAGCATTTCATGAATACTAAGTACCGTAGACTTGCACTCCCGCTGATTCTGGCTTCCACCTTTACCCTGGCAGCCTGTTCTTCCGGCGACAGCGAAACCCCGGCTTCAGCGCAGCAGGCAGCGGCACCGGCAGACGCACCGGCGGCCAGCGCCGCACAGAACAAGCCGCTGACCCAGGAAGAAGTGTCCATCGCGATCGAGCAGGTCGGGCAGGCCACCTACAACGCCGCCGATGACACCCTGACCGTCGCCTTCAAGGTCACCAACAATGGCAAAGCCACCCTGCCCGCCACCGGCGGCCAGAACGTGTCGGCCGGTGTGCTGCAGCTGGTACCGGACCCGGGCAATGCCGACGGCAAGCGTGGCCAGGACATCGGCCGGGCCGTGTTCAACGGTGACCTGCAGGTCGGCCAGTCGCAGGAACTGAAGGCCTCCGTTCCGGCTGCCCTGCTGGTCGGCAACAAGCTCCAGGTTGAGCTGGTGCAGGAAGGCGTGGCGTGGTTTGGCTTCAACTTCAAGCAGCCGGTGCTGATCCTCGGCCCGTTTGCGCGCTGCGCCGACGGCAAGGGCCTGTGCGACGACAAGGGTGCGCCGATCGCGGCGGCCACCTCGCCGTAATCGCCCTGAAAGCCTGAAAAAAACGCCCCGGCAGCTTCCGCTCCGGGGCGTTTTTATTGGGATCCACCCCGGGCGCCGGGGCGGGTCACCGTATCTGGATGACTCAGGCGTGCAGCATCCACTGCAAGGTTTCACGCAGGGGCCGGAAGGTAATCCCCCCCGTCAGCGTGGTGAATCGGGCATTCGAGCCGGCAAGGCGATCGACATCATGGCTGCGGATCAACTCGGCATCGCTTTCAATCGCAAACTCCAGTCCGGAGATCTCGCTGACAGTTTCGATGACGCTGCGCAGCGAGGTCGGAATGCCGCTGCAGATATTGACCACATCGCCACGGCACCCCTGCTCGATCAGCATGCCGTAGCAGCGGACGAGATCACGCACATCAGTGAAGTCACGCTCGACATCAAGATTGCCCAGGCGCAAATCGGTACTGCCACGGCGCGCGTGGTCGATGACTTTGGCAACGAAGAACGAAGGCGACTGCCCGACTCCAGTGTAATTGAACGGACGGGTCAGCATGATGGGCAACCGGTCCATGTACAACGTGCCGACATGCTCACTCGCCACCTTGCTGATGGCGTAGTCGTTGAATGGCGCCATCGGCGAAGTCTCATCCAGCAGGCAACTGGAAGAGGCTCCGTAGACGTGGGCACTGCTGGGCAGCAGCACGCTTTTCGGCGCCGTACCCAGCTCTGTCAGCGCTTCCAGCAGGTTGCGCGTGCCCATGATGTTGGCTTGGTAGATCGCGGAGACATCACGATGGGTTACGTGTGAAACCCCCGCCAGATGGACAACCACCTGCGGCTGCAGCCGCTTCATCACCGCGCCGATCGCATCGGGGTCGAGAATGTCCGCGACTTCATTGTCGCGCCCTGGAACAGGGTTGCGACTGATCCCCTTCACCTGGTAACCAAGCCGCTCCAGTTCCGCGGCCATATAGGGGCCGGTGAATCCTTCGATTCCCGTTATCGCTGCAATGGGCTTCATGCAAGTTTTCCGGACCATCAACTGCTGTGGAGGGAGCGCGGCAAGCCAGGCGCGTAGCGCCTGCCTGCCGCGATCGAACGATAAGGCCAGCAGAATGTGCCGCGAATCAGAACGAAGCGCCGGCCTCATTGCGGCGCAGGTCGGCCTTGACCATCATCTCGCACAGCTCCTCGAGCGTGGTCGACGGCTCCCAGCCCAGTTCACGCTTGGCCTTTTCCGGATTGCCGATCAACAGATCAACTTCCGCCGGGCGGTGGAACTTGGGATTGATCTTCACCAGGACCTTGCCACTGGCCGTGCAGGTGCCGACCTCGTCCAGACCCGTGCCATTCCAGGCCAGTTCGACACCGATCGCCTTGAACGCCATGGTGACGAAATCGCGCACGGTCTCGGTACGGTTGGTGGCCAGCACGTAGGTATCCGGCACCTCGACCTGCAGCATGCGCCACATACCTTCAACGTATTCCTTGGCAAAGCCCCAGTCGCGCTTGGCGTCAAGGTTACCCAGCTCCAGCACATCCAGCTTGCCCAGCTTGATCTTGGCAACCGAGTCGGTGATCTTGCGGGTCACGAACTCACGGCCACGCAGCGGCGATTCATGGTTGAACAGGATGCCGCTGGCACCAAAGATGCCGTAGGACTCACGGTAGTTCACAGTGATCCAGTGAGCGTACAGCTTGGCCACACCGTAAGGGCTACGCGGGTAGAACTGGGTCTGCTCGGTCTGCGGCACCTGCTGCACCAGGCCGAACATCTCCGAGGTCGACGCCTGGTAGAAGCGGATCTTCGGGTTGACCGCGCGGATCGCCTCGAGCAGGTTCAGCGCACCCAGCGCAGTGATCTGCGCGGTCAGCACCGGCTGGTCGAAGGACACGCCCACAAAACTCTGCGCTGCCAGGTTGTAGACCTCGGTCGCACCGCTGTCCTGCAGCAGGCGGATCGAGGAGCCGATGTCCTGCAGATCGTGCTCGACCAGGTGCAGATTCGGGTGCTTGTCGATGCCCAGCTCTTCGATACGCCAGAAGTTGACCGAGCTGGTACGACGATAAGTGCCGTAGACCTTGTAGCCCTTCTCAAGCAGCAGCTGCGCCAAGTAAGCGCCGTCCTGGCCAGAGATACCGGTGATGACTGCAGATTTCATGCTGTTTTCCTGAATGATTGGGAATTCGTAGGGGAGGACCGCATCAGAGACTGAACATGCCGTCGAGCATGCCAGCCAGCCTGCCTGCCGAGGGGCTGTTGCCAGGCACCCCCAGCCGCCCCAGCTCGCGGCCAAGCGCCCTGGCAGTGGCAATGTAGGGTTCGCTTTCTATGAACTCCGGCATCAGTGCATCAAGCCCCATGGCATAGCGCACGGCGGAGAATTCGTCACGAGCCCAGGCGCGTGCACGCGCGCCCATCTCACGAGCGGCGCCGCGTTCGCGGTCAACGAAGTGCAATTGCGCCAGAAGCTCTTCCGTGCAATCGCCCTGCGGGATTTTCAGCACATACTCATCGGGAAGGTCCGCGTAGAAACCAGCATTGGACACCACCACTGGCACCCCCGACTGCATGCCCTCGATCGCGGAGGCCGAGGCCCCTTCCAGCGCTGGATCGCGCAGGCAGCAGATGGCGTCGGCCTCTGCCATGCCTTCCACAAGGCGTTCATCGCTGACCCGGCCTTCGAGCACCAGGCCCCGGAAACCAACTTCCGCGCAGACCGATTCCAGGCGCCTGCGCTCCTGGTCACTGATACCTCCAAGCACGTGGTATTCGGTGCGGGCGGCCAGCGCGGGATCCAGCATCAACGCACGTACGACTGTGTCGACACACTTGTTCGGATTCACTACGCCCAGCGTGCACAGGCGCAGGCGACTGTGATCGTCCACCGCTGAACGCAGGTCCTGCCGTACGTCAGGCGCCGGATAGGCCAGCGAGAGCTTATGCACCGGCCCAGGGCAACGGGCCTGCACTTTCGACCGGTAGAACTCGGAGTGGATGATGCAACCCAGCAGATCCGACACGGCCCATTGGGTCATGGGGAAATGCGCTGCGGCCACCGGCATGATGGTCTCGGAGGTCGCCGCAGCACACAGCTCACCGGCCTCCTGGCCATACAGCCCCTGGATGATCCGTGGCGCATCGTGAGGACGGCCCTCGGCCTTCAATCGGTCCCAGAACAGGTTCAGAACGAACCAGTCGTGCATGATGCCGATGAACGGACGCTTGCGCGCCAGATCGAAGATGCCACCGTGGAAACCGTAGTGATCACCGATGTTGGCGAACACCAGATCCGCGGTACGCAGCCACTCTTCTTCCATCGCGCTGCCCGAACGCAGGACGACCGGATCAGGCAAGGCCGGATAGGCAGCGGCCTCGCCGGTTTCAGTACGATAGATGGCGACATCGTGGCCCAGCCCACGCAGGGCGTTAACGACGTGGACACTGAAGCGAGCGATCGCCGATGGTCCGCAGTAGGGGCCGGCCCAGACAATCTTCATCGCGTCAGTTTCTCCACTGTCGATGCCCAGTTGATGTCCAGGCGGGTCCATGAGTCGTATGCGTTGCTGCCGCGCTCACGGGTCTGCGCCCGTGCGGCGAATGCTTCGGTCATGGCAGCAGCGATCTCACTGGTATCGTCGGCGCACACCCAGCCGTTGAGCCCCTGCTTGATCAGCTCGGTCAAATCGCCGGAATCGTCCACGGTGATGACCGCCTTGCGCGACTGGCAGGCTTCCATGGTCACGTAGCCGAAGGAATCTTCCGCCATCGGCAGATAGGCACATGCCAATGCACCATTCACGTAGTCGGCGATGACCTGACGTGGGTGGAATCCAATATCCAGTTTTACACGGCTCTGCAGGCCATGGCTCTCCACCAGCGCACGCAGGCGCTGCTCGTCCGCCGGGGTATCGGCCGGCCCGGCGATGATCAGCTTGACCGGCGACCGGGTCTGCGCAAGCGCCTCGATCAGCCGGTGCTGACGCTTGCCGGCATTGATGCGGCCGCCAGCGAAGATGTAATCACCATACTCGCCGCCGGTAAACAGCTCGGCATCGTTCAAGGGGGCGCGCAGCAGTTCGGACGGGATGCCGTTGTAGTGCATCAACCGCTCCTGCACAGTGCGGCCTACGGCATAGATGCTCTGCGCCAACGAGAATGCATCATTGTCCGCTTCGGTGATCGCGGCACGGATCTGCCGGCCCTCCGGAGTATCGGGAATGTTGCTGTGGCCGGCATCCCACATGTCATAGGCCTGGCGGTACTGATGCGCAAGCCAGAAGACCTTCTCGTCGAAGGGCAGCAGGTACGCCGGGAACTTCATGGCGATGACCCGGTCGACATTGAGCAGGCGCATGCTGCGGCACATCAGCATCTCATCGATGATCCGTTCCGGCGGCTGCCACGAGAACGGGATGCGCAGCAGCTCGGACTGGTGCCCTGCCTGGCGCAGGTGAACGACGAGCTGGTCCGCGAGTTCTTCCGCGCCACCCCGCAGTCCCGGCACCATGTTGTTGACAACAAGGACCTTCATGACAGCAAACGCTCCAGGACGTGGTCCCAGTTGATCTTCAATTCCTGCACGCGCGCTTTGGCAGCTTCGCCCATGCGGCGGGTGTGCTCGCGGTCCATCCACAATGCGTCGATGGCCTCGGCAAGTGCCCGCGGGTCCGGCTCGGCGATCATGCCGTTGTGGCCATGCTGGACAAACTCGAGCACGCCGCCGGAATCGGTGGTGGTGATGATCGGCTTCGCCGATTGTGCCGCCTCCAGCGACGGATAGCCGTAGGAATCCTCATCCTCGGGCAGGTACGCCGCAGCCAGCGCAGTGGACAGCCACTGAGCCTTCTCTTCCTCGGTGATCCAACGGTCAACGCAGGCAACCCGATCCTGAAGGCCTTCGGCAACGATGAAGGCGCGCAGACCATTGGTGTAGCCGGGCCCACTGCTGGTACCGCACAGGCGCAGCTTGACCGGGGTGGTCACGTACTTGAACGCTTCCAGCAACAGGTGCTGGCGCTTGTGCTGCTCCATGCGGCAGACGTACACGATCTCGTCGCCCTGGCCTGCATCCCGGAAATGGGACACATCGAACAGGGGGGGATACAGCACCTCGGCATCCAGGCCGTTGTAGCGCTTGACACGATCGGCAACCACCTGTGAATTGGTGAAAAGCCGGTGCGACTCTGCCAGCGCCGTGGTATCAGCCCTCGCCAGCGCGCCGCGCAGGGCGCGGTGGCGGGCATCATCAGGGAAGCCGCGATAAGGCGTATCCCACATGTCGTAGTACATGCGGAAATGATGGATGAACCACGCCACCTTCTTCGGATGCTGGATCAGGTGGGCCGGCGGCCGGGTGGTGATCACCCGGTCAACCGAATCGGACAGATTCATTATCCGATAGGCCGCCATCTGCTGCAGCAGTTCAGTCGGCGTCTCGACCATCGGCAGGTAGATGATCTCCACCTGGTGGCCATGCTCGCGCAGACGGCTTCCAAGCCAGTCAACGATGAAGCGTGCTCCACCATTGACGAACGGTACAAAGGACGAACAGATGGCAATACGCAAGGTCAGGCGCTCACGCGGCCGATGGCCGAAACCAGGGCTTCCACGACGCGCTCGACGTCCTCGACAGTGAGGCCGGCGTGCGTCGGCAGATTGATGCCACGCGCAGCCTGGTCGTTGGCGACCGGGTAGGCGGCCCCGTCTTCGAGGTAAGGCGGCAGCACATGCATCGGGTAGAACACCGGGCGCGTTTCGATCCCATCGGCATCCATCAGGCGCATCACTTCATCGCGCTGCTGCTCGCTCAGGCCAGTCAACAGCACGGTGTACATCCAGTAGACATGGTGGGCGTACTCGGCCACAGCCGGACGCTCGACCAGATCCGCATGCTGCGCAAAGGCCGCCTCATACCAGCCGGCAACGCGCTGGCGCACCTGCAGGGCTTCGTCGATACGCTCCATCTGGGCCACGCCGATCGCTGCAGCAACATTGGTCATGCGGTAGTTGAAACCCACCACCGGGAACCAGTAGCGGCGCTTCGGGTCCATGCCCTGGCCGCGGTACAGGCGCAGGCGGGAGGCCAGCTCATCATCATTGGTGGTCACCATGCCACCTTCGCCGGTAGTGATGATCTTGTTGCCGAAGAAGCTGAAGGTGGCGCAATCACCGATGCCACCCACGCGGGTGCCCTGATACTCGGCACCATGCGCCTCAGCGGCGTCTTCCACGACCTTGAGGTTGTGGCGGCGCGCGATCTCCATGACCGGCCCCATGTTGGTCGGATGGCCATACAGGTGCACCACGATGATCGCCTTGGTGCGGGGCGTGATCAGGGCTTCCAGCTTGGCCGGATCCATGTTCATGGTGCCCGGCTCGGAGTCGACCAGGACCGGCTTGGCGTTGCAGTAGGCAACCGCATTCGCCGTGGCGATGTAAGTCAAGGTCGGGATCAGCACTTCGTCGCCTTCGCCGACCCCCAACGCCACCAGCGCCAGGTGAATGGCGGTCGTGCCGTTATTGATCGCCACCGCATGGCGAACACCGCAGAAGTCCGCGAAGCTCTGCTCGAAACGACCAATGAACTCACCCGCCGAAGAGATCCACGTTGAATCCAGGCACTGGCCCACGTACTTCTTTTCATTTCCGGAGAGGCTGGGCACTGCTACCGGAATCCGCTTTGACGCCAACATTGATTAGTCCTTTATCTTGATTTGCCGTGCCGGCACGCCGACCCACGTCCCGGCTGAGCCGACATCCCTGACAACGACGCCACCAGCGCCAACAACGGCGCCGTCCGCGATCTTGATGCCCGGAATCACTCTCGTACCTGCACCGAGAAAGACGCTGCTCCCCACCTCCACACCACCGGCAAGCGTACTGCCCGGGGCGATGTGAGCGAAGGCGCCAACCACGCAGTCGTGGTCGACGGACACATTTGTGTTAATTATAGCAAAATCGTGAACTACGGCGTCCGCATTCAGTATGGCGCCTTCCATGATGGCGCAGCCCCGACCGATGCGGGCACTGGGAGCAATCACCGCGGAGCGTCCCACTGCCGGGATCATCTCAAGGCCGGCTGCAGCGATTGCCGCCACCACCTTTTGACGCAGCCGATTGTCCCCCAGGGCGACGAAGACCGCATCCACGCCCTGCTCCTTGAGCTGGGGCAGTTCCACGCGTTCGTCGCCGAGAACCGGAACCCCGTTGACGATCTGGCCTACGCGCCCCGCATCCAGGCAGGCAACCACGTCATGGCCCCCGCCACGCAGCAGATCGATGATCACCTTGGCGTGCCCTCCGGCGCCGATGACAGCAACCTTGCTCATTGGGCACCACCCGCCACAACGGCAGCCGGTAGCAGGCTGGCCGGTGGGCACAGCAGAATGTTCGAGCTGGCGTATCCACGCAGGTCCGCGAAACCCTCCAGGCGCAGGCAGGCGCCCGTCAGATCATCGATCCGGTACAGATCGAAGCCGTGCCCGCTGCGGAAGGCGTCCCATTCAGCTTCACTTGTCCCCGACCGCCCGAGGTGCGATACCGCGTACTCGGCAATGATTCCCATGGCTGGATTGGCGGCAAGCAGTTGACGCATGCCCGCCAGCACCTCCAGCTCGGCGCCCTCTACGTCGATCTTGGCCAGCGCGACCGACTGCTCGCCCAACAGGCCATCGACGGTCCTGACATCCACACGAACGACCTCCAGCTCACCGTCAAGGGGATACAGCGAACTGTGGCCGGCAACGGCACCGATGTGGAATTCCCGGCCATCCTCGTTGTGGGCTCCCAGCGCGACCGGCAGGACCTGTACACGGTCCTCCACCCCGCTCAGGCGCAGCGATGCACGCAGGTGCTCCTGGGTGCGCGGCATCGCCTCGGCAGCGAAAATCCTGCCGGACGGGCCAACCACATTCGCTGCGGCCACGGTATGCAGGCCGATGTTGGCTCCTGCATCAAGGAAGACATCGCCCGGCTTCAGCGCATGCTCGAGGAACAACCGCAGGCCAAGCTCGACGTCGCCACTTTCAAGCAGGCACATTGCCAGCAGGTCGTCACTTTCGGCACAGGAGAATGTGCCGAACCCAACCGCGATCAGCCAGCCGTCATGCCGCCGCAGCACGCGGCGCTGGGACGGGGAGGCGAGGCGCCCTGTGGCACTGGACAGCACCAGCTGCTGGGTTTCGACCCGCTCCTTGATGCCCACCAGCAGCTCTAGAATCTGGCCGGTCTCGATTTCGCTGTTGTCCAGCTTCTGGTGCAACTGGGCAACCAGCTGGAGGGTCTGTTCCGAGGCGGCCGCATCGCCCATCGTGTAAACCGCTGCACCGGTACCTGGTGCAATGACCGGCAGCCGGTCAAGCCGTTCGTGCAGTCGAAGGACGTGATGGCGTAGCACTTCGGCGTCCACGCTGCTGCGCACATCCAGCACCCGCGCACCCTCGGTCAATACGTCCTGCACCTGGCGCTTGAGTTCCTCGCGCTCGTGCTGGTGGCGGTTTTCCAGCTGCTGCAGTGTAGAATGCATGTGCTGGCGAAGCTCGTCGGACTCCGACCACTGGCGCTCGATCATCCCCTGCAAGCTCGACTCGATGCCGGCCTGGGCCGCCTCCGAACGGACCTGCTGCTGCTGCACTGACAGGTGCAGTTGTTCGCGCAGTTCGCGTATACCGGAAATCGCATGGCGTGCATGATCCTCGCCCTGCTTCTGCACCAACTTCAGCGCCCGGTCCATGCCCGCCAGCTTGTTGTCCACGCCCTCGAACTCACGCAACATCCGCATCGACTCGGACAGGGTCGTGTTGAGAGTGTCCAGTACAGCGGCCACATCACGGCCAAGACCGTCGGTCGTGGCGATGATGCTCTCCAGACTGTCTGCATGCTCATCGCGATGCTGCTCATGCATGCGACCTGCCTGGTGCGCGGACTCTTCGATGGCAAGCAGGCGAGCATGATTCAGCTCCAGCCGCTCGATGATCGCATCAACGCTGGAACCGGCACGCCGACGCTCGCGCTCCTGCACACGGGCATCGATCTCGATGTTGTCCACGCGTTCGCCAAGCTCACGCGTCTGCCGCGCGGAATCGATGCGGATCAGGTCAAGCTGGCGACGCATCTCCTCCATGTTGCGGCTGACCCGTCGCATCCAACGCACCAGGCGAACGACAGGATTCTTGTCCAGCAACAGCATGCGCAGAATCGGGCCGCGCTTGGCAAGCGCGCGAATGGTCTCCGTCGGCGACTGGGTAAAGATCCCGACGGCGCCCGCATCGGCGGCCTCTGGCATCTCTGCCTCTGCCACGGTCTGCACGGGCACGGGCGTTGCCGCCACCGCCGTGCTGGCCGGCCCCAGATCGAGCAACTGCAACGAGCGAACCTTGAATCCCAGGAGGCGATTGTCATCACCGAGACCCAGCGCGTTGGGCGACATTGGATTGGCGACCTGGAACTCGATACGGACCATCGGAATCTTCCCGACGACCTGTATCTCCCAATCCGCGACGATCGAGGACCAGCCCGATCCGCCGGCCAACACCTGATGGGCAGGCCCACCGTTAACCCGGATCGAAACCAACGCCCGATGGCTGCCCCCTTCAAACGCAATCGCGCCAATCACCACCCGGTAACGACGGCTGGCATCGACTTCGCGCAGGCGCACATCGATCGTACTGACCGCAGCGCTGGACCAGACCCCGTCCGTTTCAGGCAAGGCGAATCCCCGCATGGTGACAGGATCCATGCAGGCATACGGGGAACTGCTCAGTACCAGCTCCTCCCCCGGAGCTAGGAAACCGTCGCTTGAGCGCGACTGCGCGGCCTTATCGGCAGCACTACTTACAGCATTACCCAGCTTGATTTTCAACGCCATATCCTTCCGACCTGAGCTGGTCCATTGAGATTTCCCGCAGAGTACCGTGGCTGAGCACGAAGACACGGTTGCAGTATTCGGCAATCGTATCCATCGAGTGCGACGCCAGGCAGAAGATCTGCGAGGACTTGATGAAATTGTGCATGCGCTGGGCGGCGCGTTCCTTGAAGGCCTCATCGCCGACATCGAACACTTCGTCCACAAGCAGGATGTCCGGTGTGGTGCAGGTGGCCACGGCAAACATCAGGCGCATGGCCATGCCCGCCGAATAGGTGCGCACGGCCAAGTGCAGGAAGTCGCCCAGATCGGTGAATTCCTCGATCTCGGGAATGCGCGAGTCGATCTCCTTCAGCGACAACCCGAGCATCAGGCCCATCCGGCGGATGTTCTCATAGCCGGAGAGCTCCGGGTCCATGCCCGCGCCGACCTCCAGCATGGTCGCCACCCGGCCCACCCGCTCGATCCGACCCTGCAGGGGCGTATAGATGCCGGCCATGGTGCGCAGCAGGGTGCTCTTGCCCGCGCCGTTATGGCCGACGATGCCCACCGCATCCCCCTGCTTGAGGCTGAAGGACACCCCGTCCAGCGCGGTGACCTGGGTAATCTGGCCGCTGCCGGCAAGCAGGCGGCCACCGGTGGCGATACCCACCAGATTGCGGCGCAGCGACAGGCTGTGCGAGTTGTAGATCGGGTAACGGAGGGTGACGTTCTCGAAGTTCAGCTTGGCAGTCATGTTCAAATCCAGAAGGGCAGTCGCAGCTTGGCCTTGTGCAGGAACCAGAACGCCAGCGACCAGCCGACTATGGCCATGCCCACCAGCACCAGGTAGATCTGCAGCGACGGGGCGTGGCCCAGCATCGGCGCGCGGATGACTTCGATCAGGTAGGTAAAGGGATTGAATTCGAGGATCTTCGAGGAGAACGGCAGATATTCCAGGCGGTACATCACCGGGCTGACCAGGAACAGCATCGGCATCACCGACGCCACACCGTACTCCAGATCACGGTAACGGGCGCCCATCACGCCAAACACGAACGCCAGCCAGAGCATGTTCACCACCACCAGCGCCAGACCAGGAATGAACAGCAGCGTGTTCCAGTTCACTTCGATGCGCATGAACACCGCCACGATCACGAACACCAGCAGGCTGTGGGCGAAGTTGACGATGTAGCGGGTTACCACACTCATCGGGTGCACCGACAGCGGCATGACCACGTTGCGGATGATCGAGGCCTGCCGGACGAACAGGCCGCAGCTTTCGATCAGGATGCCCGACAGCATCTGCCAGATGATCAGGCCCGCCGTCAGGGTGGGAATGAACTTCTCGCGCTCGATGTTGAGCAGCTGGCTCCAGAGCAGGCCCAGGCCGACCACGCCCACCGCGGTGGCCAGCGACTGCCAGAACGGCCCCAGGATGCTGCGGCGATACCGCGCCTTGATGTCACCCTTGGCGATATGGAAGGACACTTTGGCGCCGCGGATCCCTTCGCGCAGGTCCTTGAGGGTAGAGGAATAGCTGTGCATCAGTACTGTCCCTCCTGCTGGGACACGGTGGACGCGCCTGCCCCGGAGATGAAGCCGCGCTGTTGATGGATCTGTTCGATACGTTCAATCAGCGCGGCCGCCGCCCGCTCGGGCGAAAGCGTGTGCAGCACCGAGGTACGGGCCCGCTCGCCCATGGCACGGGCAAGCTCCGGCTCATCGGCGAATCGGCGCATCCAGCGCGCCGCATCGTCCACGTCGGCCGCCGCCCAGCGCTGGCCTTCATGGTGGGCATATTCGCCCTCGGCCACCGGGACCAGCGTGTAGTTGACCAGCGCGCTGTTGTCGGCATCCATGAATTCCATGTTGCCCGACCAGGCCGTGCCCATCACAGGCTTGCCCTGGGCCATGCACTCGGCCAGCCCCATGCCGAAGCCTTCCGCATGATGCAGAGACACATAGACATCCGAGCAACGCTGAAGTGCCTGCACGTCGGGGCGGTCCAGCACCTGGTCACGGACCACGATGCGCGGATCATCCTTCACCGCGTCCAGCAGCAGCTGCAGGCGATCGGGCCGGCGGTAGCCATTGCTGGTCTTGATCAGCAGCTGTACGTCCTGGCGCTCGCGCGGGAACGCCTGCTGGAACGCGTGAATGGCCGCGAAGGGATTCTTGCGGTGCACGTACGAATTGAAATCGAAGGACGTCAGGAACACGAAGGCATCATCGGGGATGCCGAAGTCCTGGCGCTGCAGGCCGCTGTCACCCACCTCGCTCAGCGGCAGCGGCACGCACAGGATCGGCTTGTCGGTGACGCGCGCGAAGGCTTCGCCGACGTAGCGCGAGGCCACCAGGATCTCGTCCACCTTGTCCAGGGCGGACAGCCACGTCTTGGGAATGTTCTCCAGTTCCCAGAACCAGCAGGCGATGATGTAGCCGCCCTGCAGGCGCGCCTTGCCGATCTGTTCCAGCGCGGCTTCCAGAAAGTCCGGATTGATGAACACCAGATGCACGCGATGCGGCGCGTCATCGCCGATGTACTGGTCCAGGCTGCGGTCATCCCAACCATGCGGCAGGTTGATGTCCACATCCACCAGGGCCGCCGGGTAATGCGTGCCCAGCAGCGCACGTGCGTACATGCGCGCGCACTCGGCCAGGCCGAACTGGCCACGCAGGTAGGCGAACACGTTGACGCCGTGCCCCTGCCAGGACGGATCGGGCTGGCCGAAGAAGTGCACCGGCGCGTCGGTCACAGGCAGCCTGCGCTCGGCCCATTGCGCTTCGTTCTCGAAACGGCAGTAGATCGGCCCCGGCAGCGCAACCAGACGCCCTGTCAGCCGATTGCGCAGGCGCGCCGGCAGAAGGTGGTAGATCGACTTCAACCAGGCCAGGCTGGCCAACCAACGCAGCACGCGGTAGCGCAACGACACGCTTACAGTGGTCTGCGTCATTTCAGCGGACGTCCCCGCCGCTGGCAGCCAACGCCCTCTCTAGATCCACCTGCAGATCCCCCAGATCCTCCACACCCACGCTCAGCCGCACCAGCGCATCACTGATCCCCAGCTGTTCCCGCCGCGCGACCGGAATCGAGGCATGCGTCATCACCGCCGGATGGTTCACCAGGCTCTCCACACCGCCCAGCGATTCGGCCAAGGTGAACAGCTCGGTCTTCTCGCAGAAGCGCTTGGCCGCCTCGAAACCGCCCTTGAGCACGATCGAGACGATGCCGCCGTAGCCGGCCATCTGCCTGCCCGCCAGCTCATGCTGCGGGTGCGACGGCAGGCCCGGGTAGATCACCTTCTCCACCGCCGGGTGCTTGTCCAGCCACTGGGCCAGGGCCAGCGCGTTGGCGCAATGCGCCTTCATGCGCAGCGGCAGGGTCTTCAGGCCGCGCAGAGCCAGGAAGCTGTCGAACGGGCCCTGCACACCACCCACCGAGTTCTGCAGGAAAGCCATCTGCTCGGCCAGCTCGGCGTTGTCGCCCACCACCACCATGCCGCCGACCATGTCCGAGTGGCCGTTGAGGTACTTGGTGGCCGAGTGCAGGACCAAGTCCGCGCCCAGTTCCAGCGGGCGCTGCAGCATCGGCGAGGCGAAGGTGTTGTCGACCACCACGATCAGGCCATGGCGCTTGGCGATGGCGGCCACCGCGGCGATGTCGACGATCTTCAGCATCGGGTTGGTCGGGGTCTCGATCCAGACCATCTTCGTCTTCGACGTGATGGCTGCCTCGAACGCAGCCAGGTCGGTCAGGTCGACGAAGCTGAACTCCAGCCCGGCGGTGCGGCGACGCACGCGCTCGAACAGGCGGAAGCTGCCGCCATAGATATCGTCCATCGCCACCACGTGGCTGCCGGCGTCCAATAGTTCGATCACGGTCGAGCTGGCCGCCATGCCCGAGGCGAAGGCGAAGCCGCGGGTGCCACCTTCCAGCGACGCTACGCAGCGCTCGTAGGCGAAGCGGGTCGGGTTGTGGGTACGCGAGTACTCGAAGCCCTGGTGCTCGCCCGGGCTGGACTGCGCATAGGTCGAGGTGGCGTAGATCGGCGGCATCACCGCGCCGGTGCTGGGGTCGGGCGATTGGCCGCCGTGGATGGCCAGCGTGGCCAAGGCCAGGGCGCGATCCTGGGAAGTAGCGTTGGACATGTTCTTTCCTGAGGGGCGCCGACACGCGGCGCCATCGAAGGTGCGGAAGTCTACCAGCGCGGCCTTAACGACCTTTGACGCGGATAAACCGGGATTCAGCAGCGAACGTCGGCGATCAACGGCTTACTGCACGCGACGGCGCAGATAGTTCAGCAGGTCGATACGGGTGATCAGGCCCAGGAAGGCGTTGCCGTCCATCACGATCGCCACCTGGCCGCGGTCGAACACCGGCAGCAGCGCCTCGATCGGCGACTTCACGTCCAGCCGGTCCAGCTTGCTGACCATCGCCGTGGCGACGGTGTCGCGGAAGCGCGCTTCGTCACCATAGACGTGCAGCAGCACGTCGCTTTCGTCGACGATGCCGACCAGCTGGTCACCGTCCATCACCGGCAGCTGCGACACGTCGTACAGCTTCATGCGCTGGTAGGCGGTGGTCAGCAGGTCGTTCGGGCCGATCACCACGGTGTCGCGCTGGCCGTACGGGCGCAGGATCAGGTCGCGCAGGTCGCCGTGCTGCGGGCGCTCCAGGAAGCCGTTGTCCAGCATCCAGTAGTCGTTGTACATCTTCGACAGGTACTTGTTGCCGGTATCGCAGACCAGCACCAGCACCTTCTTCGGCGTGGTCTGCTCCTTGCAGTACTTCAGCGCAGCGGCCAGCAGGGTGCCGGTGGACGAACCGCCGAGGATGCCTTCCTTGCCCAGCAGCTCGCGCGCGGTGTGGAAGCTCTCGGCATCGCTGATGGCGTAAGCCTTCTTGACGCGGCTGAAGTCGGAGATCGACGGCAGGAAGTCCTCGCCGATGCCCTCCACCAGCCAGCTGCCCGACTTGTCGTTGAGCACGCCGTCATTGATGTATTCGGCCAGGATCGAGCCGACCGGATCGGCCAGCACCAGCTCGGTCTTCGGCGACAGCTTGGCGAAGGCACGCGACAGGCCGGTCATGGTGCCGGAGCTGCCGCAGCCGAACACGATGGCGTCGAGGTCGCCGCCCATCTGCTCCAGGATCTCCGGGCCGGTACCGAATTCATGCGCGGCCGGGTTGTCCGGGTTGCCGAACTGGTTGATGAAGTAGGCGCCCGGGGTCTGCTCGGCGATGGTCTTGGCCAGGTCCTGGTAGTACTCCGGATGGCCCTTGGCCACGTCCGAGCGGGTCAGGCGGACTTCGGCGCCCATCGCCTTCAGGTTGAAGATCTTCTCGCGGCTCATCTTGTCGGGAACGACCAGGATCAGCTTGTAACCCTTCTGCTGCGCGACCAGGGCCAGGCCCAGCCCGGTGTTGCCGGCGGTACCCTCGACCAGGGTCGCACCCGGCTTCAGGTCGCCGCGCTGCTCCGCCGCCTCGATCATCGACAGGCCGATGCGATCCTTGATCGATCCACCCGGGTTGGCGCTTTCGAGCTTCAGGTAGAGCTCGCAGACGCCGGTGTCCAGGCGCTGGGCCTTGACGATCGGGGTCTGGCCGATGAGTTCGAGGACGGAAGAATGAATGGGCATTCGGAGGACTTTCGGTTCGCGCCGCAGGGGGCCGGACCGATGATTATCCGTCGGATGGCGATGAATGTCAGGTCGGCGCGGAGACGGGCCGCAAGCCCGCAGAAAGAGATGCGGACGGCCCCGGATCGACGAGGAGACCGGTACCGCCCGCATCGGTGAGTTGTGCCTGCAGGCCAAGGCACCACCGCCTGTGGTGCCTTGGCGCGGCCGCCTCATCGGCGGTGCCGCGATGCCGGGGCAGGAGCGCCCGGCGGGGCCATCGATGGCCGGGTCACGCCGTTCCAGGCGTGACGGGGTGCGTCAAAGCGTGGGGGACGTCGTTGGGAGCGGTGTTTCGTACATTCGCAGAAGTCGTTGCTTGGCCAGCAGCTTCTCGCGCTTCATGCGACCCAGGGTGACATCATCGATCGGGAGTACACCCAACTCCGCGTCCATGCACTTCTTGTTCAACTTGCGGTGCTGGTCATGGAGTGCCCTGAACTCCGGATCACGCGCGCGACGTGCGTCGATCTCGCTCTGGGGCTGATCTTCAAACATGATGGACCTCCTTCGACAGATACACGAACGCCCCGGCCGCAAGGCACGGGGCGTTGTTCATGGAGGAGCGCCGGTCGATGGCCACCTGGACGCCTGCAACGACCTGCAGCACTGGCCTGCGCACGTCGATCTGCTGCGGTTCGCGCCCTGCTTGCATCGGCCCGGCCCTCCCATCGTCCGGTCCGCGGCATTGCGTCCCGGACGATTGACCCTACGCCTGCTAAAGGCGGGGTACAAGACCCCTGCGTCAAAAAGACCGAACCGCGCCGAGGCGGGGTTCAGGCTGAATGCTCATCACAACGAAAAACAAACAATATCAAGCAATTACGGGGCGATGATGACCTCGGCCGAACGTGCCTGGGTGGAGGCCGCCTTCTTGCCGGCAAGCTGGATCCGGTTGCTCGCGACACCCGCCGCAACCAGGGCATCGCGCAGGGCCTCGGCACGCTTCTGGCCTACGCCGTTGGCACTGTCGTAAGCCTCGATGCGCAGGCGGCCCTTCTTGCCGATGTTCAGGTATTCGGCCAACGCCTTGGCCTGGTTGCGGGCGCCGCCGGACAGGCTGGAGGCGCCGGCGGCAAACGCATCGCCACGGAAGGTGAAGACCTCGCCGCGGCCATCGAACTTCGAGCCCGGCAGCTTCTGACCGGACACCAGCTCGGCTTCCTCGCGGGCGAGCTTGGCGGCGTTCTGCTGGGCGGCGCTGAGGCGCTGCTGCTGCTTGCCGGCGACGCTGGTCAGGGCGTTCTCGGCGTCCTGGCGGGCCAGGGTCTCGGCCTCGGCGGCCTGGCGCAGGCGTTCAGCCTCCTCGGCCTGCATCTGCGCCTGCATGCGCAGCTGTTC